>Ga0181612_160461_pt1 | contig 13123 bp, 5 predicted proteins | sample HoacroProtozoa21_FD_119630 | JGI IMG/M metagenome (GOLD analysis project Ga0181612, IMG submission 119630) | Hoatzin crop microbial communities from Cojedes, Venezuel. Combined Assembly of Gp0051906, Gp0051904, Gp0051908
CTTCAGAATCAAAAAATAGAACAGGAGATTTGAAAATCCTTACTGAGCTGTGAAAGCCCTTTTCACTTTTCCCTGGGAAGATGAACTGTCACATATCTGTGCTGCCCCCAGGACAGAGCAGGTAAGGAATTCTGACCCTGAGGTCACACCCTCGGCAATGTTTTTCTTTTTCTGCAGTGGATAAGCAAACTGTTCCTCGGACCTGTAAAAATCCAAGCTGGGCTGATTTAAAAAGCTTGAAGCCCTACTGGGCTTTGCCCCCTGTCATGAGACCTGGGGGAGCAGAGCCAGCTGCCAGAATACTTTGATAAGGATCGTAAATAGTCTGGGCAGGAAGGCAGAGGTATGGTTTGTCTCCATTCCTCTGGATAGGTATAGAGAAGACATAATCTTGTTACCAATTAATGACAATAAAAGTCACTTCTGTCAAGAGTTTGCTGACTCTTGGGAGCCCCAGCAGGGACTGGAATATGACATGAAACTTATTCCAGTTAAACCCAGGCTGTGGATACTAGCGCGATGGTAAGTAGGTAGAAGGATATTATTAGCATATTACATGCATTTCGATATTTGCTGTGCAAGTGGCAGTGGCGGCATCTGTCCTACCTTTCCAGAAGCATCAGGAGATGCATTCTTCTGAAGCAGGAGGTTGGCAACCTCAATTTTCCCGTATTTTGCAGCCACATGTAGAGGAGTAAATCCTTTCTGTAAGAGAAAGCAGTTATATAGCAGCCTTGTGCACTTTTTTTCAGGGCAAGTTTTGTCTCTGACCTAGAAGGATACTGCTGTTTCCATCCATCCCCTTACATAGTCCAGAGGACAGGCAGCAAGTCTGCAGCCTCCCAACTGCCCCGGCAGGTCTGGAGGCCTCCCCTTGCAAGGCAAAGCCCCACCTGTGTTAAAACAACTGTAAAAGGGAAGAGTCCTTTCCTTTCTTCACACCACTGAAGACTCAAGGACAAGGCTGGGTAACAGCTTATCAACTCGCGTCAGGAATTTCTACCCTGCATTCTGATCATTCCAAGAAACTGCATGTCTGACCACTGGGATGTGTTATACATTAGACTCGAGGTAAAAGCACAGAGTTTTGTACCCTTATAACAAAATGTAGTTCATCCTTACATTATTTGTACATGTGTATCACTTGCAGCATCTAATTCACAAGCACCACTTGCTACAGGTATATTTTACCATTGAAGCTATCACTTCTTCAACTCCTTTACCTTGGTAATGATAGATAAAGATGCACCATGATCCAAAAGAACAGAAGCTACATCTTCATGTCCTTCTCGAGCAGAAAGATGCAGGGGCGTATAGCCAGACGTTGTAGCTGCATTTGGAGATGCTCCTTGCTGTAGCAGCTGCTGTACTATATCTGCTTTTCCCAGTCGAGCAGAAATGTGCAGTGGCGTTTGGTCATCCTAACATAAAGGAAACAACACAGTTCTACATAAGAAAACTAAGACTCATGTTATGACAGAAAATATTTGCTCGGATTCTATTGCTTTTCAAAACTGCAGATGAGCATTATTTCTGCTGAGGTCTTACATAGTGAATATCGCCATGCTGGCTTTCTCTTTGTCATACAACAAAGATATATTGAGCCATGTTGATGCATCACAAAATATTCCTGACAAGTACATAATCCATAACAGTAGATAAAGTGATCTATTTTCTTAATTGGGATTTGCCTCACTTTGCTTTGCCACTAAGGTCCACTGAGTTTGAGATCTTTCTTAAAAAGCAGCGAATGCATAGCTCTATTCCTCACATCTTGACCTCTTTTATGATTCCCAGTAACATTTAATAACTCAATCAGTTATTTGGGATGACCTGAATTGCTTAGCATATTATTGCCTAGTAACTTGCATGAAGTATCATATTTTGTGCTTTTTTACTGATGAATGATTTATCTGGTATTTCGCAGATAACTTTACAGTGGATGTAACTGAAGATAAAGCATGGTGCTGAAGTTCACTGTCGCTTTCTCATGGCTCATTCAGAACACAATAATCCTAATAGTTATATGCATAGGGGTTGCCCTGTTATGAGTCGCATTGTTTATTTATTTTGCTTCAGTAAAAATATTGTGGCTGTTTGTGACCTTGTTCTGAATGTCTACTAGATAATTTCTTCCTTATTCATTATTTGGTTTTGTATTTTTGTCCTCCCCATTCTTAGTTGTACAATCTTTGGATTAAGCACACTATCACAACAGTATGACCAACAAAGCCCATTACCTTATTTATTCCTTTTCCTCCTAAATCTATCCAAACATCTTTCTCTCCCCATATTTCCCTGCTGAATTTCCTAGCTTTTGAGCACTGCTACCCCATGTCCTGCAGCAGAGTATTTCTGGGGTATTCTCTGCTAGGGATACTTCTGCCGATGCCCATCCTACAACACTGATTTTACACCTTAGGCATTTAGGATGAGAAAGTGCCAGGATGTGAATGCTGCTTTTTTAGAGGGAAATTCTCCTCTGACTGGTGGAGAGCCTTTATGGTTCTGAAGCATTTCCAGTTTGCCACATTTCCAATTTTCCCACAAATTTCTCACGGCTAATGTTAGCACTGGTGTATAATCTATTACTTGTGTTTAGCTGTTATTTGTGATAACAAATTGACCACAGGCAATGGAAGTTTGCACAAATTAATTCATTGTGTGACATTATTTAGAAAATATTTGCATGACTGTGCTTCTCAGCACGAGCTGTTCACTTTCAAGGCTGTCTTTGGAGATTTACAGAGCACATGATTCCCTTCTATTGTCAGAATGCTTACAGATATGAAACATTTCTGCTATAAATATTTAGTCAGAGTTCCTTATAAGTAGATATTCTTATTACCAGCTTTATTTGTGAGCCAATTCACAGATGATAATTTCACAGTGAAAAATAGATTTCTTTGAAATCGTATTCATTTAATCACTATTCGGAAAAAAAAAAGTTCTCCTGCATTTACCCATTAAGACTGCTAGTTATTGCACCCCTGTACCTCCCCTCCCCCTTCTGTTTCCTGGAACTCTTAATTCCATAACTTTTTATGTTTCTTCAGTGGCTCTCGACCATTTCTTTTTCCTTCCCCCTTATCGTCCTCAACTGCAATTGTTTCTATAGGGTTTGTTCCTTCTTTCTAGCCCTATACTACATCCTCTTACTGTGCCTCCTTACTTTAGGGGATATTCCTTAGAAGTATAACTATTTTTTAATGCATACTTGCATTCAAATGAAGGCTGATGCTTTAGGGACCGGACAGGAGACACCAGCAGCCTAGGGTTTACAGTTTTGCAGAAATAAAAGCAGATTTCAGGCACTCTTCCCCCTCCTTGCTTCTCACCCCAAAACAAAACTCTTCAAACACAGAATCGTTTGTATTAAAAGCTGGTAAAAAGAAAAGGCATGGTATTAACTTGATATCTCCTGTCTCCTCTCTTACAACAGATCACTCGTGACCGCAGTAAAAGAGTACATAAAAAAAATCAGTTGTCATTACGCCAGAGCTTTTGGCTTCATGTCCCTTTCTCTTCCCAAAAGACACACGCAAGATGAATGTGATTACTTGCTTTGTTAAATATAGATAATCTAGGGTTATTATACCTGGTCTATCACCTTACCTTAGCTTTAGCTTCCACCTGAGCTCCATTTTGTACCAGGTACCGAACGACCTCTGTTTGGCCAGCTCTGGCAGCCATGTGCAGCGCCGTTTCTCCTCTCTAGCATGCAGCAGCAAAAACAAAATATTGTTAAAAACACACTGCAGGAAAAACAAACCCCAACATGTTTCATAAATACAAAAATACTCGTGACCCAGTACAGAATAATTTCCACTAGAATATTTTGTGGTAGCTGTCTGTGAGCAAGATGGGAGACTAAGTCAATATTTGACCTCTTCGCAGTATGCTACAAAGCAATCTATTTCGGGGTCAGTTTCCCAACACAATAGTGCCTTTGTCACTAGTCTTTTGCTGAAAAGAGACAGTGCAATTTTTGTATTTACTAGCATTTTATTAACAGTGTTAAAAATGACATCCATTTAAACAGAGCCTAATTTATTAAAACAAAAAATTTATTTCCACAAATATTTTTGGCTTTCATCCTGCGCAGATGAGTGAACAAGAGGAAAAAAAATCGTTACCGAGTACATCAGTATAAGACTTCATGGACTTAATGAAATACAAGTCCAAGAAAACCAGAATAAATACAGGAAGGGAAACTGCTTTCTACGTTTTTGGACTTCAATATGTCTTTAGGTACAAACATCTGCTAATTTACAAATGGTGTTGCATTTTTATATAATATAATAGAATTAGCAGATACAGACTTTAATAAAAGATTGTCTTCTAACTACACCTGTGTATGGAAGGTGAAAGGGAGATTTTGAGGCCAAACTGTTAAAAAGAATCAACAAGCTTCTACATTCCTCCAATTTCCCAACTTACAAATATTCATCTCACAACGACTTCAGTTTTTACACATGCCCTGGGAGCCTTGGGGCACACAGTGCACATCCAGTAGAAAAGCGCACTTGTATGGCTGCATGGACACGGGCAATATGTTCTGACAATCTGCTGCAATCTGTTGATAACAGCAGAACTTCCCTTAAATGGTAGGCCCCCGGGGTCCTGGGAAAATAGTGCTCAACAGTCAAGTACACATCTCAAAAATTACATATGAGAAGCTACAGTGTGTTCTCATTCTTTACTTCAGGAAACAAACAGAACAGAGTCTGCTTAAGGTCACCCTCTTTTGAGGTTTCCTCAATGTGCCAAGCATCTCCCAAGCAGGAGTCAGCAGGTGGCACTTTGCCAGGACTCCAGCAGGACCCACGACCGCTATGGAGGTAGATGGCAAACACAAAAATTGAGCACTTCAAAACAGTGCTGCTCCCAGATATTACAATGTGTTTGAAGTTCTGCCATGCTGAACAGAAACCTGTTACTCACCACATTGGTAGTGTTGGGTGATGCTCCATGATGCATTAGCTGCGATACAATATTTACATGTCCCATGAAGGCAGCAACATGGATTGGAGTTAGGCCCGACTGAAAACCAAACCAAAATCAAACTTAAATACCTACTTCCACACTCCTTTGCAAGAATATCATAGGGAAAAAAGAAGTTATTTGAAATTAAACTCAAGCACTTGTTCTTCTGAGAGGATCTTTTCTGCTCAAAATATTCACACATGCATAAATTAAAGGGCACACAGAATTGGAAACACCTATGAGTGTGATTCATTAGCAAACATAAAAACATTCTAGGAATTCAGTAATTCTTGATCAACTAAAATCAATTCTAGCTAAGCAAGATTTTTTCCATAATTTTTTGCTGAATAACATTCAGGACCAGAAAAAAAAAAAAATCAGTAGAAATATTTCCGGTACAAAGACAAGACTTTCTGGAAGACATAGCTAAAACAAAAAAGATGCCGTGTCCATTGCCTACACCAAATCCAGTTGCTTTTGGGTGAACAAACTGGCCTCTTGAACTCAGTGGTGAGCTCCATCCCCACTGTTTCTCCAGGAGAAAGGGAATTCAAAACTGTGGCATCCAGCCAGAGAGGCACAGACACAGATGACACAGGCTAAAGAGAATTCCCCCTTCCCTCAGGACCTCGTGTCACCGTCACCATCACAAATCTGCACCGCTGCCCTTGTACAAGATATAAAAGATCAACTGGAGAGAAAGAGAGAGTGGGAAAAGGGGAGGGGAAATAAAGGACCAGTCATTTAGCAGGGCATGACCTGAAGGATTTTGCTTTAGGAAACCAATCAATAGTTGATATTACTCCAAGCAGCATAACCCTAAAGCCTCTTCACAGCTGCTTCTGCACAGCTGTAGCAACAGTCAGCCAGAAGCTGCAGAAGGGAATTTTGCTACCAGGAGAAGGAGAAAGCTCAGTGGATCTCCGGAAATCCCCTGACTTAGGCAGCTTCCCCATAGATGTACACAAGTCCCACGAGGGTAGAGGTGAGGAAAACACACTTTTGTTCCTCTGTCATGCAGAGCAGCAAACATGAGCAGGAAGGTAGAATAACTGGTGAAGTATGTAATTTCATTTTCCCGTTTCACATAATTTAGTAAATGTTTTTAAAGTAATAGACTGCAGGAAATACCATGCACATGTGTTGTATTTGAGCATAAACACTAACTCGTACTGCAGAGATTCAAGCCTGCAGCTAAAAAAAAGGTGCGGTAGCTACAAATGGAAGTAAGGAATCTACCTGGAAAGCAGAATTTACCATAGAAAATGCAATAAGCATTACCTTTAATAAACAGTTTATATGCAACGGTGACTGTTTGTGACATTTGGTACTGTTTCCGCTTGTTGCATTTGCATGGTTTATTCAGATCTTGCAACCAACACTTGTTGGCTCTCAGATTTTTTGGGGGAGGAATACTGTGAAGCTTTCTGGCCAATTTGCTTTGATGGCCAGATATAATCTTACTAGAGAAATAGTGGCTTATGTGTGGATGCTAAGTACCAGCTCCTAATTCTGTGTCGGAAGCTTATTATCATATAGATAGCCAGGGAAAGAGGCAAGTGGGAAGGCAGAGCTCTGCAGTAAAGTACCATGATGAATCTCACTAAATGCAGTCAAATGTGGTTTGAGATCATGCGAGATTGTGGTGAGGCAACAAGAGGAAGTCAAGGAAGAGCTCTTGCTTTTGGAAAGTTTTTGCTTAAAAAAGCAATTCAGAGGGTACCGATCAGACAGCTAACCTGGTCTGCTCACACAAGACAGTGTGGTTAAGTATTGCTGGTGCTTTCATTCTTTTAATTCTTTGTATTTACAAGGGATAAAATTGAATAGATAGTTTTTCTACTTGCACAATGACTGATTAATACAGAGGACAGACATGGCATCTCTTCTGTTAAGGTTCTCTTTGCACCTCTCATTTGCTAACATGACTTCAAACCAGACTCTGCAAGCTGCACTACAAGTTGTATTGTTTTTAAAAAATATTCTGGAGATATGTGAGCTGTAGCAAGGGCAGGCTCAGTTCTCTCTCAAGAAAGCCAGGAAAGGAGCTGTATATTTTACTGCTGAATAATTAGAACAAAACCCCATGCATCACATGAAACTCTGTTTTGGGGAGATGAACTGCTCTCAGTTGTATCTTGTTTAATTAATGGAATTATTTATCGTTTTCTAACTTGGCTTCTTCATCAGTGGTCAAACATTCATATATGTGACCTTGCCTTCTAACTTAGTAGAGTACACACACACACACCAAATTTTCCACAGGTACTTAATTAATCTCTAAATTGTGCCAATAACTGGGTTTAGACCATCTCATGCTGATTGAAGTAATAGCATATTGATTTCCGTCTAACTGATTTGTGATGACCCGTGATAGTGGGTGACTATCATTTCTGTGTGGACAGCCAAAACAAGGGTTGTGAATTAAACTACCTCTCAAAATAGGACTTGAGTGAAGAACAGTCTTCACCCTGATCTCCTTAACAGGGTGAATTTCATCTTCTGTGCATTAAATTACAGGCAAAATTTGGCAGAATTTATAGATTTTTTTTAATACATTTTAAAAAATTTGTTTTAAAACCTGTTGGGTATTTTTTTCGTTTGTTATCCCCACTGTATTCCCAAAGTATATCAGTTGTTTCGGTGTTGTGATCCATTAGAGCAACTGACTTTATTACTCAGTTTTATTATTTAGTAATATCTGGCTGAAAATAATTGTTGACTTAAATGATAGTACATGCTGTTTCAGAAATACAAAAAAAATTAATCAATATAGCTATGATGAATTTTGTAGGAAAAACAAGGACAAATGTGAAAAGACCACTTCTTACCTCAGTCACAGCTTGGATTGATGCACCGTGCTTCAGAAGAAGTTCCATTACTTTTATTCTGTTCTTCTTGCAGGCAATGTGAAGAGGTGTGAAACCATTCTGCAAATGAGAAAGAATATACTTTTTGATACTGTGTATGTCATTAAAAAGTAGAACTGGGCATGAAATTCACATAAAACATTCCTCTTTTAACTAAACACCTTCCAGATTTGTTTTGGTTTCACCAAATTGTTCATGTAAAAGAGAGAAAAAATGTCTTAAAAGATGTATTTCCTATAGCCAGTTTTAATTATGAAATATATTGCCCACTCCAATAAATAAATGATATTTTAAAATTCTCAGTTCACGTAAAACTATCAAAAGCTTCCTTTTTGCTTAAGGATATTCACTGTTAACTGGATGGGGTTTTTTGTTGGAGGTTTTTTTGGGGGTTAGGGATTTTTTGGTTTAAAAGCACTTTATCTCTACAAGCTCTGGCATTTGGATCCTCTTCTAAATTAATCTTACTACTGTTTTTAATTCATTATCTGCAAGTTTACTATAATTCCAATTATTTTGCCCTCTCCTTAAAAAAAATTGCCTGTGCAGCAGAGTGAATGTTTGAAACTACCATCTTCTTTGACATGAGATGACAGAAGAGAAAACAAGTAAAACAGGAAAGGAAGTTGTCCAGAGCATCCATGACTAGTACAGTAACATTAGTGCACTGAATGCCACTCTGTATGTTCATCAAAAAAGCTTTGCAGAACAATTCTGAAAACAGCTGACAGAACTAGTCCCTCAGATCTGATCAAAATTAGCTTTTTTACCTGCCATATAGTAAGGAATATCATATGCTTTTGTAACACAAGGTCAGTGCAGTTGTCTGTTCCAGTTAAGCATGAGCAGCTCTCAACTGTCTCCTCAGCAGTGGACAATGTCCGGGGTAAGCTCATGGGTGTTCTGGGGAAGAGTAAGCTCGAGCTCCAGATACTGCACTCAGGCTCCTTCTATTTAATCATCCTGCGTGGGGATCCGGACAGAATAAAAAGAAACACTAAAAGCTTTAGGGGGAAAAAGAAAGTTGTGGCTAGGTTACCAGACCAATGAGAGGCCACTGCTAGCAACCCTGACAAGCTAAACCTGGTGATGATTTAATTATTTCAGAAGGCGAAAATAATTATTACAGGCCTACAAGCCTCCCCACTTGCTGGTTATAGTGAACAAACCCCACGTATCAGAAAACCTTGATCAAAGACAGTTGACTACAGGTTGATCTGACACAAAAAAAACAGAGGGGCTGAGAGAAGAAAATCTATGGAGCGTGTGCTGTTTTCAAGAGAGTCAATCCCACCTGGCCTGAAAGGGTTTCAGGAGCTCACATAATATTTCAGAAATTGAATGACTTAGTAGCATCAGGCTGGGAAACCAACAGTCAATCCAACTAATGTCAGAACATAAATTTGCTTGGGACAGTTATTGAAGAACAAATCAAAAAGACATTTAAAAAAAAACAGGTTGCAAATATAATTTTGAACAAAATGCATTAATGCATTCCATTTGTTTGCAGTTTAATTACACTAACAGATTTTGTTGCTGAAGTTGTTTTTAAAGTAGAAAGACATATGACTCCATTGGCATAATTATAGAATAACACAAATATTCATTATGTAACTCATTCCTACTTTTTACTGTTTCACGTCTTTGAGAGTTAGTAAAAATTCTTTCAGTTTTAAGTATTGCTGCTTGTTTTCTCTTTACAAACATTTAGAAAATGAGAATTCTCCCCATACCAAAAAACTACAGTAGTTATGTCTGCAGCTATTTTATGTATTCAGAATTATAACAAGCTATCATGAGGCAAAAGTACTCTAGTTACACAAGGTATTAATAAATCACTGTTGACTGTCCATAAGCAAAGGTCTACTCTGATTGCGTGATGCATTATTAACACTTTGAACCTCAAGCATCCTCTCTTGGGCTGCAGCAATACAACAGACCCTCACTGTCAACCATCAGCAGGCAGAAAATAACTCTCAAACAAGTCTCACTGAAACTTTGGAAGAATGTTTAGCTGTGAATAGTAACCCACTGTGTACTCACCAGTGCTTTGGCATTAGGATTAGCTTTCTTGTCCAAGAGAACCTTGGCAACTTTGTAATGGCCACAGTGGGCGGCAACATGCAGCGCAGTCAGATAGTCGTTAGTGACGTCATCTACAGGCACATTGTGCTGAATGAGAAGCTGAACACAGTTTAGATGATCTCCTTGTGTTGCCATGTGCAACGGAGACAAACCATTCTGCGAACGAAAAGACCCAACACTGATGGGTTATAGGATGCTCAGAGAAATGAAACTCCTCCCCGTTGTCCTGAGAGAATCTGTTGTATGAAGAATTTTACAAGCCCAGAAAGCACCCAAATTAAGCTTAACCTGTTCAGTGTAACAACAAGCATTCTTACTCCAACAAAAGCCTCATGGAATTTGGAGCTTGTTTCATTAGAGTCTGTAGGCAGCTCTACCTTAAAAAAAGATTCATACCATACCAGCAATGCTCTAAACAGCTTATTTCAGCCAGCGTAGCTCAGAGAAGTTGCTCGAATTAAATGAGTCATGTGAAGATAGTACTTTGTGCCTTCAAACACTTGCTATCTCTAAAAGCTGCACTAAACTCGCCACTCTAATGTAGCCTGCGTATACCAGGCATGAGAGTGCAGGTCAGAGCATCACTCTAATCACTACAACCTCCCCTCATCCCTCCGCTAGTGTTTTCCTGAATTTGGGTTGCACACACACCTTACACTACATTAGACACCTGCGGAGACCATTGTTCCCAGCCAACATTGGTGCAACAGCAGAAGTTTCAAGTGCAGCTGGGCTAAAAAAACTGAACGAGATTGCCCTGATGTGACCTACCAGTGGTAGTGGTAAAGCTCTGTTTCATCAGGGATGTACCTGACAGAGATTCATGTTTAGCAACAAAAACCTATATCAAGAATTGTTTCTTGCACTGCTTACAGTAGTTAATCAACAAGCTGCAAACATATATTATATTTCCTGAGTAAAAACACAAAAGAAATAATTCTCAGAACTTTAAAGGACTGACCTTATTTCATTACAAAAGATCGAAAAATATGCCAGAATGAAAGAAGTCTTATTAGCAGAGGTACATGAGCTTCCTAGATAAACCTCAAGACACCTTCTTCCATTTGAATTCTTTGTTTTTTTTTATTTAGTCCTGCTAATGCCAAAATTAGATTCAATTACAGAAGCTATTCTGGCAACACACGATAGTTTATAATCTATGGATGAGTAACAGCATGCAATTTTTGCCATCATGAAGAAACTGAAACTCTTGCTCACAGATGTGGTGCCCTCATGTGACCGCAGTTAGCAAAGGCAAAGTAGCAACGTAAAATATAAAACGAGCTGAGACACCAGGTTTTCAGAAGCAGATGATTTCTTTCTTTTCCCTTCCCATGGCCATGTCATAACAGTAATGACAAACATTCAAAATAAAGGTGGAAATACGCAGTGAAATAATTTTTAAAAGTGACATGGAAGAAGAAGGATGGTGAAAGAAAACAGGCTCACACTGTCAGAATTTGAAAGCAGCTTACATTCAGTGCCAAGAAGCACGCATTCTTGGACACCGTTACATCTTTCAAGTAAGATTATCTCATCGGTATCTCATTTGTGATTTATGTTGGCTTGGATAAGCCTCTCTCCCATTCCCAAAGGCTACTACAGCAATTATCTGTGTGGAAGCTTGATACTAGCAATGCATTGTAGTGTAGTTAAACAGTAGAATAAAAAAAAATTAATTTCCCTCAATCACCAAGCCCTCCTGATTACAGTTTACAACTGATGATGCTTTTTAGGTGATAGTAAAAAGTCATGAAACTTCATGCACCCTCTGTTCCATTTTTATAAGAAGGATCCTTCAGGTGAAAAGTGTCATTCTTCAGAATAACAGCCAATAAACCACACTTATTAATGGAATAAGAAACTGAGATGACGACATGGGACTCGCTCATAGGAGAGACTTGTACGGAAGAGGCTGACATTGATGGAAAATAAGGGAAGAAGCAGAGCAGCCACACATCAATTTGGGAAACTTCAGCAAGATGCTTGATAAAAATCTGTCACGGATGAGAAAAGTGCAGCAACTAGCCAGACTTTACACAAAAGAGCAAGAGACAAGACTAGATGCTAAAGAAGTTGATGAAGACAAAACATCATTGGAGTATCGTCTTTTGTTATGACTTAAACCAGGCTTGCTCTTAATTCTGTCGTAGTAGAAGATACTCTGCAATCTTACACAAGTCATTTAATATTTCAATGCCTTTGTCTTCCCACTTTTAACATAAAAATATTACATATAACAATGTTCTCCTGTCCCATAGGCATGTTGTGAGAGACAATTCACCAACAACTTTAAGTGAATTGGTACTTCAAGATGAAGCCACTATATAAACACGGTTATATTACTGTTTTTATGAAGATGGCCAAGAAAACATTAAAAGCTGAAGAAATTCAAGATGAATCAAATATTTTGACAGTCACATGATACCTTATAAAAAAAAAAATCAGAAGAGGACCACAGAGATGAAATAGAGTATCAAATGCCTGACTGGGCAAACATAAAATTATCAGTGATACATAACTCCTTTTGTAGCTGAGATAAAGAACTTTAATCAGGGGAAGTGTCATTAACTCTAGGGGGAAAAAAAAAAAAGGAAAAAGGAAAAAAGTCAAACAAGCCTAGAAATACAGTAATTAAGAAATGATGGAAACTGATACACAGATGTGTCATTTCTCACACAGAGAAATCATTGGCATATTCGGGACGAGAATTCAGGTTTCCTTTTACTTGTTGAAAACCCTAGATAATCCATTAGGTCATTGCTTCCCCTGAAAATAAATCTAAGGTTATTCCAGTGCCAAAAAGGGCCAGTACTGCACTAAAGAATCTCAAGCAGGAAATAGCTGTCAAACTGCAGTTTGGTTATTCTTCTGAAAGAGTTTTATATAAAATGCGAAAAAATTGTGAAGTTCAAATTCTTTCAAAGACATGTCCTATTTCCAATAATATGTCACTTAATTTGAAAAGAATGGATCCACTTATTTTTGCAGAGGACAGTACCATAGATCGGTGCCAAATGAATGGACTTATTAATGTAATCCAAAGGTACTGCTACTTCTTAGCTTACCTTCTAAAAACAGCAGAATTGACACATCAGAGGGAAACTCAGGAAGCTCTGCACTTTCTTCAGTTCACTTTTTAACACATAACACAGTTTTCTCCCTTCCAGAGAGGAGCTCCC
>Ga0181612_174061_pt1 | contig 13123 bp, 7 predicted proteins | sample HoacroProtozoa21_FD_119630 | JGI IMG/M metagenome (GOLD analysis project Ga0181612, IMG submission 119630) | Hoatzin crop microbial communities from Cojedes, Venezuel. Combined Assembly of Gp0051906, Gp0051904, Gp0051908
ATATCCTTACCTAAGGATGCAAGTACTTCCTCAGCTAAGTGTCCATGACCAACTGGATACATAACGCAGCACTGATACTTCAGAAATGATGTGTATGTAAATCAGACTTTTCCTCACTTAAAGGAAACTTAACATCAATATCCACTAAAATCATCTGTCACTCTTTAGTCATTACTTTGTAATTTCACTAGATGACAGTAGTTGTATTAGAGAAACTTTTTGATATCAAGTCCTGTTATAGCCTCCTGGTAGTTCCCAAATCTTCCTTTCTAACTCCTCTTTTCCATTTAGCAGATTGATTTGTCTGAACTAACATAAATGCCATTTATTTTCTGTTTTGCTCATTTTTTTATTTATGAATTATTCTCAAATGAATCTAATTTTTATATGCATTTTTAATTCCTGAATATTCACTGAGATATTGCAGTGACAGTTATTTATTAAGTATGTGCTTCAGACAGTCGGTATGTAAGCTGTGCAATTTGTCACTTAAATGTGCTTTTGCTTTCTTGTAAGATTAAATTAGTATTTTATTGCCTGAAAAACAAATTACACTAAGGAATAACATTTGACATTCCCAATTATTTGTATTTAACCGAATACCATTTGAATAACGTGTAAAAAACTTTATGAAGCTCCAGATCCTCATAACTAATCTCAAGAATTATTAATAAATGAATCTTCAAAAAACAAATCAGAACAAAAACCTCAGTGCATCTGTTCTTAAAACAAAACCGTAAAAGGCCTAATACTTTTTCCTCTATCACTGGACTTAGGCTAAAAGTATGTGTAGGGATATGAACAGTTGGATTTCCAGAAAGTGAGCCAAGTATTTAGATCTATTTTAGCGATTTGTCCTGTCTCTGTGAATGAGTAAAGACTATACATCATTTTTCATATACATCTCATTGATGAGAAGGCCGTAACAATGAAATCACCGTCTCAGCAAAGAGTCCAGGAAACCTGCCAAAATGCGTTTTCCTCAGCTTTATTATTATGGAGAATGATACATCCAAATCGAGTAGGCACTTTCTAGTTACATCGGTGGTGCTTTAGCTAATGCCGGCAACAAAGGGCCATGCGGCTGCTCTGTCGCCCCTGCCCCCGCTGGGGTGGGGAGGAGAATAGGAAGAAAAAGGCAAAACCCGTGGGTTGGGTTACGGGCAGTTTACTAGAACAGCAAACGAAGTGAACAGTAACAACAATAATATTGATAAGAGCAACGGAATACAGAGAGCAACTCTCTCCCACTGTGTGATGTGGCTCCAGAGCCGCGACTCACCTGCCCTTGGCCAGCTCCCCTACTCAGCACCCAGCACCCAGCCCGTGGTACCGAATATCCCGTTTGTTTGGGCAGTTTGGGTCAGCCATCTTGGCTGTGTCCCCTCTTGGCTTCTTGTGAAAATTAAACTTATTCTGGCCAAACCCAGGACACATCATATGTTTTCTATATTGAGAGAAAAACAAACAGGAACTTGGAAAGACATTTATTTCTTAATGAAGTCAAATGAATGCTCATATCTCCGTTTTCAGCAGTAAAGAAAAACAATGACAGACAAAATGGTTTCTCAATAAGAATACTAGGGAAACACCGCTGAACACAGAAGTTATCCCTTAACTGCAGTGTCCATACACACTTGTCAAGTGTTAGATAAAGAAAGTCATCTGGTCATCGATAAATTGACTTTCTGACAAATGGGATACTGTCTTAATATATAATGTTAGCAAATTGGCTTTATTACTGAGGCTTAAATATCTACATGTGGAAAAATGTCTGATATAACTGTTCTTTTATAGTAAGATATGATTACTTTCAGTAATAAAATATTTTTATTTAAAAAGTTTATATTATAACTTACTTTTAAAAATGTCATCTGCATGAAATAAACTAGAGCATGAAGAATTTATAATGGGTAAGCAGCCTACTAGAAATTTGTTTAGTATCGCTTACCCTTTTGACTGTAATGCCTAAGTAACAGTAGATATCTTGAGGACTGGTTATTTCAGCACTATAAAGTGATCCTAGAGGCAGGGGTGTATGTGGGATCTTCCTATCTATTTTCAAAGAACATATGTAATACAGTTTCTGTAAACACTGAAGAAATAAACCAGCAAGGTTTGTTTACTTTCCCCACAGTTGCAAACTTCTTTCCTGCCAGATGTCAGCCCTGACAAATCCTATTCTTCTCTTTCTCTCACCTGTGTCTTTTTAGTCTGCCATTTTGCCTTTTTTGATTACTTATCTTTCTTCTGAGTGCTACTGCTTGCAGTTATGTTTTTATGAAATAGTACCCACTCTCTATATAAAGTATTACTTCAGACCCCTTCAAAACATTGTTGACCAATGTAGAACAAGGATTTAGATAAAACTTTGTTATGGACATTGTTTCGCCCCAACCTTTTAATTACTATTTTGTTGTTCTAAATAGAGAGCTACTACCAACTGCTTCAAGGCAATTGAAAACAGCTTTGTCTATGACAGTATTTTCTTAGTGTTTTCCTTGGTAACCATTCCTCATGAGTTTCTAGATGTGATATCACATCCTAAAATTTTCCTCATAGTCATTTTTTGCTGTGGACATGATCCAGTTTCTCAGTTAAGATGAACCAGTTTTGGCAACCACAAATGGCAAAAGTACTTCAAAAGTAAACATTTTAGCTTTCTTGTTTCTGTTTCAAAAATAGTCAAGGTGTTAGATCCCAGAGCAACAAAATGTTCAACAAGCACAAAATCACCTGAAAGAAAATCAGTGAACATCTTAGTATTTTACATTAAATATTTTGTTCAGTTTTTCATCTGTCTGTCTAAAATACCTTTTACTTCGGACATCAAGATCAATTTTGTATAGTCAACACTTGAAAATCAAAATTGTATGGTGTAAAAGATTGAGACTTAAGAAGTTCCATTAGACACCAGATCTTGGTCTAAGCATCCTGGCAGATATAAGCTTGCAACTTTTTGAATTCAGTGACAATTCCGTGTTCAAAATTTAGCAATGTTAATCCAGAAATGAAACAGAGTTTATTTCCGTAATTATCTGAATCTTCTTTCACAGAAGTAACTTTTGATTCTTTCACTAAGTTTTGGAAGACAAACATAGGGATTAGGGGAAAACTCTCCTTTTGGTGAATTCTGCTTTTTCATTTTTATCTGGATTTAATATCCCTTGACTGGATTCTACCATAATGAAAGCTGCCTCATAAGCAAGTGCAGAGGAAGTCATTTATTTATTAGAGTTATTGAGAAATATTTCTCATTATGGAATATGTTGTCAAATAAACTGATAAATGTGATTGGATATGGTTCCCACTGAAGACTTTGATTTTCAGCATAACTACAAATAAAGAAAAGTTTTATTCCGTATTAGAACTGCAATCTGAGTCCTTAAGATCTCAATTATTTCTACTTCCTTTGCTCAGTGGGGAGATTACGTCTCCCACGGTACCATGGAATGCGTGATGGAACTCTGACCATCAAGTTTAAGTTTTTCATTTGGCTTCTAAAGTCCCAGAACGATTTATTAAGCATGGTGAGACACTAGAATATGTTTGTGAAGTTCTGTTGATATGTGTGATGGAGCTCCTAAACGTGCTGTGGTGTAATTCAGGATGGAGACGGACAGAAAAATTTTACTGGAATGCTGCCAGGACTGGATAAGAAGTGTGACCTTAATCTTTAAGGTAACACCTTAGATCTTCTGGGGCACTGGCAGAATTAGTTCCACTGCTACACTGAACTCAATTCTAGACAGCAGCATAGTAGTTCACTTTCCCAAGTGCTAAACTCCCCTGTTTCAGAAGTTCTTCCTCTGAGAGCAATAGTTACACACCAGAGCCATGTGTTAATTATAATGAACAGTCTGAGTGGTTTAATTCTGCAGAGGCATCATTTTCAGTGTAATCAGAAGCAGCAAGATACAAAAGATGCAGCTCTCACTCCCCCCCAGCCCCACCTGTGACCTTTTTTTTGATCCAAGTGAATAGTCCAAAGTCACTGTAATGGTTTCCTGCTTCATAAACCATCCTACATTTGAACATAAATGACAGTAGCTAAACCAGTTCTGTGATGTTCGAACAGTTTGAACAAATGGCTCAGTTGTAATTTCAATCATGGTTTTATTCTTCTTATTACATAATTCTCTTCATAATTCACAACTAACCTTCAATATCTTCCCAAATCCTTTACTTCTATTGGAATAACTTATCTGAACTATTAATAAAGAAAAGATTTTGTCTTCTCATTTGCTGACTTGCTCATAATGCACCCAATATGTAGACTTCCTGCAGTTATTGATGAATAAGTATTAATAATGCAAAGCTTTAGAATGGAAAATGTTTCCGAGCACACAGACACCACCCCTGCCCCTCCCTCATCTGCCACCACAGATCTCTGAGCTTTGATATCTGCATGTTGTGCTGGTTTGTCACAAACCTGAGTATGACAAGCCTCAGGAGACATTTTTCTGTCAGCTAACATTTAGCTGTTACATGTGGTTGTGAAGTGATACTTATGTCATAATAATATGGAAGGCTATTTGTAAAAGGTTTATAGTAAATTTTTTTTATATGGGCTCTAAAATTTTGCAACATTTTTAGTGCTTTTTTTTCTTAGCATCTAATCAGACTGTGCTGATACTAATGACTCAAACTTCATTATTAGTGAAACAGAAAGATTTTTGCAGCTAGATTGACCAAGTCATGGCTCTGTTGCCAATACGGTGAAGTACTAGTGTAAACTATCGTAACTGTACCTCAGTTTCCCCCAGGAAAACTCCAGATAGAGCCTAGGTGCAAGCTAACACGTGCATTGCATGAAAAGAAGCAGAGGACACACCTAAGAGTTACTGTCTATTCTGCGCACTTAAATCTTTACTTTAAATCCCCAAAACTCATGCGTGGTGTTGGATGTGCTTAAAATCTCATCATGCTTTCCTTTCCATTGGTAAAACTTGCTTTGCACTCAGATGTCACTTCTGACCGTACTTCGAGCTGGCCCAGCCTCTGCAGCGCCTGCACCTGCACCTGCACCTGCCTACAGCCAGGCTGCCACACCCAGGGCAGCATTCCTCTCTCAGTAATAGCTTCCAGAGGCATGGGGGCTCAGTAGTGGTCTTTATACCTGATAATACTTAATTATAACTCTTCTGTATTACGCTAATGTTTATACTGCAACTCCCCTTAAACTCGTTTTTCCCCATGCAGTGTGCTCTTGACTCTTCTTGCTTGAGCATATATTTTTCATTCTTATTAAATGCAACAAAAATTGCAACAGAGCAGTAACAGGAAAAGAGCACTTTCTAGCCCAGTATAATTCACTCCCATATTTTCAAGTCAGAGTTACTCCCTGTACTGGCAAAAACTGTTCTGGAAATTTTTTTTTCAGCTCAGCGCCCTTACACCTGTTGAAGTTGCTATAGACATCATTGATGGAATGAATAATTTTCTGTGTTTCAGCTGGGGGTTCTACACTACCCATATTAATTTTACACTCATCACCAGTGTGATAGATATTCAGATGCAATCAGGCCAAGCCTGCAACACTGATAATTATAAAGGTCATCTTTTTACTTTTGAAATGTGTATATCTGATCCAATATCAACTAGGAGGAACTGAATATTGAACTGTACAAATTAACACATTTATGACTATGCACACACTGAATGCATGTATATTGTTGGTAGGATTCTTTATACTTTTGAAGTTGTAAATCTTCGTAATCATGTAAGATATTTGTATTTCTTCTATTAGCACAGCATCTGAATGCCTCAGTGTGTTGATGTATTAATGTGTTAATCTTCCTTGCACTCCTGGGAAGGAAGGTAATAGCTCTTTGCTGTTGTGGGGGAATAAAAGCAAGACTGAAATATTAAGTATTTTCCTTAAGGTTAAACAGGAAATATGTTGCAGGATACTTACTTCCTTTCTCATGTTCCATATTAATAGTCCGATTGTTAGTTCATCCTTCTTTAATTCCCTTTTTCATGTAAAAAAAAAAGTTTCCATTCTGAATCACAGTGAAGCAAGCTTTAACACCTGGACTGTGATGAGAAGGTCTACTTAAAGATGATTTGTGTTATTACAAAAATAGATAAAGTACTCTTGATATTTTTAGATCTTAAAAAGAAATCACTAACATGTTCATTAACTAATTGAATTTAGAAGCACTTGAACTGTGGGAGGAGGACTGCCTCTGAGAAAATTCCTTTGAGTATAAAGTTTTAAATAATCTATGTAGCTTGGTCACAGTAGGCGTAAAAGAAACAAAAGTGCTTTCACAGTAAAGCATAAATTCAGTAAAGGAGTCTAATAATCAAGAAGTCCTTATATAGAACTTGAGATGACAAAAAGAAACAACCCAAAAACACTCCTCAAAAACTAGATTTATCAAGAACTAAAAAAAACCCAAAACCTTTCTGAGGTGAGTGTTCCCATCATAATGGCCCGTTAATAGCAATCTTTTGTTGGATGCTGGGCAGATTGCTAACTTCCTTCGGGGAATTGATTGAAATAACACTGAAGCTAATCAGTAATCAGACTTCTCATCCTCTGTTCAGGACTTTCTTTTGGCTGTGTCAAGAGGGCTGTAGCACAGTGACCCTGAAACAGTCCTCTACAGATTGTATGCCTTTATAAACTGGCTATACTCTGAATGGAGTAGATATTGAATTGTTAGAAGCAGCTCACACCATCTAGTCTGCTTCAGAAAGTCAATATTCCTGGTATGCTTGGAAAATCTTGAATCGCCTATCCCCCATTGGCTTTCAGGAGTAACCCTTTCAATGCAGCTCTACAACATCCTTTCTAAATAAAACAGAGAGTGTGTTTCATGTTCTGTTTTGTATAGAAGTAGTCAAGATATTGAACATATGTGCTCATATCCTTTAAATTATTTCAACACTAAACTGACACCGGAATCTAAATGCTTCTGCGGACTTGGGTTGTGTTCTTGCTTTTAAGGTTAAGCTGAGCTAGTGGACTCTCTGGGATCTGCTAAAATGAAATTTAGGCGAAAGAAATAATTTTGGATGGTCCTAATACTAAATGTCCTCCAGATAAGGTGGTTTGGTACTGGGCACTGATTTCATGTCTAGATACACGATACATTTTCATGTTTAAGAACTGAAAGCTGATAAGTGGAAGAATGTAAAATATTGATGACAACTTTGTCCTTTTCCAAATCCTAATAGATCCTGCAAGAATTTCAATGGTACCTTTGACTAAAGCAATTCTACTGACATTTGGAATAAACAAAAATATAACCCTTATCCAAACACAATATTTGGTAAGTGGTTTTTCAATACATTTAGGTTTTCCAGAATTTTTATATAGTTTTGCCAGTATTTTCTTTAGAGTAACAGAAATACCACAGAAGAGTATCTAGCATTTGAAATGTGAAGCAAAATCAAAAAGCTAAATTGTGTCTTCACTCGTGCACGTGCTCTGAAATAGAGAGGAGATACAGGTTATGCAAGGGACAAACCCGAACAAAATTTCAAAGATAATAACTGGGCTACTTGAAAGCACAGTAATGGATGCTACAGGAGTGGACAGGCTTCGATGGGAAAGAGGTTTTGAGACCCCGCAGATGACTGTATTAAAAGAAATGCAGCAAGGTTGGCTCTGCTTCAAAGTCCTGACATTGATTTTCTCCCCTTCAACTACTTTTCAATGCTTGTATGGGAGAACTTAGACAGAATTGGGTTCTTATAACAATGTATCATGCTGGATGGATAAGAGTTAGTTTAGGATTGGAAGCTGAATAGATCTGTTGCATTTTGTTCAAGCTGATGTGTCCTAATGAAAAGAGTAAGAAGCACTAGGGAAGAGAGGGAGCCTTGGTTTCAGTTATTCCATAGTGCAGCAGCTGGACACAGCGATGAAACAGAACCTGGAGGGCTTGCTGAGGAATGAGGTGGGATTTCCTTCTGAAAAGAGCTCTGGAGGGATTATATGATGAGGAACATCTGTGAAATGTACAATTGCTTCTATGCTCTCATGGGCAAAGCTACCTGCAATGTATTATTCAGGACCGTAGCTAGGGGAAATGCTTCAGGCAAAAGTTTTCTCAGTGAGAAATGCATCTGCCTGAAACTATTCACAAATTCATTTGGAATGTTTCATAGTTTTTAAGCTAGAAAAATGAGTCAAAAACCAGAAAGATGCTAGGAGTATCCGCTTGTCATTTGAAAATAAGGTTTCCATTGAAAATGTACTTCAGTTTAGTAAGGAGAACAAGGTCTTTGCTTGCAAAAGAAAAACAAAAAAGTTCAAACTAAAACATTATTTATCAACCTGAAAAAAACAATTAATTCAAACATTTTATTTCAAGAGCTTTTCCTTCCCTTATGAAAAAAGGGAAGAAAAATTATTTGACAGCAACCTGAACTCTTGTGTTTTTTCAATTTAAAGTAAGATTGCTCACTCAACTGTATTTAGGCCTATATTTGAAGACACAGACTAGGTCTAATACAAACTCTTTCATACTTACATCATTAGGTCATTGTAACACATTTTTTTAAGGTGAAAAATATTGAACTTGCAAGGACAGTATAAAACTTGAATATTCTGTTTATTTCTGAACTCTTTCATTACTTTCAGAACTTGCATCTGGTGCTCTGTGAATGACTACTAATTCAGGGCTGCCAGCTACACAGTTGTTAGCTATTTACAGTAAAATCAGTCCTATTAATTTGCTAATGAATTGATATTGACTTTACTTTTTGTGAGATGGCAGTGTTTCAAAAATCATTATTACCTCATTTCCAAAATGAACATCAATGAATTTCCCTTACTGAAAAAAACTCTTAATCCACTCACGAGTTTGTAACAGTTCTTACATGTATTTTTCTCTCGCTCATAAGAATATCTATTTTGAACTATATGCAGAGGTTGCATAACAGGGATTAAGGAACACAGTTCGAAAAAAATAATATTTATCCACCAAATTAGTCACCAAATAAAAAATGAAAGTTTTTCTTTGGTTTAATATGTTCAGAGGAAGATTTGTCAATATATCTAGTGCTAGTGCTTGCTATCTGAGAGGAAAAAATGTGCCAGTGAAAGTTTTTATGACAAACATATCACATCGTATCCCTGGCTAATTTCAGTAGCCTGTGAAAACTCTCAGAATTTTGAATGCTTCTTTCAACAAGCCCTTAACAATGACTCTTCTGGATCTTGACCACTACCACAAGATGACTAGGATGTAGCTCCTGAACGATGACTGGCAATTTGTTGTCTGAGAGAATTCTGAAAAGGTTTAATCATTCCGCTTCAGAAAGAAGATTAAAAGAATTGCTGCAAAATAGAATGATTGCTTTTTGGCTAGACCTGTGGGTCATGAACCTGGAAAACTGAAGTAGAGCCAGGAACTTTTGTAGAATAAGAGCTTGAGAAGCCATGAGTCTTGTGGTTTCTAGGCTTTCTGGTCTGGGCTCATCCCTTCTCACTTTAGTCCCTTAGCTGAAAAAACTCAAATAGGATGCTGGTTGGTTATTATCTCCCTGTACTGCTAGTGAAGAAAAGCGCCCTAGCAGGTGGATCTGCCTGCCCAAGCTGTTACTTACTCTCTTAAGATGCTGATCATTCTCCACTGGCTAGAGAGAAAGCTTACAACACCTAGGCTGTAATGTGTATTTCTTTTCTCTGTCACACAGGCTAACAGAAAACTAAGTAAACATACTATCTTTTTAAAGAAGAATTTCCTCAGTCAGTGTGATTTTGTGAAATATTTAGATTCAGTGAATGCCCTACATAAGTACCCCCAGAAAGTATTTTTTCTGCTTTTTTTACACCAGATCAGGGATAAAAAAATTGGGTCTTTCTATCTCCAAGCAGAGGAAGCCTTTGAAATCATCCCCCTGTATACACATCTGCCAGATTCTTCCCTGGCTTACTGACCTTTGAGTCTATAGGACAATTTCAGCTATAAGGAATATTCTGTCAAGATAGTCAACCAAAACACGTTTGGAAGGCATTAGTCAAATGTCAACTGTATTATTAGACAGCTGTGAATCCACACAGGAGCAAACCACAGTATACTACAATTTTGCTTCCCATGTAGCTAATCAGTACATTTCTAAACACTCTTACTGATCAGAGTGCAGAGTCAGCCTACAGGTCCAGCATAATGAACACAAAGAATCTTAATAACTTCCACCATCCCAGGATTTGTTTCAGAAGATATTTACTTCATGACAGTTAAGCTTGGAATACACTCGCAAACTGTCCTTTCTCTACAGATTAGCTTTTGTTTTTCTTATTGTCCTCTGAATTTACAGAAAACCCTGTAAATGAAAGTATCAATTGTTCCTGAAGTACAGAGAAATATATAGCTAAACCAAACATAAATCAAACCCAGCAACAATATCACAAGATTCTGGTTTTTTAGAAATGCCAAATATATATACAGGCCTATAGACATTGCCTTTTTTTTTTAATGCATGAAATTACATCTTTGTGTTGCATACAATTCTCCGTGGCAAATGAATTCTGAAGTACTCTAAAAATACATCAGACTACAATGAATCATTTGTGCATTCTAGTTCCAATACTTTCCCTCCAGCTAGTGCTAGACATTTTCAAGTAACACAATCACAGCACATGAGCATGCCTACCTGAAAATTCTGGGACTGAAAAATGTCTATTACCCATGTAGATTATTGTCTGATTGATATCTGTGCTGGTCAGAGGTCCTTTGAAGTGTGACCTTGGGTTAGTAAAGTCAAATGTATATGTATATTTCACTGTGAGGAATTAAGTATAAATTGCGCTGTCCATATGAATTTTTTTGCTAAATATGTACTAACGATGTTTAGTGACCCTACGCAATTTCTTTTTATTCTAGTGATTTTTAGGTGTTTCTCATGAAAAATATTTTGCATATTTAAGTTTTACTGATTTTACTCATTTTGAGTTTGACTTAGAAAATGCAACTGATACAGTAGTTCATAAAAATAATCTAAATATAGTACATTTACTCATTGATTACTTACTTAGGTTGTTGTCAGAGACCATATCTTAAGACAATTGCCTCAAAGCTTGTCTGCAAAGCTCGCTGCAGGACCTCCTGGCAGGCCAGCCAAATACCAACCAGACAAGAAATAAACAACCATCCGAAAACAGCCTCAAAGGGAGTTAGAGGATGGGTACGTGCTTGTGGAAAATGTGCATAGACACCGATCCCCTCCCTGACCTGCCGGAGCCAAAACTGAGAAAAAACAAATGCATGGGACTGGGGGAATGTGGGGTAAGTGCCATTGCCCAGAAAACAATTTCCCCAAACACCTTATAAAAAGCCATGCAACCAAATGACTAGGGGACCCCCACCACCAATGTGCACAGAAACTATAGACCAATGGGACACTGCTGGATCCATGGTGGTGATTATCTCTTGCGACTATCTCAGCTGCTTGCTAGATTTCTTTCTTTGCTGTCTTTGCCCCGCTTCGCTATTGCCATTTCCTCATGCCTTCATTGGAATAAGTGATTAATAAATCTGTTTGATTGGCATCTGACCTTGTTTGTGTCTTAATCACACTCTGGGAATAACAACAAATCTCTAAGGCTTGAGTTTTCCCGGACCGTAACAATTGTGTTTTGAGGAATAGTTCTGCTCTCATTTACACTGGCTTTAATTTGGACTAAATTTGCACATGTCAGTAGCCAAATAGCAAATAACTTTTTGTTCAGATTTATAGATTTACAGATCCAAATACAATTTATTTCATTTTCTAAAACACTAATTACAATTTTTGTAATTTCTCTGGTATCCAAATAATACTGAAAAACTGGAGACATCTGGGAAAGGACACAGAGAAATATTATGAGCCTAAAGGAACCATTAGAGGAAGATTAACAGAAATCAACAAGTCTGGTGTTATTATAACACAACTGCTGGAAAGGATGCTGCTTATTTGTTAAATTTTTTGGTCTCTAAATGTTTAGTAGAGGAAGGGTATAGTATATGTTCCAAGTAGACATTGGGTCATTACTTTCATTTGAGTAAACATAACAGTGGGAAAATATACAAGAAATATCAGGTGAAATTCCATAAACCTGGAATTTGTATGCATGTTGAATGCTTTCTAAAGAGAAGTGATGAATTAGCCATTGGGCCACTAAGGATTAAAACCTGACTGAGATATTAAGCATACAGTCAGCAGACTAACTGCCAGTGTGTCGCCATTGCTTAATTTTTTTTATCTGAGATTAGAAATACCTGCAAAAATGAAACAACTTTGGGAAACTTTCAGCAGAATGTTGCCATTTTCTTTGCTTTTGAAAATACTACTGAGATGAATACTTTTTATTATATATAGTGGTCTATTTGGTTTGTATGTATGGTGCTTTGTCTTACTAGTCCCATAAATCCTGTACTATTGCTTTTGGTTGCCAAATAGGTGCAAGGTAGTCTAGGTGTTAAAACCAGTAGAAACCACTGAAATTTCTACTGGAAAAGATGTGAGCTTTATTGCAGACTTTGTGTGAGTCACCTGTATCTCAGAGTAAATCAATTTAATTCCCTACTCTTGAGTGCTCCTCAGCATTAACTGCTAGCTAGGTAGGACAATGACTCAAAGAGACTAGCTCCTGGAAACACTAGAGAGGAACCCAGTGAACTGTCGTGGGTGGGAGAGCACTGTCTTCCCAGAAGCAGACCAGGCAAACATAGTCAAAGCATGCTCTGATTATGTTAGATAAAATCTCAGAATAAATGAAAAAGCTTTCTCATTGGAAACCTTTGACACTGTCCCACACGACATCCTTCTCTCTAAATTGGAGAGAAGTGGATTTGATGGATGGACCACTCGATGGTAAGTAATTGGCTGGATGGTCACACTCAAAGTGTTGCAGTTGATGGCTCTATGTCCAAGTGGAGACTAGTGAAGAGTGGTTTTCCTCAGGGGTCAGTACTGGGACTGGTGCTGTTTAATATCTTTGTCAGTGAAATGGACAGTGGGACTGAGTGCACCCTCAGCAAGTGTGCTGATGACACCAAGCTGGGTTGTGTGGTGGACACAGTGGAGGGAAAGGATGCCACCCAGTGGGATCTTGGCAGGCTTGAGAGATGGGTCCATGCGAACCTCATAAAGTTCAACAGGTCCAAGTGCAAGGTCCTGC
>Ga0181612_178329_pt1 | contig 13123 bp, 9 predicted proteins | sample HoacroProtozoa21_FD_119630 | JGI IMG/M metagenome (GOLD analysis project Ga0181612, IMG submission 119630) | Hoatzin crop microbial communities from Cojedes, Venezuel. Combined Assembly of Gp0051906, Gp0051904, Gp0051908
TAAAAAAAATTATGTACCTTTGCACCCGAAAACGAGAAAAAAGCGCGAAAAGTGCTGCCCAGATGGCGGAATCGGTAGACGCGCTGGTCTCAAACACCAGTGGGGCAACCCATGCCGGGTCGATCCCGGCTCCGGGGACTTTTCAGAGGCATTGCCGGGGCTCTTTTGAGCCCTGGCAATGTTGCTTTTACTGCTTTTCCATTTTCTTCTTTCTGTCGTATAGACTGTCATATCCGAAGAGGTCTTTGAGCGCCTGGTATGTGATATGTTCACCTCTGCTATTTAGTCCTTTCCTGATCCCTGGGTCATCTTCCATTGCCTGGTTTATGCCTTTGTCAGCAATGGCGAGGACGTATGGCAGTGTGGCGTTGGTGAGGGCTATCGTAGATGAGTTGGGCACTGCCCCCGGTATGTTTGTTACGGCATAATGCACGATGCCGTCGATTTCGTATGTAGGCTCCGAGTGCGTGGTGGGTCTTGACGTCTCAAAGCATCCTCCTTGGTCGATGGCCACGTCCACGAGCACAGTGCCTTTCTCCATGTCCTTGAGCATGTCTTTAGTGATAAGGTGGGGTGTCTTGTCGCCTTTCACTAATACGCTTCCGATAATCACGTCGGCATTCGTGATTTCCTTTCTGATGTTTTCTTCTGATGAAATCAGCGTGTGCACATTTCCCGACATCGACGCCTTGAGCTGGCTCAGCCTTTGCTCGTTGATATCGGCGATATACACCTCCGCGCCCATGTTGGCGGCGAGCTCAGCGGCGGCGTGCCCCACTGTTCCTCCTCCGAGAACGAGCACCTTGGCGGGTTTCACACCCTCCATGCCTCCTATCAGCTTGCCCTTGCCGCCTTTCGTCTTTTGCAGGTAGTAGGCGCCGTTGAGTGCTGCCATTTTTCCTGCCACTACGCTCATGGGTTTGAGCAGTGGCAGACTTCCGTCCTCTGCCTCCACTGTCTCGTATGCCACGCATATAGCCTGGTTCTCGAGCATTGCGAGGAGCAGTTGCTCGTCGCTGGCGAAATGGAAGTAGGTGAAAAGGATTTGTTCGCTCTTTATCAGCGGATACTCTTCCTTTATTGGTTCTTTGACCTTAACGATCATTTCCGACTCACGATACACGTCGAGAATGGTGTCGAGGATTTTTGCACCGGCTTTCATGTATTCTTCATCACTGAAGCCGCTGCCCTCTCCGGCTGTGTGCTGCACAAACACCAGATGGCCGTGTTTTACTAATTCTGCCACTCCGGCGGGTGTCATACCCACTCGGTTCTCATTGTTCTTGATTTCTTTTGGAATTCCGATAATCATAGTAGTAATGTTTAGAAGTTTGTGCAAAAATAGTGATTTTTTCAATATCTTCCTAATAATAATAGTAAAAAAATAAAAAATGGCAGTTAAAAAGATAAAAAAATGCACTTTTTCTCTTTTATTACAGAATAAATTGCTAACTTTGCGGCGCAATACGCCTGTTTTGGGCGTAAGGATTGAAAATGTTTAATTTAAAAATAGTACTATTATGGAATTCAGTATTAAGGAAGAAAATGGTGTTTACACCGGTGTTCTCGATGGCCGTCTCGACACAGCTGCAGCTATGCAGTTTATGAAAGATATCCAACCGCTGCTCGACAATGCGGACAAGGAGATCGTTTTGGACTGTACCAAGCTCGAGTATATTTCCAGTAGTGGTTTGAGGGCATTCCTCACACTTCGTAAAGAGGCTGCCACAAAAGGTGGCAAGGTAGTGGTGTATAACATCAACGAGGAGATACGCAACGTGTTTACAATGACAGGTTTCTTTAATCTTTTCGAAGTTCGTAACGCATAATAACTATGGATTTACCAGTAAAGATATTAAGTGTGGATGATGAGCTCGACCTTGAAATTCTGCTCACTCAATATTTCCGCCGCAAGATAAGAAAGGGCGAGTATGAGTTTTATTTCGCCCATAATGGTATCGAGGCCCTCAAGGTGCTTTTGGAACATAAAGACATCGACATTATTCTCAGTGATATCAATATGCCGGAGATGGATGGTTTGACACTCTTGACAAAGGTTAATGAGCTCGGCAACCCGGCCCTCAAGTGTATTATGGTCTCGGCGTATGGCGACATGGGCAACATCCGTACTGCGATGAACAGCGGGGCTTTCGACTTTGCCACGAAACCTATCGACCTTGACGACTTGAGCCGCACGATAGAGAAAGCCATTGAGCAGATAGACTATATCAAGTCGAGCCAGCAAGAGCACACGCAGTTGGAAAACTTGCGCAGCGACCTTGCCGTGGCAGGAGAGATACAGCATTCGATACTTCCGCAAATCTTCCCCGCCTTCCCCGACGTGAGCGACAAGGTGGACATCTATGCCTCTATGACACCTACCATGGACGTGGGTGGCGACTTCTATGATTTCTTCCGCATTGACGACGACCATATCGGCATCGTCATGGCCGACGTGTCGGGTAAAGGCGTGCCGGCGGCAATCTTCATGGCAGTGAGCCGCACTATCATCAGGGCCACGGGTATTCACGGAGGCTCAACGGATGAATGTATGGGCTATGTGAACAAACTTCTCTGTAATGAGAGCCATGACATGATGTTTGTTACTGTCTTCTACGGCATCTATAGAATATCCACAGGTGAGTTGGAATACACCAACTGCGGGCACAACCCTCCTTTTGTGCTAAAGCACAACAACAAGGTGGAGAGGCTTCCATACGCCAAGAACACCATCGTGGGCGTCATCGATGGCGAGGAGTTCCAGAAAGACTCTATGACCCTTGAGCCTGGCGACACCATAATATTATATACCGACGGTGTTACCGAGGCAGAAAACTCCGAGCATGGAGAGTTTGGAGAAAGCCGCCTTGAGGAAACGCTCAAGTCGGTACCAGGCGCCGGGGCACAAGAAATCGACGAAGCCATCAAGGAAGACTTGGCTGCTTTCGTGGGAGACGCGAAACAGTCTGACGACATCACGATGCTCATTCTAAAGCGTCTTAAATGAAACCCCCTAAACTGCTATACGGACTTTGTGGAGGGCTGCTGCTCTTGAGTGGCGGCCTAGCATACTCGTATTATAAGTCATCGAAGGAAAATGAAGACCTCAAGGCGAAGGTGGAACGTATGGCAGAGGAAAATAAGAAGTCGGATGTGGTGAAGCGTATCAGCCAGCAGATGGAGGATATTGCCTATCAACAGAAAGCCATTTCCGATAAAGAGCGCGAGAATGCGGAGCTGCAAACGGAGATAGCCCAGCAGCAGCGTATAGAGGCCCAGCAGCAAAGCGCTATCGCCACCCAGATGCGCGACCGTGCAGAGGCAGAGCAGCGGAATGCCCAGAAAGCCGCTATTCAGGCTAAGGAGTCGGAAAAGAAGGCACAAGAACAGAGGGCGATAGCAGTGGAGCAGCGCTCGCAGGCGGAGTTTGCCAAGCGCACCACCGACACGCTTAGCTATATCTCCTTGGCCCGCTCCATGGCATCGCAAGCCACCACTTGTCATAATGCCGGCAATAAGAAGGAGGAGGCTGCTCTTCTGGCTTACGGAGCCTGGTATTTTACCGACCGCTATGGCGGTGACCCCTACTACCCGGCAGTGTTTAATGCACTTTCCCTTGTCAGTGGCGACAAAAAGGAATACGACTTTCATGAAGGGGGCATCACCAGATTGCTGTATGTTAACAGTCTGGTTTCTTTCAGCAACTATGGTGAGGTGGTGAAATGGGATAAGAAAGGAGACGACGTAAAGCCTAAAGAGTTGTTCTTTGATAGGAAATACGACTTCCGCGATGCACTTGCAGAGGGCAATTATGTGTATGCTCTGTCAAAAGACGGCAGCATACTTAGAATAAACCCTGACAAGCCAGCCGACAAACTGCTGATGAAATTCGGCACGGGAAAGTTCAATAACCTCGTGTCGCAAGGCAATGAGTTCGTAACTGCCGACGGCACCGACATCTATATCATAAATAAAGGCAACCTCACGCTCAGCCGCACGGTGAAAGCCCCGGAAAGCATATCGTGCATAAGCACATATAAAGGCCGCACGGTATTGTTTACCAGAAAGGGAAAAGTGTATTTCCTGAACAAGGACGACACAATAGTGCATGAGCTGACAATGGGCGTGGGCGACATTTGTTCGTTTACTTACACTCCAGGAAAAGCCATGGTGGCTTTCGGCACAGAGAGTGGCATGGTGTATGTGATGGATTATTATCCTGAGAATAAAACCTGGGATACTAAGATGAAAAACTTCAAGAAAATCAAAGGTCACAAGTCAAAAGTCTCGCAAGTGGCATTCGCTGATGGGTACCTCGTTACATCAGGCTTCGACCACACGCTGAAATTGTGGAATTTGAACGCCACGAAACTCGACCCTATCACACTTAACTCGGTGTCGTCATGGCTCACATCTTTCTATTTTACAAGAAACCATCAGATATGGAGCGGCGACGCCTCCGGGGCGCTCACCCGTATCGACGCCTCACCTGGGTCGATGGCAAAGAAGATACAAAAGACCTTGAAGCGCGACCTCACTCAGGCTGAATGGAATTATTATGTGGGAAAGGCAGTGCCATACACCACTTTCTTGAATAAAAATTAAAACACATGACTATACGGAAAACCTACATAACCCTGCTATTACTACTGCTTTGCTGTATAACCCTTACGGCAAAGACTATTGACGGCAATCCGTATGTCGTGAATTTTACCAGCGAGGAATACAATGCCCACAACCGTAATTTCGATGTGGTGGCGGATGAAAACGGCAATGTGTTCTTTGCAAATTTCGAAGGACTGCTTTATTATAACGGCGCGGAGTTCCGCGTTATGCACACACCGGGCATATCGAGAGTCACAACCTTGCTGAGAGAAGACAACGGCATGCTGTGGATAGGCGGCTACAACGTGATGGGGTATCTCACCTCAAACGAAAACGCGCAATTGCTGTTTAAGGCTGTGGCATCTGACAGGGGTGGGCAGAAGATAGGTGAGATTACAAAAATAGAAAGGCAAAACAAGAGCATTGTGGCAACCACGCTTAGTGGGATTAAATACGTGTGGAACGACAACAAACTCACCAAATTCGAGGCTCATGCAGCCGATGAAGACGTGCCGCAGACTATTGGAGGCGTGAAAATAAACCACGAGCTTACCTTGCCTTCAGGTGAGAAGCTGCTTGCCACCGCCGGCGATGGCGTGATATGTCTTGATAAAGACGGACAACCCCTTTTTCATTTAAATCAGGATAATGGACTTTGCGACGACAACGTGAACAAACTGGCCTATAACGGGCACGGCAGAGTATGGGGTGCCACCGATAATGGTATCTTCTGTTTAGCCTATCCGTCGGCATTCACCAGAATATCCCTTACCGAGGGGTTGTATGGAGAGGTGTTGTCGATAGCTGAATATAATGGCATCAGATACGTAGGCACCATGCAGGGCATCTATACTGGCAACGCCACCGGCTATCAAGTTATAGAGGGGGCAAATGGGGCTTGCTGGCAGCTCCGTGTGAAAGAGGGTCGCGGCGTGTATGCCGCCACTGCCTCGGGCTTACTGTTGGTAAACGGCACGTCGGTGAGGAATATCACCCATCAACACACTCTTGCCGTGTTGCCATTAGATGATGGCACTTGCATTGCCGCACAACTCAAGGATGTGGTGCAGATAGACCCAACAGGTGCAGCCAAGCCAATCTCGGTTATCGACAATGTGATAAAAATAATGCAAGAGAAAGACGGTGACCTGTTTTTGCAAGACGTGTATGGAAACGTATATTATAGATCCAAGGCTGGGGGAATGTTTAAAAAGATAAACAAAGACACTGATCTCCCCGACAATGCCGTGATGAGTCTGTTCGACGGTAACACCTCTTTAGATATCATTAGCGACAGGGTGATATATATGTGGAATGCAGAAAAGAGCAAGTATCAGCCCGTGGACACACTTGAGGAGAAATTCCAATACCCCGAATTTATCTTCACCGATGAGAACAGGTTTATTTGGATGACAGACAACGAGGGAAAGAACATCACTCCATTCCTTAAAAGGGAGATATATCAGCAATATGTGCCATGGCTGCAAAATTTCGACGATGAGAAAGTGAGTGCTATGTACACTCATGGTGACAACATACTTTTTGGAAGTAAAAAGGGTATCATCACTTGGAATCTCAAAGCGGCAGACCCTGCCTACGACGTGCCGCCGGCAGTGTATATACGCAGCGTGGGTCTCGGCAACGACTCCGTGATATGGGGCGGCTTCGACGGAATGGTTAAATACACCCCCCGCACAAAACTCGAAGACGTGAATATTGGCACCAACCATTCTGTCATAACTATAGCTTACTCCACCGCCGTACCAGCAGTGGTGGGAAAAGTGGAATACAGATACCGTCTGAACGACGGGAGGTGGACTGCCTGGCATGTGGAAAAAACCGCCACCTTCTCAAATATGGCCTCTGGCTCCTATACATTCCAGGTGCAAGCGCGCGACGCTTTCGGAAGGGTGTCGCCCACTGCGACAGTGGATTTCCATATCGCATATCCTTGGTATATGCGCTGGTGGAGCATACTCATATATTTGGCACTTCTCGCATTAGCGGTGAGACAAATAGTATGGTGGTACAACCAGCGACTTCGCAAGAAGAATGAAGAGCTCGAAGAAATTGTGGCAGAGCGAACCGCAGAGGTGGTGAAACAGAAAGAGGAGGTGGAAGAGAAATCAAAAAGCCTCGAAAAGGCATATAGCGACCTGAAGCAGGCACAAGAGGAAAAACTCAAAGCACAGGAGGAGCAGCTAAAGTCGCAGAAGATGGCCACCGTGGGTAACCTTACCAAAGGACTTATCGACCGTATCCTCAACCCGATCAACTATATCAACAACTTCTCGAATATGAGCAAGAACCTCGCCAACGACGTGTCAGAGGACATTGAGGATGAGAAGGAGAAGATGGACCCGGAGGTATATGATGATATTGCTGACACACTTGATATGATAAAACTCAACCTCTCGAAGGTTGTGGACCATGGCACCAGCACCTCCAGGATACTCAAGGCCATGGAGGAGATGATTAAGGACAGAGTAGGGAAGATGGTGCAGACTGACATCGCCGATGTGTGCCGTCAGGATATGGAGATGCTCAACAAATATTACGAAGCTGACATCAAGGCCATGGGCATAGAGACAATTATGGAGGGATGCGACGAGCCGGTGATAGTCACCGCTGACCCGAGCCAGCTGAGCAAGTGTATAGTGAATATGCTCGGCAACTCCGTTTATGCCGTGAAGAAGAAATTCGCCCAAGGCAAATACCAAGGACAGGTGAAATTGTCCTTAGAGCAGGAAGACGACAACGTGATAATACGCGTGTATGATAATGGAATAGGTATAGAGGAAAAGAATCAAGACAGTGTGTTTGAGCCTTTCTTCTCCACCAAGCCCACCGCCGAGGCCCCAGGTGTGGGACTGTATCTCACTAAGGAAATAGTGGAGGCACATGGCGGAACCATCGAGCTGCAGAGCAAGCAGAATGAATTTACCGAGTTTAAAGTCACATTAAAAAACAATGCGCTATGACTAATGAGGAGAAAATAGCTTCCTTGGAAGCACAAGTGAAGAAAATGGAAAAGCTGGCCTCCCTTGGCACGCTTATGGCAGGTATTATCCACGAGATACAAAATCCGCTGAACTTCGTCATCAATTTCAGCAAGATGTCGAAGAAACTCCTTGATGACCTCGGCGACATCATCGCCGACAATGAGGAAACCATGAACCCCGACGACAAGGAAGAGGCAGAGGACATCATAGAAGACCTCAAGGAAAACTTGTCGAAAATAGACGAGCATGGAGACCGGGCCATCAGCATAGTGAGAAACATACTCCTCTACAGCCGTGGCAAACAAGACGCATACATACCCACCGACGTGCCTAAGATAGTGAAGGAATACGTATGGCTCTCATATCATGCCATGAGGGCAAACCACAAAGGGTTTAACGTTACCATCAACGAAGATTATCAGGAGGGAATGCCGATGGTCGATGTGGTGCCGCAAGACCTTTGCCGGGCAGTGTTGAATATAATGAACAATGCCTTCTACACCGTGTGGAGCAAACAGCAGACGGAGGGTGAGGACTATAAGCCGGAGGTGGATGTGAAAGTGAACTGCGATGGCGAAAATCTCACCATCGCCATCACCGACAACGGACAAGGGATGTCGGAGGAGGTGCAGAAAAGGCTTTATGAGGAGTTCTTCACCACGAAACCTGAAGGACAAGGCACCGGACTGGGCATGGCTTTGACGAGAGAAATCATTGAGCATAAACATCAAGGAAAGATAACATTCACCTCAAAAGAGGGTGAGGGCACCACCTTCACGCTTTCCGTACCGGTGAAAAGAAAGTTACAGCAGTTATGACAAGCAAGATAAGACATATCCTGGTATTGCTCTTCCTCACAATGGTGAGCGCCGCCGCGGATGCCCAGAAAGGAGAAAAGGCGTCGCAGACATACAATATGGCGGAAGAAGAATATAATATCGGCAACTTCAAAGAGGCCGACAGTATATTGAATGCCAATATGTCGAGCTATACCGGCACCCTGAAAGCCGGAGCTTACCGTCTCCTTTCCCTTTGCGCACTCTTCTCCGGCGACGATGCCAAAGCAAAGGAGAACGCAAAGAAGATGTTTGAGGTAAACCCCTACTATACAGCCACTGTGGGCGACCCCGCCCGCTTCGTGGACTTGGTGGAGGAGATGAAGCGCGGGGGTGCGAGGATGTCAACGGCCTCTCAACAGGCAGAGACCTTGGATGAGGTGCCGGTACCGGTAACGCTGATCACAGAGGATATGATAGAGGCGTCGGGCGCGCGCAACTTGCAAGACCTCCTGCTCCTCTTCGTGCCGGGAATGACATTGGTGGAGGGTCCGGAGGCTAACGTGGCCATGCACGGTGTGTATTCCGTGGGACAGGAGAAAATATTGATAATGCTCGATGGTCATCGCCTTAACAGCCGATGCACCAACACAGAGGCTCCCGACTTCCGCACAAGTCTTGACAAGATAAAACAGATAGAGGTGCTGCGCGGACCGGCGTCATCTCTCTATGGTAATGTGGCCCTTACCGCCGTGGTGAATATCATCACCAAGAAAGGCCATGAGATGGACGGTTTGAAGGTTTCCGCCGGCTATGGCTCCAACAACACCTTCCGTGCCGACTTCACCATGGGCAAGTCGGGAGTGGACATGAGCTATTCTATGTGGGCGTCGATATACAATTCTAAGGGTGAGAAGTCATACGTAAACCCGGAGGATGAGGCTTTCTACAGCACTGTGAAAGTACCTGGATATATGTATATAAACGGCTACAACCACCGCCCCTCGTTCGATGTGGGCTTCACCGCACAATACAAAGACTTCAGTGTGATGATAAGCTTGCAGAATTCAAAAAGGGTAACCTCTTACAGCCAGATAAACAACTCGCAGTTGTATGACTATGACAAATACCGCACTTATAATGGCGTTACCCCCGGCAGAAGCCGTCAGGCATCCCATTTTGACTTGAATTACGAGAAAGCGTTTGGCAACCTGAGCATAAAAGCAAACGTGTATGCCGACTTTGAGAGATGTACATATTACGACATTATCACCGACACCTTGGCAAATGTGAACGATGCCTACTCTGGCACATTGAAAGACGTTATCGACACGTTGGCTGCGCAGTTGGTAGCCGACCGTAATCTGCTTACTCCTTTACTGACACAAGGCCAAGAATTTCTGGCACAAAATCCAGAACTGGCGGCAATAGTAGCAGAACTCAAGCAAAAATATATGGGTGAGGTGGCAGAAAAATCGGAGGAGGAACAGATAGAATGGCTCAAAACAAAGGCGAAATATCTTGCTCTTGACCGACTGGTATATAAGAAAGGTATTTACCAAGTGCAGAGTTGGGAGGATTATACTGTCGGGGCCACCTTGCAAGCCAACTATGCCTTTGAATGGAAAAAGTTCCGCGGCAATATACTTGCAGGAATACAGGGCGAGCGTTATAAGATGAAGAGCAACACCCTTTCATGGGGTGATGGCTACAACCATGTGCTTGTTACACTGTCGGAGAATAACAACTCCATGGACCTTGGAGAAGAAACTTCCCTTTCACCTTTCTTCCAATTGAAAAGCTATATAGGCGACAAGTTTATTTTCAATGGTGGTTTGCGCTATGACTATAAACACCGTTACGACGGCAACGACCTGCGCTCCCTCTCCCCCCGTGCCACTCTGATTTATCTTATCAACAGAGACATGAACGTGAAATTCGGCTATTCGCGCTCTTTCGTTGACGCCCCGTATTTCTATCGTGCCAATAAATTGGGTATATACCCCGGCGGCTCGTCATTGGATGCCGAGACGATGGAGGCCTTGCAGCTGGATTTCAATTGGAAATTGGGCAATAGCGGCCTGTCGTTGGAGTCTAACGTGTATTATAACAGCTTAAATAATCTGATTATATATAACAAAAGTACAATAGAGGCTATGGCCAGTTCGAGTGCCCTCTATTCGAATGCCGGCCGTATGAGACTGTTGGGTTGGGAAAACTCGCTGATGTATGCCAAAGGCCGCTCTTTGGGAAGCCTCAACCTTACTATGCAAACGGTGTTGAGCTCAGAACAGATAGCATCGGAATATTCTGAATCGGAGACGGACCTGCCCACTACTACGAGACATAGTATTAAGCACGTGCCTTCTATCACTGCTACTGCCGTTTACCGCTATAAGCTGATGGACAATACTAAATATGGCAAACTTTTCCTCCGTGGAAATGCCACCTTCTATTCACGTCAGAAATCACCGATAGAGGGATATGCCTACAAGGGTGATAGATATACTGAAGAGTATATGGATGAACTATCTGCAAAATTAGTGGCTCAGGGCATAAGTGAATTATCAGAAACGGTTCGAGCTGCATTACTTGGCAGATTGATAGCTCATTATGACGAAAATGCTGTAATCAATGCCCGTTGCATTCTCAATGCCGGTTTCGACTACAGTTATAAACCCTTCACGTTCTCTTTCGACTGCTACAACCTTTTAAACACCCGCTACGCGCAGGGTGGCAGCAGCTATGTGCCAGTACCTCAGCAAGGTCGCAGTATCATGGCAAAAGTATCGTTTAAATTCTAAAAAACATAAATATGGACAAGAGCATTATCCTTACCAACAGTCTTACGGAGGTGGAGCCGCTGCACCAGTTTGTTGACAGCGTCTGCGGTGAAATGGGCATCGACGAGATGACAATGAGCATGATCAACCTCGCCATAGAAGAGCTGGTGGTCAATGTAATCAACTATGCCTATCCGGAGGGTACGGAAGGTAAGATAGGGCTCCGTGCCTTCGATGAGGCTGGCGTCTTGTATTTTGTCATCACCGACAGCGGTGTCGCTTTTGACCCGACGGCAGCCGAGGATGCTGATATCACCCTCTCTGCAGAGGAAAGGAAGATTGGAGGCTTGGGCATACATCTCGTGAGGAATATTATGGACGGGATGAAATATGAACGCACCGACGGACAGAATATCCTTACTTTGAACAAAAAGATACCCGAGGGCGACCCGTTTGCCGGATTAGGTCTCGATGAATAAAAACAAAACGAAATGAGAAAGTATATTCTGACATTGCTTGCGGCGGCGTGTATCGCGCCGCGCGTGAGCGCTTGCACTAATTTTATCGTAGGAAAGGGCGCAAGTACCGACGGCAGCGTGATGTGCACTTACAATGCCGACTCCTACAATCTTTTTATCGGTCTGTGCCATTACCCCGCCGGGAAGCATCCCAAAGGCACAATGCGCAAGATTTACAACTGGGACACCAACGAGTATTTGGGAGAGATTCCCGAAGCAGAGGAGACGTATAATGTGATTGGCAATATCAATGAGTGGCAGGTAACAATCGGCGAGACCACCTACGGAGGCCGGGAGGAGATGGTAGATACCACCGGACTTATCGACTACGGCTCACTGATATACTTAGCCCTTCAGCGTTCCAAGACCGCCCGTGAGGCATTAAAGGTGATGACCACCTTGGCAGAGACCTACGGCTATTGCAGTGAGGGCGAGACATTTACTATCTGCGACCCCAACGAGGCTTGGATTATGGAGATGATGGGCAAGGGTCCCAGCTCCAAAGGCGTGGTGTGGGTGGCCCTGCGCATGCCCGACAATGCCATTTGCGGACATGCCAACCAGAGCCGCATCGGCAAATTCGATATGAAAGACAAGAAAAACGTGATGTATTCCAAGGATGTGGTGAAGTTCGCTCGTGAGAAAGGGTGGTTTAAAGGCAAGGATGCCGACTTCTCTTGGAAATATGCCTACGCTGCGCCCGACTTCAGCGGCCGCCGCTATTGCGATGCCCGTGTGTGGGCGTTCTTCAACCATTATAAGGCCGGTTTCGACCGCTATCTGCCGTGGGCTTTGGGTAAGGACAGCTTGGCGGAGGATATGCCTTTGTGGATAATTCCCGACCGCAAGCTTAGCGTGGCCGATGTTGAAGAGGCGATGCGCGACCATTACGAAGGCACTCCCTTGGCATTAGACACCACGAATATCGGCGGCGGTATATGGTCGATGCCTTATCGCCCCACGCCGTTGGAATACAAAGTCGATGGTGTGAAATGCTTTCAGGAGCGTCCCACCTCAACGCAGCAGACGGGTTTCACCTACGTGAGTCAGATGCGCTCGTGGCTGCCCCGTGAAATCGGCGGCGTGCTGTGGTTTGGCAACGACGACTCTAATATGGTGGCCTACACCCCGGTGTATTGCGGCAACACGGTGCAGCCGGAGTGCTACAACACCCCCGGTGCTGACTGCCTGACATTCTCTTTCAAGAATGCTTTCTGGGTGTGCAACTGGGTGAGCAATATGATTTATCCCCGCTATTCGATGATGTTCCCCTCGCTGAAAGAGGTGCGCGACAGCTTGGAAAAGAGCTATTTCGCTAATCAGAAGACTGTGGAGGAGAAGGCGCAGGCTTTATACAGAGAGAATCCGGCTAACGCCATTGAATATCTGAATGGCTACAGTTGCGAGAAGGCCCAGCAGATGCTCGACCGCTGGAACCA
>Ga0181612_156775_pt1 | contig 13122 bp, 6 predicted proteins | sample HoacroProtozoa21_FD_119630 | JGI IMG/M metagenome (GOLD analysis project Ga0181612, IMG submission 119630) | Hoatzin crop microbial communities from Cojedes, Venezuel. Combined Assembly of Gp0051906, Gp0051904, Gp0051908
GCCTTCCTTTTATCACCAACATACCTGTAGAAGCTTTTCTTGTTCCCCTTGACGTCCCTGGACAGATTGAAATCTGTCAGGGCTTTAGCTTTCCTAACCTGATCCCTGGCAGCTCGGACAATTTCTCTGTATTCCTCCCAGGTTACCTGTCCTTGGCTTCCATCCCCTGTAGGCTTCCTTTTTGCGTCTGAGTTTGTCCACGAGCTGCTTGTTCATCCATGCAGACCTCCCAGCATTTTTGCCTGGCTTCTTCTTTGTTGGGATGCATCTCTCCTGAGCTTGGAGCAGGTGATGCTTGAATATTATCCAGCTTTCTTGGGCTCCTCTTTCCTCTAAGGCTTTATCCCATGGTACTCTACGAAGAAGATCCCTGAAGAGGTGGAAGTCTGCTCTCCTGAAATTGAGGGTAGTAAGCTTGCTGCACACCCACCTCCCTGCCCGAAGGATCTTGAACTCCACCATTTCATGGTCACTGCAACCAAGGCTGCCCTTGAGCTTCACATTCCCCACCAGCCCCTCCTTGTGGATGTGAGAAGAAGGACCAGCACAGCTCCTCTCCTCTTGGACTCCTCTAGCACTGGGAGAAAGAAGTTATCATCAGCACATTCCAGGAACCTCCTGGATGGCTTATGCGCTGCTGTGTTGTCCCTCCGACAGATGTCGAAGTGTCTGAAGTCCCTCATGAGGACCAGGGCTTGTGAACATGAGGCTGCTCCTGTCTGTCTATGGAGAGCCATGTAGAGGGCCATGTCTATATAGATTGGAGTGTTACGGAGAATCTGTATTTAAAACTAGAACTGGTGAACGTCAGAAAAAAATCAGAGCTCAGCATAGTAAAAAAAGTCATACAAATGATTTGTGTATCAATGCATAAATATTAAACAGCAGCTGTTGAAATTAGCCATTGTCAAATGAGTCAGCTCAGAGACTTTGCTGGCAACAGTTTCTTAAAGACGTGAAAACTGAAGTTAGTGTTGATATAGTATGTTTTAGCACCTGTGATAAATTTAGATACATGTAACATACTGAGCCAGTTAAGAGACATGATGTGATGTGTATAACTAGCAGTTGGACAACTTAATAAGACATGATTAGTCAGGGGCTAGAGAAGGATAGTACTTGGTATAATCAGTATGGATTTACGGAGGGGGGAAACCAGCAAACTAGCATCTTTTACAGGGTACAAAGTTGTTTTCTGCAGAGGATAGTGCTACAGTAGCTATGTGTAAATAGTGCAACTGGCTACTTAATAGTGTCTTAATGGATCAATGAAAGAACTAGAAAATCAATATGCTGTACAACGAATGGTTTAAAAACTTGTTAAATCACATATCTGAATTGATGGTTACAACCAGGGAGTGTATATCAAGGAGACGACTGTTTGGCTTGTTTGGGTTTTTTTTTTATTTGGGGTGCTGCAAAGATCAGTTCTTGGCTTGATGCTGCTTGGTATTTTTACCAATGACTTGAGGGGAAAATCAATACATTAGTTAGGCAAAGCTGGAATCCAGATGGGATTTCTGATAACCACTGTCCACGGGTACCTGCTGCTTCTTTTGCAGTAATAGATACCAAATCTGCTCACGCAACTGTTACGGTGGCACACTTTGCAACACATTAGGTACTCTGGAATAACTGGTGGTGGCACAAGTGCAGAACATCCAGAAATTCATTTCTGGATTGGATGGACCCTGTTAGTTAGTTAACCTGTAATCATTTCTTAGTTGGACCAGGCTAAGATAAAATGGAAACACAAGTGTTTGTTTAAAATTGTCTTAGTAGATAATGATAGTACAAATCTTCATAAAGATAAAAGTAACAGACAGACATGAAGGTAAAATACAAAAAGTGTCTGTCTCTTGGTGTTGAAACATGTGGAACTTCTCTGTTTAACACCTTTCTGGGGAATGTTTCAGAGGTTCCTTTTAGATTAAGTCTTTTCCATCCAAAACTTTAACATTTTTCATGCAGAGGACAGCTGATATTTTGCTGCTTAAATTAGGGAATGTCTGACATTCTGGGAAATGCAAATGTGTTACCTGCTGTTCTTGATTAGCTGACAAAAACTTTAAGGATTCAAGAAAGTGTAAAAATTCTCTTCTAATTCTCTCCCTGCGTTACTGAGCACACTTATTTCAGTATAAAATGCAGATGTCCCCTGACCTTTTAATTTTATAGTAGCCTGCATATTGTGTCAGTACTTGGTAGAAACATGTAAGTAAGATCAGAAACTCTAGCTTCTCACTTCGTGACGGTAAATTATGACATGTTTGGGGGACGGATACCCAAAACTATATCCTTGTATAGAGACTCAAAATGGCTGATCTGCATGTGTGTTCAAATGTCCTTATCCGACCTCTTCTCCCACTGTTATTTTTGATTTAATACAGGAATCTGATAACTCAGCAACCATAGCAGCTCAGAGAGATTCTTGCTGAGGTACTTCGTGGTGTTCTGTGACTGCCATTATTTACTTCCTATGGGGCTTTTCAGTGCAGTCATTGCACAAGAATCTCTGAAAGTGAACCAGGTTTTTTTTTTTTGATAGAGGGAATCGATAGAAGTATCACCTCAATATAGAGGGAATTTTGTCTTCACTTTGAGTAGAAAGAAAGAGGATCCGAAATTCCATTGATAAATCCGCTGGGTTGGTTTGCAGTTTTTGACCTGCAGCATGTTTACTTTCCTGCCTTAGCATGATCTTCAGTGCACTACCTGCGTTCAAAGGCTTTTTATGCAAGTGAGATTAGAAAAGAGATTCAAAGACTTAACTGTGAACAAAGGTTTTTGTTAGCAATAGCTGTCTTTATTATCTAAATAATGGCCATTTAAAGAGAAAGTGAAGATACCTTTTTCATGTATGTGTGTATATATGTCTGTTTTTCTTTCTGTGTTTTGAAATTGGTTTCTGGTTCACTATTTAATGCTTCTGGTGAATGTAATGTTAGATTAATGTATTCTTTGAGAAAATACTCTACTTTCTTTTATTCATAACCGTAGTATAACTGCTAACTGTTGATTTTATGTTTTTTGAATTTATTTTGTTCATAGGCATATGAAAATTATTCTTTTGAAGAGCTACGCTTTGCCTCACCAACACCAAAGAGGTAAACATTAAACAATTACTTTTTAATAGGGACTGAAATTAATGTGTTCTGTCACTTCTGCTTACATACAAACTCACAGGCCTTGACTGCCAGGTAATTACGTCTAAGGGTAGAAGCGCTACAAGAACAGTATATTTTTTTTTTCCTTAAATTTAGATTTTTTTAAAAAAAAAATCCTTCATTCTTAATTGTTCTAATGTTGATTCCTTATTTGTATTACTCTTTGATGTGTTCTTTTACCACTTGCTATGAATAAATGTGGCATCAAGGATTATAACTTCATAATAAATACTATGGGGTTAGTACATTGGACAGGGAAGAATGCTATTTAGATGATCTGATAGAACGGTTTCCAAAGTAAGTATTACAGGTGGTTTCCAAGAATAAAGTAATTGTTTAATGATTTAAATTGTTTTCTTTATGCCTAGACCCAGTGAAAACATGTTGATCAGAGTCAATAATGATGGTACATACTGTGCAAACTGGACTCCTGGAGCTGTTGGTCTCTATACCATTCATGTTACTATAGATGGCATTGAAATAGGTACTTAATTTTCACTATACTTAAGCAGAAATTTATATTGTATCCACTTTGTATACTGATAAATTTATGTCTTGGTGCTCATAAGATTTATTGTTAAAGTTCATAGCAAATCCTAACACCCAAATTTTGGTTCAGAAGCCTTCTGTCTGATTCCCTCTTCTTTCTCAAAAGAAAAAGAAGACCACAGCTATTCTATAATGGAAATGTGGACGTAAGTGGGAAATCATGTGTTTGTAATGTGGTTAGACTACCAGATTAACAAAGTATCTTATTCTCTACTCTCAGTGTTGCAAGAAAAATGTCTTATATCAGCTGAGAGTGATAGAGATGCACAGTTAAAAGAGGGGGGGGGGAATGCAACACTGAAGAGAATAAGAAAAGGGGAATTTGTTCCTGATCATGCAGGAGTAAATAATGTCATTTATTCTGTGGAAAATTGAGAAAGTGGTCTTAACTGAGGCTCTACCCTAAGTCTTAATGATTTGTACTCATATTTAAATGCTTTTGAGTTTCTTCCTTGCTGAAAACCTTTTAGTTGTCTTGCTGGTCCTAGGGACTATACTATGAGATACTATAGCATGGGGTGGAAAGATTCCCCCTTCAAAAAAAGTCTGTATTTTGAATACTCTCTTGTTAGTCTTCCAGGTGGTATGGTGAAGATGGTAGTAGAAGTATTGAAGGTGTTGCAGTTAGGCCCAGACCTGATAAGAGGGCTGATGTGATTTCGTCAGCACCAGCAATTCCTCTTTCCTAATACTGTACAGCACTTTTTGGAAATACATGAAGTGACACTCGTAAATACATATACACACAATTCACAGAAGATTGGAATGGGCTTCTCAGTTTTGTATGTTACCTACAGAAGATAAGATTTATGAAAGCTCTGTATTAAAGGTTATCTTTGTTCCTCAGACAGGAACATTATCTTTCATAGGAGCCTCCAGTGCACTCAATTGTATTTTTTCCAGTGTGCCATCCCTGGAGGCAAACTTTACACTGTAGTTTAAATCAGCTGCTGTTACATTTTTACACAGATTCTACCATCTTCAATCATTGTGTTGTGTTAACTTTTAGAGATGCTAGAATACAGTTGTTAACCTTAGTTATTAAACAGCCATGAGTATACTCTAATACTTACCTAAGCCATTTTTCTTCAATGTAGTTTCTATTTTGGTTCAATAATATCTTATTGTCCCCTCTCAAGCTTTCACGTACTCATGCTTGACACGTAATGCTCTAAATTTTTAACTGCTCAGCTACTGGTATCACTTAGTTTCTTCTCTGTTTCAAACCTTTTATGTTCTTGATACTTCTAGATTCCTTCTGTTACTTCCGTGCGTGTTTAAAAGAATGTTATTGAAATCAACAGTTTATTGCTAGGTCTGGCTGCTTCTTTTCAAGTTGTTGCTATTGAAAGAGTCACCCTGTAAAATGAAACAAAAAAAATGAAAAGATCTACTAAGGCCATTAATTTGTAGTTTGGCTTTAACAGTGGTTGCTGGGACATTTCTTTTATTACTCAAGGCTATATCCACCTATTACTTAAGTTTGATCTGTTTTTTCACGTGTATTTTTCTTCACAGTCTGTGAATGTTACTGTGTTGAGATATTTTCCAGTACCTTCTGGTTTTACAGCAGTGTTGGTAATTAAAGATGCTGGCTGTTTACATTATAGGCCTTTTCTGATTGTGTGACTTGGCTTTTAAGGCTCATTTCTCACATTTTGCGATTTGCGTCTGCAGGAGTACAGCATGCACAAGCTATATCCTCTCCAGGAGCTTTTACCTGTATCCCTCAAACATTTAACTCTTCTGTGTTCACTGTTCCTTGAAACATACTCCTACGGGCGCTATTAGGACACAAAAATACCTAATAGTGCTGTGTGCACAAGGTGTGACATATCTAATAACAACATGAAATCATGCATCTGTAAATTTCCACATATAGAATCATTTAGGTTGGAAAAGACCTTTAAGATCATGGAGTCCAACTGTAATGTGTATGAAGATACAGATTGTGAAAAAGTAATACTTTATACGATGAAGCAACTGCAGGTGTTGTTTATAGCAGACAGAAAACTGGGTGGTGGTTTTACCTACTCTGAGTTGTAGCACAGATGAACTGTAGTTACTGTTTGATTGATATGTCCCCTTATTTTATTTTTTTTTTTTAAACTTGGTCTTTGTTTACTTATAGATGCTGGACTAGAAGTGAAAGTAAAAGATCCTCCAAAGGGAATGATACCTCCTGGAACCCAACTTATTAAACCAAAAGCAGAGCCTCAGCCAAACAAGGTTTGGAGAACTTAAAAAGAAAAAGCAGATAGTCATATTTGGGTGGGATTTTATTGTTGTTCAGTACATACTTTATCATGCTGTAGTGGTGCAGGTTTTAACGATATTTGCAAATTGCTTTGTGCTGAATAGAATGAAGTTAATATACTGAATAAACCGAAAGATACTCATTCTGTTTTCTTTCTGTCTGTCCATTAATAAAACTTTTAGAAACTCTACAGAAACTGCCTTAGTTTTGGCTTGTTACACAAACACTGTGCAACCATTATGAAAGCTACAGACTGCATTCTGCACTATTATTAGTTCTTTTTCCTTGATACTGTATTATGAAGTTAATTGTACAAAGGACTTTATAAAGATTTTGCTTGTTTTGTGATAAGAAGCTTTCTTCAGTCAATATAAAATCCAAAATCAGTTTCTTTAGTGATATCTTCCTTTCTTTGAATATCATGATTTTGTTTTTAAAAGTTATCCTTTTTGTCAACTTTTGACTTCCCCATTTCACCTTCTCATTCCACCGTGAAGTATTAAAGTAGACATAAATACTGGAGGAAAGCTGAAAGGTGGTGTGGCAGTGCTATAAGGAAGATGCTCAGATGAGGGAACCATCTTCCACTTCCTCTTAGATGCAAAGGAAGGGATATTAAATGAGGTGCTGAGCCTTTTTTTGATGGAATAAACCTGTATTAAAAGATGTGGAATTCTGAAACACCACAAAGTTATCCTTCCCTGTCTTATTACAACTGCAAAGGTTCCTAAGAAATACGTGGTTACAAAAAGGATCAAGTGTTTGACAACTACTTACCTGTACACCACGTCCTGATTTATTTGTTTTCCAACTTTCTGAATAATCTTGACACAACAACTTTGTTGTACAGTTCCCCAACCTGTAAATGCATCCAGTGTCGGATATTACCACTAACAACATTCTTTTCCCTACATCCACACCTCAGAATAAAAAGAATAAATTTACCTTTAGTTTCTACACAGTTTTTTACCCCTCATTGGATTTTTTTTCATCCAAAAAATATTTTCAGGCTTTCTCCCTTCTCTTGGAAGGAAGACGTCTTGGTTACTTCTTTATCTTAGTTAAAGCTCCCAGTTCTTACTGCGTGAGATTCATCTGGCAGAACTTAGTGATATTTCCATCCAAGTTGATCATCATATGTTTTGCTTGCTGTCACTAAAGTGAGACACACATCTGGTCTAAATTGAGATAAATTGCTGCATGGAAGTCCTGTCTTTCTTTTCAGTTGTTCCAGTGGGAATTGAGGTGACTGGTTCATACATAATAGCTACATTTTGTCGAATAACATCTTCATGACAGTTAAAAATACTTGGAAAAAGTTAGGCCACTGGTGTTCTGAGGCATTACCTAGTGTTTAATCACCTCCCTGTATTGTTCTGCTAGCATGTCTTGTTTCTTGTTCCAAGTTGTCTTCTCTTTGAGAGAGGAGGCGTCTGTCTGTCCTGTATAAAGTGTCTGTAGAGCCTGTTGCAAAAATACACTAGACCTTTCACGGTGAATCATTTTATCAGTCGTCTTTCTTCTGTGTTGTAATAAATCACATAACAAACCAGGTTAGAATAATTCTTTGTGTATGAACAGCAGTGTTATAAATAGTACAGAAAGGTAGCTATTGTACTGTGCTCCATGCTTTTGAACCCAAGAATCCATATTAGACAAGTATCAGTTAGAGACAGTCCAGTATACCACATGATGTTTCGCTGAGGAAAAGGGATTAGTTGAGCTCTAGAAGCTTCTTTCCCTTCTTTCTCAGCCCTAAATTTCAGATATTTATGACCAAAGGACACTAATGGTGCATTCTTAGAGGTGATCTGACCTCAACTAGAGACACCAAAAAATTTTCATTGAGGCAGTGGAACATTCCCATTTTGTAGTCAAACCTTACTTGAATTACAAGTAGAAAATGCATACTATATTATGATTTTGTATTGATTTCTTCTTTAGCTGTTACTTGAAGTCAGATGAAAATCTGTTTTTCCTGCCTATCCAACTTGGTAAAGGAGATCATGATAGTGATCTGTATTCATTGTCATTGGCTGTGAAACTTAGATTAACTAATTTGCAGGAAATTCCATTCCACATCCCATTGAGGGAAACAATATCTTTCAAACTATGTAATATAATTCAGGGTATTAGGAACCAACTAAAAGAAGGTGGTCCTAATTTGACTGAATTATTTACCTGAAAGGGGCAAGATGGTACCAGAAGAATTGGTCACGAACATGTTTTCACTGTTTCTGCTGTCCTCATCTGACTGTAGCCAGCATCAGTTGCAAAAAACCCCACCAAATCCAAAAGCTCTAGGCAGGGGGTGGTTTTTTGCATCCCTTCATAGGTTAACCCCCTTGTTAAGGTTGCTTTATCCTATGCAACACACCTTTCTGTGCTGTGAGGTGTAGCTCTTTTCAGATTCACCACATAAGAAGGCACAGCAACAAAGCTCTTGAACACTGCTGTGCACTGTAGGGGAGATGTACATGTTAAATGCTATGCCTGTATGCAGTAGTCACTTCTTTTAGTCAGAGTCCAGTTTCTGTATGCTCCATGGAAGAACTGACTTAGGGGGGTGTTACAAGACAGTTACTGAATCTTTGAGCCATAGAGAAGTATTCCAAGCAAAGACGTGCTATATCAGAAAGAAGACTCAGACAACTAATTAATGGTCAGAAATGAGCAGAAGAGAATGTTTCATCTGTTTTTTGCTGTGTTGTCCGTCAGTGGATCTGATCCCTAAACAGTTTGTTACAGCTTGAAGCTTTGTGTTAACAAGTTAGCTGCTGCAAAGGGGGCAAATGCTCTTTCCAGGCCTGTGTATCCAGATCTTGAGTGTGAGTTCTCCTTACTCTAAATTCAAGTTTTTAATCCGTGTTCTAGCTGACCCGTCATACGATTTTCTGAAGTAACATTTTGGGGTGGTAGTGCAGGGACCCCTAATTTGCAAGGCTTTGTTTATAGGCTTGTCTGTGTTGAGAATGCTGTCAGCAGTGATTCAGCCTTGTATTTTTACAGGATCCTTGAAAATCTTAGTTTTGCCTGGTGATAGAAATCTGAATCCTTAAAGTAACAGGGTTGCCAATCAGCAAAACGTTGCACATTTTGGAGTAAGCTACATTTGAAATTCTTTACATGCTTCTGTTGTTGGGCTTTTTAAAATTAGCCTTAAAATAAATACCATTTCTTAAAATAAAGAATTTCTTTAGGAAAAAAATAAAATCGTGCACTTAACTGTTACCTTTCATTACCTTTTCCTGAGTTTATTCTTTCCATATCTTTCTGTGCTTTATGTTAAGTTAAAGATGAGTCCATACTTCAGTTGATGCTTTTTTTCAGTTTTATGTGTGGAGTTTGAAAATAACCTTCCAAGAAAAAGTTTTTATACCACATGCATAGAACATATGCACTTCTTAAAATCGGAAACCAAAAGGATGGCTATCCTCTGTGGGATAGGTGCCTGATAATGTGTTTGAGTGGTAAAATAATGGTAGTGAATAACAACTGGGAGATTCTGGGGGCTGTAATAAATCAAATTAGTAACAAGGAGCATCTAATCTGACCTTCATGTGAAAAGGGGAGAATCTGTTGAAATAGCTAGTTGAAAAATTAAATAAAGAAATAGAAAGATATGTTCTTTTTCTATTTTTAAATGGCTATTTAAACTCTTTAAGGAAAACGTCCAAATTTTGGCCAAAAAGCTGACTAAGCAATGTTATGGTAGTGCAAATCAGACCTGATGATCCCAGGTTAATCAGTTACTGGAAATATTAATTTTGAAAAGGCAAACCCCTTGAAACTTGCATGAATGAATAAAATGAAGGGGGAGGCAGTTAAAAGAGTTGGAAGTTTGTACTGAATGTTGTGTGGTATAACAGAGATCTTTCCAAGACTGAGTCAGTGCACTTTTAGGGATTTTTTTGAACATTATGCTTTTATTGGTTGTAAAAAAGTGAAATTACACACAGCAGCCATGGGAAACTAGCAACAAACTGTAACTTTAAGACTGCCATCTTGTCACTAGCATTTCAGAATCTGTTAAACCTATTTCTTTTTACTCTTTTGAGAGCTCTGTTCCAATTTTTTCTTCGTTGCTGTCTTCCTTTGCTTCTCGTAGGTTCGCAAATTTGTGGCCAAGGACAGTGCAGGGCTTCGTATCCGTAGCCACCCTTCCCTTCAGAGTGAGCAAATAGGCATAGTGAAAGTCAATGGATCCATCACTTTCATTGACGAGGTAATTAATAAGACATTTCTGTTGAAAATTGGACTATGATGTAAAGTTAATTCATGCAAAGAATGTTTTTTTCATGTTTAGATGTTGACATATACACCTTAACATAAGAGTGTAAGTTGCAAAAATATAAATATTTACTATTTTAGTTTTTCAAGTTGTCATTTCCTTTTTACTTACTTGAAAACTGGTGTAGCAAACTTTTGAGACTCTGATATGAGGAAATGAAATTCCTAGAGTTCGTCTTACAATAATATCTCTAAGGATTTAGCTATTCATGACTTACTATTTAAACTCTACACAAAAATTGAGATGTAGGTGTCATTTTCATTACATCTTTCCCTTACACTTCTGAAAGATCAGTAGTGTGTTAGGCTGCTATGCATGTATTTTTCTTACAGTATAACTGCATATACAAGGAATATTTTTACAGTTCACTAAGTTGTATCAGCAGTGGAAAATGGAAAGTGGGGAACTCATGAACCTTACGAAGGCTTGGCTTTCTTTCCTCTGTTCTCTCAAAGCAAGTCTTAGTGCATGAGCTGATTTAAATTTGTCTTTGCATCTTGTCTTCTAAAAAAATATGCCTCCCATTGCTTTGAAATTCTGAATTTGTCAATATTCATCTTTACCTCTTCTTACATTCTATCAGCACAGTGAAGATCATTACTTTCTTGGTACTATTGTCTGTTTGCCTAAATTCTGTTAATCCTTACTAGCTACGCAACAGTTACAGGAGGGCATGGCTCGTTTTTGTTGCTTGTTTCCCATAGATCCACAATGATGATGGTGTTTGGCTGAGGCTGAATGATGAGACAATAAAGAAGTATGTTCCTAACATGAATGGTTACACTGAAGCCTGGTGTCTCTCTTTTAACCAACATCTTGGCAAGAGCCTTCTGGTACCTGTTGACGTAAGTAAAAGGTGCCTTTGAAAAATATCCGAAAGTACACTCTATCCTCATTACAAGACTTTCTTTAATTAAGGCTGCAAATGAGTCCTGAGGTAAACAAAATTTTAATTACCAAATACTATCTTATACGTGTTTGCATTTTTGAGGGCTGTTGTGTAATGAGGGTGGAGTGTAGAGAGGTACGTGGCTTTTTATGTTGAAGCCTCTTCTCCTAGAAGAGAAACAAAAGTGCAAGGACCACTATAACAAAAGTACAATGATATGAGATTATGGCCTGCACCAGGTGTTTCTGATGCAAGATGTGATTGTCTGTAATGTGGTCCACTGATGCCATGATTTCAGAAGAGGCTGTAGCCTGCAGTGAATCAATGTAATTGAGGCATTTTGTGAAACCTGAGAAGTTCTTCAGGCTCTGTTGATTTTTATGTATATTTTTTGCGAGTTTTACACCTGAATCTTTGAACTATCAATTTATTAGCTAATCAAAGAATTCCACAGCATCAAGACTGAATAAAAAATTTAATTTATAATAAGAGTAAGCATAATTTATCCAAATAACTTTAATGGTGATCACCATCATTACAATTCAAAGGTTACACATTTTCTGGAAACAAAGTACAGTTCAAAAAAGAAGTTAAAAAAAAGACAGAAAGAAATAAGTATATGAGCCAAACCAATGTTTCTCAAAAAATTAATGAAGGTGCAGCCATTTCTGGCTCATCTGGTTTTGTGCACTCTGCAGAGTGGGCAGTTCCTTGATTTCTTTAGGGCAGAACGTGAGAACCAGATCTAATTGCAAGTACAGCTATTTAGGTTTGATTTGTGCATTTATATGAGTGAGCTACTGGTGCAGTTGAAGACAGTTCACAAATATATGGCCAAATTAAACACCTGCAGCCAATGATATCATGCCATTCATGTCTTCTGATCATAGAAAAAACAAGATATTCCCAGTTCTGGTGAAACTGGGCTGTTCGCTAGTAGCCAAATCTGGCAACTCATAAATCCCCTGTGGCTGAGGCCATGTTCTGACAAACACTGTTACATGATGCAACTAGATCTTCTTGCTATTCACCTTCTTGTCTATAATTTATTTGTTGATATAATTGGAGATTTCTTTCAATAAAATCCTTATTTTGGGAATTACTTTAATATTGTATATGAGAAGCAAATTATTTCTGTACTCAGCCATCAGTCACTCAAACACTGTGACGACAGGCATGTTTATCCACTTTATTGTAAAATTTATGAAAACATGGAAAAAATTTAAGCTTTGTTTAAGACCTCGGTTGTATTTTTTGCCTTAGAAATTGATACTCATCAGAAGATTGCTATATTACACTTTCACAAAACAATTGTATGCAAGCAGTTGAATTTTATCTATTCACCCGTGATAGAAGTGAATTCACTTTGACTAAGTAGTTAACGTCAGTAAATAATGTAAGTCTGGATAGGTATTATATTCTGTTAGATTTTATTTTCTTGGTTTTGTTTCTTAGTTTAACTATTTCTAATACTTTTTTACTTGCTGGAGGGAATAGTTTTTTGCTCAGCAGTTGTGTACGTGGTTAGCAACAACCTACTCGTTGGTATATTTCAAATGACTCTAGTACACACTTATTGCTAGAAAGGAACATACCCTGTGCACCATGAGAAAAGTCTGAAGGGAAAAGGCTGTCATAAATAAATGAACACTCAGTTCTTGATAGTATAATCTTCATAGTTCAGATTTCATTTAAATAAGTAGGTTGGGTACAATGACACATGAAAAACAGCATTTAATTGTCATACATTTCTCCCTCTGCTTCTGTAAAGTTCAGATAAAATATCAATTTTTTTTCTTAAACAGTGCTGTGAATTACTTCTGATGCCATTTAGACTATTAGGAGCTAGTAGATATGCCTAATTTTCTTTTAACTAACCAGTTACATTACATCTTCAGTGACACAAGATAAAAGTTGCATGCTTTCTTAGTTTCTGATCAGTAAGCAGCCAGTGGCCAACACGGCAAAA
>Ga0181612_177653_pt1 | contig 13122 bp, 4 predicted proteins | sample HoacroProtozoa21_FD_119630 | JGI IMG/M metagenome (GOLD analysis project Ga0181612, IMG submission 119630) | Hoatzin crop microbial communities from Cojedes, Venezuel. Combined Assembly of Gp0051906, Gp0051904, Gp0051908
AGTTTGTGCCTGTTGTCCCTTGTCCTGTCGCTGGGCTCCACTGAAAAGGGTCTGGCCCCATCCTCCTGATACCTTGAGATATTTGTAAGCATTTATTAGGTCCCCTTCATGTACTCCATTCTTCTGAAGAAACTGTTAATTTAACCTCAGCTACTCAGAAAAAAATCCTAAAATTTTGTTAATTTGATTTTTGACTAAGATGAAACAAACAGATGCCGTATAAGAAAGAACTAGTTATTTTGGATTTTTATGAAGTGGTAAAGCAGGACTGTGCTATCCAGCTTCCTGTAGTTGTCAAACATAGGAATGGTTTGGTATTTTGACATTTCTTTTAAAAGATTCAGTGAAAAAAAAAATTTACCTTTTGCAGAAAGTAGCTTTGAAAGTTCATGAAGTTGTTGGTCTTCACAATGTTTGGACAGGTCTTACAACAAAACATTCGGGTAAAGAGTGACTTCATGGCCGGTGGTCCTGTCCACGTACTTACCATGGAATTTGCAATCTGCATAATCAGGAGGAAGGGAAACGATATTAACATCACCACTGCAAGTTTAGTTGGGCTGTAAAAAAAAATACATATTTTCCACAATCAAAAAGGATAACTGTCCTTCAAACAGATACATATTTGCATCAGTCTATTATATTAGCTAAGTTTTCACTGCCATCCTTAATACATCTTCTCTACATTAAAGGTAAATTTTATGAAAATTTTCCACTTGGACGATGTCTGCAACTAATTATCTTTCCATGATATACTTCTGTTCTTAATTATTTTCTCTTTTATATTTTAGATGAAAATTCTGTGCTTACTAAGCCAAGTTTTCTGACTCTACAGAAGCCAGTGATGGAAGAGGCTTCCGTAATACCAGCTTCCCAAATCTACCCTGCCAGTAACCTCAGCCTAGACTGTAAGTAGCCTCAGCCACCCTAAGACTAAAAGACCACCCCTAAAGTGAAAGGCAAGTCAGCTACCTCTAACTTTAACTGTAATTCACAAACAGACTTCACACTGAGGCAGATTTATTGCTACAGTCTGTTTTGGGGTAAGGCAGTAAGGTTCCACAAAGCCAAAACTGCTTTTGTGCCTTCCCCAGCATCCTGGGTATCACACATTTGCTATACGTAGCAGTGAGAGTTGCAGACAAGAACACCTAGACCTGATGACAGATTACACGTGTGTGTGTGCACGCACGTGTGCAAACAAATGCAGCAAATGCACTCTACAATGCAGCAGGAGTTTCCATTGTTACAGACCCACCACAAACTAAGGAAAAATCTGTTTTCACACAAAAGAAAATGAACTTGATTATTTCCTTCTAATTTAGCTTGTTTCAAAGGGTATTACATACGCAATAAGAGAAAGAAAAGTAAGAGGCTATCTGAAGATGGGTGGCAATCCATTTCACCACTGCTCTGACACAAGATGGGTGTTTTATTACTGAAACCATTTTCCCCACTAAGTCAGGCTTCAAAGGGAAGTCAGAGAGAGAAAATACTGCGGGGTCAGACTAGATGTTCCTATTGCAATAACTGAAGTCTTCCAACTAAAGATACAGTTATAGCTTCTTCTGTAAGCTACGTAATGACTCTTCCTGCAGAGGAAGCTTAATCCCAAAAACTGCTTAGAAACCATGATGATAAACTTAAAACTGCAAATCTGAAATTTATATAGCAGTGGAAAATAAAATCCAACCCCCAAAATATTATCAAAGGTTACTATATTTACAATACATTCACAGTTTCATTACAATTGACGTGTAAATTTAATTTTTTTTAACTTCTACTTATTTTAAGCATTCCATTTTGCAAAATCTATAGATGAATAACAGTATTTTCAAATTGAAATCAACAGCAGTTAAATCATCATCTTTTCAGTATTTTTTCGTCTTATGTGTTCCAACTTCTTTGAACTTCTCTTTAAACACTGACAGAATCCAAGTTTTCTACTCAGTCTACTGATACACTACACTCTGAATTGAATGTATTTCTACATTCCCCACACCATGACACAAGTAGCCTGTCTTGCATTATCTCTGCTTAAAAAGACGGCATGTACGCTCTATTTCTGCATCCTTCAATACAATATAGCATAAAAAAAAAACAGCCTAAGATGTAACTGTTATGCGTAGCTATGAAACTTCTCAGTGTCTGGGGAGGGAGTTTATGCTGACGCTGTTCCTTTTTTAAACCTTACAACATATCACCAACACTGCAATGCATCTGAACGGAAAAATCAGTCTGCATGCTCCCAGGAATTCATATAATGACATTGTTTTCTCCTTTCTCTGTAGGGTTATGTATCATGAACTTCTCAAAATGTGTGCGTGTGTGCACACCCACACACACACCCACCTCCCCCTTAACTTCTTTATCAATGAGGATTTAGTATGTTGCCTGCATATTTTATGCCTGAAAGACTGAAGTACTGTTTTACAACAAAGTATACAGTACATTTAGAAAGTGTAGTAAAGTCAGTTTTATAATTGCATTATCACCTATCATTTCTCTGTATTGACGTGAGTACACCAAGAATGTTTTACAACAGTAAACACAAGCCAGCTAGAAGTTGCAAATCAACAAAGAAGAACCCTCCCCCTAATAAACATGAGGGACTTTGTGTTTTTTCAATAAAGAATACAAATCCTGAATATTTACAGGCTGTGAAAATTAAACTGAGTTAATGACTACAGGAAGCAATTCTTACTAACGCCCCAATGTTGGAACTAGTAACAGAATATATCACACTACACTCCTAGGTAACTTACATAAACATATTTACCACTCTGTCGTGCCATACTACTTCACCTTGATTCAATGTCACAACCATACTTTTTGCTTAGCTCTACAATCTTTTTTCTGTAACTCAGCCACCTTATTTGCAGAATGAAGATTTTTCATACAACTGAGCAAAAGTGGTTATGATTATCTGCAGCCCAGTTGCCTGAGAATTCAAAGTAAAGACAGAAAAAACTATTGCATTTAAACATTGTAACAACTGCAGTTTAATACTTACCTGTGGATTACACACTTTTAAATATTCCAGGTGAATTCATTATGAAACGTGCATACTTTAAGTCAGACACTGGCAGTACCAATACTAGCACACACACTGGCCACATTACATCAGTATTTCATAATATTAAGACACTTTGTCACAAACTTTTCTTGAATTCTGATTTTCATAATATAGCCAAAGGAGTTATTTCTATACAGGTACCAAATTATTCACAACAGGTATGCAGCAGAAAGCAAGCTATATGCCAATAATCTGAACTCTACAAATTGTCAATGAGTATGCCTTTGTGTCCATAAAACTATGTCAATAACATGTCTTTTCAGGAATTCTTATTCTTCTGTGTTTCCACCCAGTTGTTTTATAGGGTTCTCTAACTTTCATTCCTAATGCTAATTTTGTATCTAAAGAAAATAGATCTTCCCCTTCCAAGGCAATTATTTGGCTTTTTATTATTTAATTGCAGACTAACATGTTTCTTTTGTGCCTCTATTCAAATTGAAACAATATAGAGCAGCAATCAGAATTCACATTATACAGATGAATTTCAGCACTTCAGAATCCTCAACAGACAGGCCAAGGGACTTCCCAGTAAAATAAAAAAATACATTTTGGCTCTGAAAAAAATTAAACAAAAGTCTTTTATTTCTGCCACTTAATGAAATCTGGAAAAATCCCTTGTGGTTTTCATGTCTGACATCTCAATTTTGACAATTATGAAAGCCTTCTGCAGTCTCCATTTACAGACTAAAATAATACAGCTTTCCTTTCAAATCAGTCATGTTAAAAATACTTGGCAAATACTTTTAAGAGGCTAAATATCAAGCCAGTTTAAGAACTGTGATGAGTTTTGACCCATTTTCAGACATTTACAATGTCTAGCAGATTTCTTCTGTTATTGCCCATTCATGCAGCTCACCTTTGCAAGGCAGAAGCAGGCCAGCATTCTCACTCGGTAGAAACATTGTTCCTGTTCCAGTATATCAGTCAGTGCCAGCCGTGATGCTGGAGTAGGGAACTTTTCCAATGCCAGAATGGCGGCTTCTTGTGCAACCACATCTCTCTCATATCGAAGCTGATACTGCCACATGAAATCAGATTGTTCAAATTCTACCTTCCTCAGCACTGACATATCAGGGTCTATTCTTATCCAGAGCAAAGGAGAATCAGCACTAAGACAGACATGAAAAAACATTAATAGCTTACACCATTTCAAGACCATAGCAATTCAAAAGATGTTCTAAGTTATTACGAGTTATATTTAAAGTATTTAGAGTTAAAGAACCATAACGGAATCTAAGTTAGCAGGGACTTTTGAAAGTCACCTGGTCCAATCTCCTGCTTCTCAGATGGCAATTCTGTAACCTCCCAGGGCAATCTGTCCAAACCTCTGACATGTCAAAGGTGAATACAGTGTTTTAGTATATTTAACCTCCAGATCTGAGTTCATGGTAAACTACTGTATAATTTCAATATATTTAATTCTACTTCCTCAGACACCATAACTTTCACAGGTGAGCAGCACTTGATAACCTTCTACAGTTCCAGACAACAAAAAAAAAAAGATCCAACAGAAAAAGGGGTGGTAAACACCCATTTTTGTACATACTATTTTTCATCAAGAGATGTGAAAGTGCTTTACAAACACACACATATTATAATGCTGAAAGCTGACAAAGGTAATCATGCTAATGCACACAACTGCCAAGCCAAATAATGATAAAAGTGAAAGTATCAACAGACAGGATTAAAGTTTTAGTCCTACAGACAAAACTTCTCGGTTGTTTTCCAGCCAAAGAAGCGTTTTATACTTTAGTATTCACACAGCACCATGACTGCAGAAGTCATTTATGGGAGCAACAAGCACAAACTATAGTGTTCTACTCAGTTTTCCACACAAAAATACAGACAGCAAAATATAGACACTGAATTAGAAGAGAGTTTGGAATGATGAAAAGAGCATCATTATAAATATGATGCATATTTCTATATACAATTGTAGAGTATCTAGAATTACTGTCAAGACAGTAGCTAGAGAAAAAAGGACAGCGAAGAGTGCATACACAGGATTCAGAAGAACAGAAAAGAATGAACATTCTCATATATACTTGGAGCAAAGGAGTCAAAACTGGACAAAAGGATGACAGCATCATAGATTAGAAGGCTAGCAGATAAACAAAGCATAAGTGACTTGCATAAAATCATACACCAGTTCTCAGGTAGTTCTAAGACGATCATTACGGTTTCAGTTGAGTGTAATGCAACAGCTACTTGAACATAGCTGAACAGAACTACTCACAAAATTGCTCTTAAATACAATTAAAAACTATTTATTAATATGTCAACTATCACACAGAAATAGTAACAATATAACTTGCTTAATGAAAATACCCCTTATGAAATTATTTCTCATCATATTTTAGATGAGGTTAAATTTACGAGAACCTCCAACACTTTTAAGGTGACAAGTAATCTATCCTTCTTCAAAGAGACACCACTAGTTTTCGAAAGCAATTTATTTATTTACTTTCTTCAGCCAGCAAACCAAGTACCAACACCTTCAGTATTTCGGAGCACACCAATGGTTCCAACTGAAGGAGGGCAAAGCAGGTATTCACATTAAGCAAGAATTTCCTTCCAAAGATCTAAACAGTTCCAACTGAAATTAATGCCAGTATGAATTTCAGCATGAAGCATTTCATCACTTATTTTCAATCTAAAAGGATTCTTTTGGAATTAACCACAGATTTCAGGAACTTGTCTATCTTAGTGCTAGTTAAAAGGTCTTCATCAAGGTCCAACAAAAATTGCTTCTGTTTCAAGCAAATTCTTGTTTGCATTTTACCTATAAAGTGAGCTGAAAGATATCATTAGAAATGTGTAGAAAAGAATCAAGTAATTTATTCTCTCACCTTATCATGCCTAAGATTTTTTTTTTAATCTGATTATAGTAGTTAGCCCATATATTTTATACTTCACCAGAATTTTCCCAGTTACAGAAGAAAAGGCGGCAAACAAATCTGGTATAGTCTTGAAATTTGCCAGTCATACAAAGAAGTACAACATTACTATCAAATCCTTCAAAGCAGCATGCTTTAGAGAAGGTGAACAGGAGAACATGGCTCAGTCTCACACTGAGAAAACTCCAACAAGCTAACTTACTCCATAGCCGAAAGGTCCATGTCCACCTCTTCTCCATTCATCAATGGAATCTTTTTCTTCTTATTTCTATGAAAAGAGAAAAAATAGAAAAAAAACAGGTACTAAAAAAATTGTCATACTAGCGAAGATACATTTATAAATGAAACTTAAGCCTGCAAAAGTACTCTGTATTTCACCACACCGAAAAATAATGCTCTGTGCAGCAAAAAAATGAAAAAAGTTGAGCTTTGCATTAGTTTTGTTCAAATACTAATCACCAATACTTTAAACTGGTTTGAACTTAACTCCTACCATTTTTACAATTACACATAGGCATACAGCTTTGAGAAGCAGAGGTCAAAGCAGTCATTAGAATGCATTAGGAAAGTGAGAAAATCTGTCTGGGAAGTACGTCACTTTTCTTGCTCATGAGGTTTAGTGAACAGCTCTGGCACTCTTAGCAGAAAATTATGCAAGAGCTTCATTCAGTGAAGATATAAGTGAAAGCATATTCACCTGGTACTCTGGCCTACATTTGTCTTCCCTCTAATTCGGCTTTCATGTTCAAAGGCATTTTGAATAATTTAATAAATTACAGTCTTTATTCAACTCGTTCTATATAAACAAGCTCTTTATAAAACCTTTGTAAAATTTAAGACCTTTCCTTATAATTAAGAAACGCACATAAAATGTAAGATTTCTTGCTGTCCATAAATAGTAAATTCTGTTTTCTACCCCTACATCACAGGTAAATCTCACTCAGTAAGATTAACAAAATATAAACACAAAATTTAAAAGGCATTATTTATCATCACTGCACTATATGTTTTCATATATCCACACTAAAAAAATCTGCACTTCGTATTTTAATTCTTACCTTCTGCTTTTAGAATGGCAAGGTATATCATGTTTAAGGCTGTTTTCTTCAATCTGCAATGTATGATTGAATGATCCATCAAGTTCTTGCACTGTCACTTTAAGAGGACCCTTCAAGTTCACAAGATTTTGTTATTAACATTAAAATTACACTTATTAATGTATACACCACACTTGTATGTGTGGGTAAAATATGACAAATTGACCTTACCACGTATTTCTGAGTTCCAGGAGACGTGTAGTCTTGTTTTATTTCCAATTCCAATACATTCCGTTTTCTATTAAATGCAAAGCTACCATAAAACTTCACCACTCCACTCTGATCACTAATAAGCAGTATAGGAATTCTAGTGCACAGCGCAGTAGATATAAACAAATGCAATTCTCAGTTTTCACTCTTTACACTTGCTTTATGCTTCTTTATTGCTAGACTTTCCTATCCCAAGAACATCAGGAAATTAAAATGCTTATACTGGTTCCTGAACTTTTAAAGTTTTTTTTTTTTTCCTCTTTAAACTGTACTTTAATGTATGATCATGTACCTTACAGAAAGAAAAATGAAATGCAATGAAAATTACTTAGAAAAAAGTCATTATGAAAAACTACACTGGACCCCACCACATCCAACGTCCTTGGCATGCTCTCAGAGAAAGTAATTGAAAAAGACTTCAGTAAAGACTCAATATGATTTGTTTTACTACAAATTTTTATTTATAATAAAACTCAGGGTAAAATGTAGACATTAGCTTCTGTTTTCTACCCATGCTACATCTAACTCCACTATTTTATTGCAGTTTTTCAAACTGGGTTGTTGTGAGCATTCACATTTGTGCTCACTACGTGTGTGTGTGTGTATATATATACACACATATATATGAGTTCACATTTACATGAGAGTATACAATATGATTGATAAAAAGTAATGATCTCACTCTGCATTTTTATCCCAGGCAACAATTTCTTCAAGATAACTGCTCCTGAGAATAACTTCATCATTCATCATTTGTATGACAGCCATTACTACACTTCATTTATAGTAAAACTAACCAGAATGAAGTATGTCTAGTGCATGCTCCCAACAAGTCTCTGACAATGTAAGACAAAAGCAGGGAAGAAAAACCTGTTCTTTCATGACCTCACATTTAAGGGAGGAGCTGCCAGACTCAAAAAGGCTTCTTATTGTACATGTATTATTAACTTTTCTCCCTAAATATGGCCATTTGGCTAGATACCTCAGACTGGTTCTGTTCACGGTGGCTGCCTTCATAAAGGTCTGTGACTTTGTCATCAAACACAGGGCATTTTTAGTGGTTTATTCAGCATGAAGTTTAAACTCAGCGTCAACACAGCAGTCAATAGCATAAGATAGCACTAGTTAACAGTAATTAGATATCCTCCCAAGCAATACAAAGAGCTGCTGTGGTCTTACAAGGTGGAAAATCCACTATTACAAGTGCAACAGTGTTTGAAGCATGGTAGGGAGGTTGCAACCATAGGATAAAATACAAGTTACAGTTAACAGGATCAGCCTTGGGGCCAAAGCCCAGAGAAGCTGAAAAATCCCCAAATCTGAGAGTTATAGTTCTTCCTTGCTTACACAACAGACATAGTTTAAGATTCACCCAGCACAGGTAATAATGCTGACATTTAAGTATAGCTGCAGTGTTATTATATGTACATATAGAACCTCTGTTTTCCTCAAGTGGCTGGCACAGCTAAGTACGGAAATCAGAATAATGTGTATTTATACTTTATGAATACTTCTGATGCAGATAAAATACTAAATTCTCATACTACATTATTAAATCAGCTCAAATAAATAATGTCTAAATATAAATACCTACTTTTATTTTCTGTTAGAACATTAAGGTATGGCTTTGCCACAGTCATGTATGATTATAGCCTGCAGTCGTGTTAACTAAAACTATCAATTAAACTTGTTAAATGGAGAAAATTCAAATTTACCCTCATATCAATCCAAAATAAGAAACCCTATTTCTTAACTAATATCACTGAAATTTGGACTCAAAACACAGAGGTTTATTTTACCTGAAATTGTAATATTACCACAAGTCACCAAGCTATTAAATGTTAGTGTATTTTAAACAACCAATCTGTGCTTTAGGTTACTTATTTCACCGTGATTTACTGGAAATCACATCTTAAAATGCACCAGACTATAGCATTTTCCATGTCAGACTTCAGCATATTTCTATGGGCAGTGTCCTCTGGAATCCCTCTAGCATAATTTGGCCTTAAATTCCAGCAGAGTTCTTGTGCTTCTTTCAAAGTAAAACTTAAAACTAAGAAATCCCATCTAGTAAAGAACACCCAAAAAAGCTAGCATACTCTAAATGACTATGAAAGGAGTGTGAACCTGCGGCTCACATCTATTTCTAATTCAAAGAATAATCTACTTCGCTGTTTTAAGCAAAGATATTTCATACCTTTCTTCACATTCCTTAAACAGTGCCAATTAAAAAACAAATTCATTCTCCATATTAACAATCCAGACCAAGAATAAAAAGGATACACCCACTGCTTTATTAAAGGTTGGATGTCTTTGCCAGAGACATTTGAGATAGATTTCAAAAACCCAGATGTGGAAACCAGCATCTGACTCCACATGTGTGACTGGAACTTCTGAGATGAAGCAGTGCTGGCCAGACTCAACAACTTGTTGAAAACCTAAAATGATAAAAAGTTATTACCTTCACTAAATACTTCAATATATAAAATAAACTTTTCTGTTTATTTGCAGCTGAACTGCAACTAAAGGCAAATAAACTCATTCTCTGATAACTGGCCTCAAAAAAAGTCATTCAAAATTAAGACATTTTCAGAAAATTACTTGCCTGCCCATATGAGAAATTGTGATTTGCAGACACAAATGTATTTTTACTTAAGGCAAACCATCCACAATGCTGAGAAAAGCTCTGAAACCCCATCTTCTTAACGTGCGAAATGTTTAATGGTAACAAAATTAAACTAAAAATGTCGTCTTTGCTCATCACTGCTACAGGTACAACTTATGATGCAGCTTTTTAACAGAGCTGAATTCAAAGTGGAATACAGAAACACTTTTTGGCATCCATTTTCTAGTTCTAAGCACCTCTGTACTTCAAAATCATGTGATTTGTGAGGTTACTCACTGCAAGCAGGTGTGGCCTTTATTTACCAAATTCTAATGCAGAGGGTAAGGGATGCATTTTTAACCAATTCTTTCCACCTGAACTTTTTCAAAGAACCAACTTCCTCAAAGTTACATATACATACATACACACAAAATCCATTAAAAGACCACCAGCTTTCAAAAATGATCTACAGTAAAACAGATCACTGACTACATCTGCTTTTTAGAAATAAAAGTCATCAAGTTCCCTGCTTTGCTATTCCTTTTTAAAAATTGCAAAGAATAATTAAAATTTTATGTAAGGAAAGCTTTAAAAAAGGTGCATCTGCTGTATTTTCAACCTGACAACTGCTCATAATAGCTCCAGCACAAGCACATACATGTTATCCTTAAAAAAACAAACCAACAAAAAAAACCCCAAAACCTGAAGCTGATAGGAAAAGGTATCACTCAGTTTCTAACTGGGTGTTTGTTTATAGTACCCTATCTTTTTTAAGACATGTCACAAAACATATTTAAAGAAGAAAAACTACAACCCTGCACCAGTTAACCTTTTCAGAATAAAACGACAATTGCTTATTCTAATATGAAGATCCATGCTCCTTCTAGCACTGAAAATTTTATACAGGCAGAGAGCAGAAGCTGGATTCTCATTACTTTCCTTATTTGCAATTTGAGTAGATTAGCTCACAGCAACACCAGTTAGGGTCAGTAAAACAGGTCCTCAGTGTTAATAACCAATCACAATAACCCAAAGCAATGAAATACCTTAACATGAAAGAGAATAGGCAATATATACAAAGTATTACAAATTACATGTAAGAATAATAGCTAACCTTATCCTAACACAAATGACCTATATTTTTGTTCTATCCTACTAAAATTGAAAATACAAACGGAATCCTATGACGACCTGTTTTATTCTTTCTTAAATGCCATTTAATGAATAGAAATGCAACTAAAGACAAAAAGTTGTCTATATGCCACACAACCATTTAAATACCTACCTGTAACATGAACTCCATGCTTATCCTGTTCTCAATCAGTCTCATAACAAGATGTGCTTTACATTGGAACATAGTGTAATATTCCCAGGACAGTGTATGAGGGTGTTTGATAGAAAAATGTAAATGTGATGCAGGGCTGAAAAATAAAAATAACAAAACTCTTTATTATTGCATTTTATGGAATGAAACAAAATATACCTTAGCAACCAAGATCATACCTGCACCCACAATTATTTAGGATCTCTCCTACTGCTTTAAAGTTATAATTTATAACATGCATAAATTGACCACACTTGTACATAACAGTGACATGGATGTATACACCCAGCATACAGCAAGTACTGTATAGAGAATAATGACAGGTAATACATGCTATTACTGTAAAGACTGTAAAGACATTGGTGGCAGTAGCAACCAGAGAAAGAAATCTGTGACTTGAGTCTAGAAATTACTCATGAATTTACATTCCCCCTACCCCACTTCTCTTTAAAAGTGATTGTACATAGTGAATATTTCATATTTAAATAACAATTGTTGAAATTGTTGAATAACTGAAAAGTATCATATCATTGAGAAGTAAGAGTTTTAAAATTCATGACAGATTTTCATTTGATGAGCAAAAGGAATTGCTCAGTTTTTATTTTAGTTAGCAACTTTACGCTTTCAATACTTTGGCAAATTGATATATTCCAAATTCCCTAACAAGCCAAGGAAGACTATGCAGAGCATCATGTTGCAGCTCCCACGCTGTTTCCGTAACTTGAACTATCTGTGGTGTTCCTTCACACACGCCCTTTGTTTCTATAAGCAAAATATTTTAAATTGTTCATATGGTTTTCAGTGCTTCATTCCATATCAGAAGACAAGACAGATGGTGAAACCTTGAAGCTTTTAAAAACAGAACTGATTTCTGGATAGCTTTTGTGGCTGTACAGCAATAAAACACTAAAAGACTTAATTTTGATGGGCTTTAAAATTAATTTTCTCCACCAAGTTTTACATTTCAGAATACAAACAGTCTAACCTATAGCCCAGTTTCAAACTAGAAAAGTAGCCATAATACTGTAATTCTTGAGAAGAACTAAGACCTTTTTGCCCTCCTTCCAATTATTTGAGAACTGGCGATAATTAGCAGTCTGACTTCATTTTATTGATCAACCAACGCTGTGGCAACTGTATTTTGTGGTGCTATGTTTTTTATTTCAGTTCTTTTCACTGGACACTTGAGTTTTCCATGAACAAACATCTTAAGAAACTGAACCCACACCATGTCAGGCCAACTTCTTAGGAAGTGGTAATCCAGACTTATTTTATGCTGGTTAGTGAAAATCACAAACTAGACACTGTGATGTAGAAAATGCCAGCTACTTCAAACTTCTGGGCTCAAAACTGGCTTTCTTCCCCTGTGATTCTCACTTATAGATAACCTAACTAAACCATTTCAAGATGGACCAGGCACTTCATTTGTCCAAAGACTTTAGAAGAAGACCCTGCAAGATAGAATGAAATAATTCATGAACTGTAACAAAGATAAGTGCTATAAGCCTGACCTCTCATGCCAGCTACTTCAGGAAAAGATTGATCTTCCAGAACCTTCAAAGACCTATTAAACAAACCATTTTAACTTTGACCAATATTCCCATGTAGTTTACATGTATGCCAGCAAGAAGCATTCTACCAGGACAGAACCAGCACCTGCCTCCTTATCTGCAACTCTTAAGATATCAGGAGATGGCAAGAATCAAGGTAGCTGCAATACTTCAATATTTTTTCCCATCCTTCTATTTACTAGGAGACTCCCTTGACTTTATTGATGAATGTCTGTTTAAACATCTTAAGAAGATACAACAAGAAAAGTATTTTAAATTGAAGCAAGTAAAATCATAGTCACAGAATGCTTTGGGTTGGAAGGGACCTTCAGAGGTCATCTAGCCCAACCCCCCTGCAGTGAG
>Ga0181612_178353_pt1 | contig 13122 bp, 8 predicted proteins | sample HoacroProtozoa21_FD_119630 | JGI IMG/M metagenome (GOLD analysis project Ga0181612, IMG submission 119630) | Hoatzin crop microbial communities from Cojedes, Venezuel. Combined Assembly of Gp0051906, Gp0051904, Gp0051908
CAGGCAGGCCCAACTCTCCACCCTGTCAAGGTCCCTCTGAATGGACTCCCTTCCCTCCAGTGTGTCAACCGCACCACACAGCTTGGCGTCACTGGCAAACTTGCTGAGGATGCACTCAATCCCACTGTCTATGTTGCCAACAAAGATGATACTGGTCCCAATATTGACCCCTGAAGAACACCACTTGTCATAGGTCTCCACTTGGACATCGAGACATTGACTGCAACTCTTTGAGTGCCACCATTCAGCCAATTCCTTACCCACCGAGTGGTCCATCCATCAAATCCATGTCTCTCCAATTTAGAGACAAGGATATCATGCAGGACAGTGTCAAATGCTTTGTTGAACTCCAGATAGATGGCATCAATTGCTCTTCCCTTAATGGTAGATAGAACAGGATGTAGTCTAAATGACAGAGTTTTAAGGTAACTGGTCTGTGATATAAATTATCTCAGACCTTCTTTTTAATGGAACAAGATAGTTACTTAATATAGAAAGGTGATTCAGATTTTCTTGAGAATATGTGGCCAAAAGATTGGTTGAAAATTTCTAAACTTTTCTGGTTTTGTTTTTTTGCATTCTGTAAATGACCAAACATAAGTTCAAGAAATCATAATATTTATTCTTCATACTTTTTTATAGTATAGTCCTCTCTACATGCTACAGGCAAAATATGTTGCAATGGTGTTTGAGTATACCTTGAGCCTTATACAAAAAGAATTTCTGTATTAAGTGAATATACAATGAGAAAATTGTTGGGAATAAATATCAATCCTGTATCCTTAGGAGAACTCAGAGAAGACCGTCATAGAATTCATCTCTCTGATGTTTATATGCCTGGAGTGTATAGGTTTGTGTTTGAGCTAGCTTTCTAGACTCCCCTTATAGTCAACAGCAAGAACTGGACGTTTGAGTTCAGCAGTTAACTCCACCATGAAAATAATATTAAAAATAGGCTAGAAGAACTGTGCCTGAAACCATTACTTTTCTCTGTTGACTTGGGTCAATAAGACATTGCCAACGAAGATTAGGTATTTAGATCTATCATCAAATGAATTCCACCGCTACTCTCTCTTTAAGTTCATGATTAAGGCAACTTGTAACCATATACACCAATATTCAACTATGTGATTTTTTTTTATGCTTAGAATATTTGTTGCAAAACTGCTGTTTGGTAATCCTCCTAATTTGTGTCTGTTGCTGGGACATACTTGGATATATTTTTTTTTAGGGTATCTCAAAGGCTTATCATCCTAAACTTCGCGTATATTGCTCCTGGGCAGATGCTATGTTGTCAGGATATGTTTTCTTTCATTCTGTTCTTTTCGCTGTGGAAGCACATGAAGGAGAAAAGACAGGAACTAAGTGCAGAGAGCATGCCCTCTGAATGGATAGCCATGAGTCAAACGTGTTTCTTGCAGAGTCTGCTGTTTATTTTATGATAACCTTATGACTGGAAAATAATTCTTTATGCATATACAATTCAATTATAGTAATTCTATGTTTGAACAATTCCTTTCAGCCTAGAGGATATGGGGGTAGTTTGCACTTGAATAGCCTATGTGAACAAGGAATGACAAATGGTTGAGTATAATTCTAGCATACTTAAAAGTCTAAAGAGTATTTCATCCTACTGTGCTCACACACAGGATAAATAGAAATGAAAAAAACTCACAGTGCTTAACGAAACCTTTCCAGATCACCTTTCCTTTTTCTCATGTAGGAACTCTTTTAAAAATGCAGTTCTTCTCCTAGTTGTAACTGGAGGGGATGGAGAGGAGAGAAAGCAAGTGATTCTGGTAAAATGATAGTCTCACAAAAAGAAAAGACAACATAAAAAATTGTTTCTCATTAGAAAGCACCATACTGAATATCACACGGTCTCTTTGTTTTAGATACCAAAGCAACAGCATCTGCAGTGTGCTGTGACAGTCTGAGTAGGTAGGCAAATGTCAGTCTGTACTATGAGTTGAAAAGTCATCTAGATGGTTGGCTTAAGCATACTCAGGGGGCCTGTACTATCTATTCGATGTCTTGGTGGTAGCCTCAGTATAGCCCGGTCTCAGAATAATCACATTGTTGCTATAAGATGTGAAACCAAGAACTTGGATTGTGGGCTACAGTAGGTTCGTCTCTTGAGTAAGAATTTGGACATGAGCTTATAATATCTAGATCCCTTAAATTTTCTCCCAGCCATGCTCTAGTTTTGAGAAGAGGCTTGGACCTGTGGTGAACTGACTCTGTGGGTATACCCTCACTCTCTCCAAAGTCCTAATTCTAATGTAGTGTAATATTTGCAAAAATTTGAAAGATGAGTATTCATGAGGGACAAGGACGTCTCTAACTGGAGCGTTTCTGCAGACCCTATTAGGAGTCTGTTGCAATCTCTACTTTCCTGAATATCTTAGCAAAGCTGTCCTTGAGCAATAATACCAAAACCAAGAGGTAATAATGTTATATTCTACTTTTTACAAAGGTACAAAAGAATATCTGTCTCAACTTTACACGTAAGTGATGATAGTAGTAAAATTCAGAAGTATACCTGAGTAACAATTTCCTGCCATCAAAGAGCATACGACCTTGCTGAAATTCAGAAAGTCGTTAAAAAGAAGGACTGTCTTAGGGTTTCCGGGTTTCGTTTAAGATAGCCGAAGCTGACATTAATCATTCGAGTTTTCAGGTTACATCTACAAGGACATAGGACCCACAAGAGTACTACCATCTCTCTTCTCTGCAGTCAGCTGCTCAAAAAACCCATTCATTATTCCTTTACGATATGGATCTAAATGCTGCTGTTCTGTGTGCATAAAAACAACTCCATAAGGAGTTTCCAAACCTATCCTGCCATTTTTGTTGGCCTTGTGCACAAATATATTCAGGCTGCTAAAATGCCTTCCTCTCCTCTCTCTGGAGAGAGTGAATTGCTGCTTCCATTATTAGCTCTGAGAAAAACGTCAAAACTACAGCTAGTCCTGAATGCAGCACCATGATCACTCACAGAATTGAGCAGCCATGCTCATATTACACCCCCCTGAGCCCTTCATGTTGGCTGCCTATAAACTAGAGGATTTATTTTAAGCAGTCCCTGCTGGTTTTCAAAGCTCTTAATGCTAAGGGACCTGTTTTTTGTGAGACTTCCTTCTTGAGCCTCTTCCCAGTGCATATCCACGAGCTGACACCACATTCTTCTGAGCTGCGCCACTTAGACTCGCTTGCAACATTAGTACGAGCTTTACCTCCTGCTGCGATAGCTCAGAGAGCATGCATTTCACTGCTCCAGACTCTCCGTCTTATCCCATGTGATCAATAGTTGTCCCCTTTTGCAGTTGTCCAGTTAATGCATCTTGCCATGAAATTAGATCCCCTAGCAGGAGTCACAGGCTGGGTATCTCGAACCCTGAGACACTTTAAATGGGTACTTAATTTTGGAAGTTTAGCAGATGATCATATTTTATAGTTTCTAAAACAGCACTGTTCCTTTCATACTGTATGACAAAAAAAAAATTAAGCAAATATATATGTGTGTATATATATGTAAGCATCAAAAATACCACAAGGGGTCTTTCAAGGGAAGAAATACTAGTGTCCAATTTCCTATCAACGGTAATGAGAGAAAAAACCAAACCCTGAACACTCCCCAAAAGCTGCTGTATAGAGATGAGCACTTTTTGAATAACAATCCTGTAGCAGCATTTTCGTTTACAGTTTACAGTATGTGATTTAATCAGAAGAGGCATACCTGAAGGAAAGTGGCTGGAAAGCTCTGCAGACCTTACAGGCTGATACACAGTGGGCTTCTGACACAACTGCACGTTGTAAAACTTGATAAACACTTGCAGCCAAGTCATGGACTTGTTGAGTATATGGACATGAGTTTGGGATTATTCTGCAACTATAACCAAGAAATACATGGTACTTTCCAAATCAGAAGGTAATAGCACAACTGCAGAAGATGGGAAGTCCCTCCATTTTTCTTTTTCCCTATTTGTGCTCATGTAGTCAGGTCACAACTCTTAGTGGTGAAAGCCCTAAGAAAGGGTCGCTATGGCGTTAGTTTATTTGCATGCTCATAGTCCCAGACTTTGGGCTCTGGTCTTCTTTTTACTGCAGATTTCATTTCCACACGTTGGTGGAACTGGCTTCAGGGATAGTTTCCCAAGAGGAGGGCACATCTCAGTCAGATCCAGACTGAGGTATATTAATAAAGCTCTCACAGCACTGCTAGCTTCTGCTGTCCCTGATTGCTATGTACAATGCTCTGTCCATGCCTGTTTCAAAGCCCAAATGAAATTTGCTGTTGAATTTAATGGGAACAGAACCAGGCTCCTAAGCCTTTTAACCCATAGGGTTACGGCTGCACTGAAGCCGCCTGCATACGAACAGCCTGGCAGTGCTCCATCCTAGGATCCCTGAAGCTTAAGACCACTTCATTTTTCCTCTCTTTGTGGATCAGAAGTAATTGTTTTTGAACGTGTTTTTAGTAAGAAGCTTTCCATAATATATTTTAAATTTATATAGATCTATATATTTTTCTGCTGTATTTCCTTATACTGTAATACTCCTGAGGAAGCTTTCAAGTCCAAATTTCCTTTGGCTCTTCTTCTTTGTCATTTTTTCCTTTTTTCCCATTTCTTCAGCTTCTTCCCTTCACGTCCCCCACCTCCCACCTCCCTCCCTCCCATCTTGGTGCAAGTTTATTAAAAAGGAGGTTTTGTTTTTGTTTGTTTTTCAGTAAGAAAAAAGCACCCCTTCTTACTTTCTCAGTGCTTGACTAAGCAACAAAAAGTTCTGCTCAACACACAAAAAAGGGCACTGAGATAAGTTTTGGAGAACTCGCTTTAGATGGCCTGAAACCCTCAAAGCAAAGAATAAGTAAAGATATGCCAGGCTTGGATTACCCACTGCAACATCTACCCTCAGACTACACAGACAAAAAGGCCTTCTTGTGCTTGCGGGTCACCGTATTAACCCACAAGGTTCACTCAGCAAACACGTGTCCTTTTCAAAAGCTGCCCTTTTCTTAAAGCTGTGGTTTCTCTATCTGTGGCTTTGAGCAAAGCAAGCAGAGCTCTCTGCCAGTATTTCAGACTACCCATCACACTATGACATCTTGTCAGAATTCAGGCATCTCCATGGAGCTGGCAGGTACCTCACTGAATTTCACAGAAGGAGGTTCTTTATCTTTTTTATTTTTTTTAACCAAACCATAGATCACATCCCTGCTAGTGAGTTGGGACAAAACTTTCCTAGTTACTGTGTTTCTTTTTGCAATGGGGAAAGGATTTTAAATGGAACCCCTGCCAGGTCTCCTACTTACAGCTATGTCCGTAAGCCAGGAGTAGTACAATATCTGCTGCTAATCCAGAAGCAATATGCTGCAGTCATTAAGGTAGTTACTTACTACTGCATTGATGAATGTACAAAAAAAGAACAGAAAGGAAATTTGGCAGAGCAGATGGTGGATAATGATAGTGACAGTGAACAAAAATACTGTCGAGTATTGTGTCTGTCGGGGAGCCCTTTCCCCAATGTAAATATAAAGTAAACATGACATAGGTATTAGGTAATTTTACAATCTACTGTTTTTGGCCGCTAGTTTGGCACTGGTCATTGTGTCTATTTTGGGGATCAGTTGTACAGTCCCAGATTGCCATTTTTCCTCTACCTTTCTTTCTCTTAAATTTCCTACAGTATATTATCACTTCATTTTAGTTTCACTTATTTCCTCTGACAGTAGAGGAGGCCAGGCACTGACTGCAGAGTCACTTCCTCCCTAAAACTCAATCTGTCTGAATGTTGCAAAAAACTTCTCAGATAAATGCTTTATTAAAACACATACATGTTCAGCAGTTCACCTTCCCAGACACTGTCTTCCCCTGGGTGCTGTATACACTAAGGCTACCCACTCTGCTCCAAGGTGGAAGACCATTCTCTCTTAACAGGTACCCTGCCCAGGGTGCAAAAGAAAGTGGTGACACTTGAAAATACAGTTTGGTATTCAGAAAAAGCTGAACACAGGCCTTTTTTGTGCATTTCTAGGAACTTTATTTTTTTTTCTCTCTCCCTGATTCCAGCCCGTTTTGCTACACTTGCTTTTCTGACAGGTATCAGTGGAGTTTTCAAATTAGATTAAGTCACATGGGTAAATTAACTTGTCATCAAAGGTTATCTGATCTCCTTGTTTTGCACGTATTTTCCTCTTCTTTCCTCCTTTTTAGTACAAACTTTCTAAAGCCTTTTAAAGACAAAAGGACAAATCTCAAAAAGAAGCTTTACTGAAGGTTTATACACCGACCGTTCAGGGAACGTCTACCTGCAACAAATTTTTTCAAGCTATTTTGCACATCGCTAATTACAGGCTATTAGGGATCAAATTAACTAGGTCAATTAATGAATCCCAGAACTGAGTTATAATGCATTCATATATGGGGGTAGTAGCTGGGATTAATGAGGTGGTTCTGTACTAAAAGCATCAGCAATTAGTATTTTATTTGGAGGCTGGAGGATGAGGGAAGATTTCAGAAAAGCCAAGTAGTTCTGCTGTTAGCTTGATGATTTAGAACAGAAGTGTCTGAACATAAAACTTAATGGTTCTCTCACAAAAGGTAACGAGATGTGTCAGCTTTTCTCTGAATTTGCATAGATATGTATAATTATATGTGTCTCTGTGTGCACAGTTATTCTATTCTGTAGAATATCCAAACCTTTTATATTATCCTAGCTGATTGTTGCAATTTTTTTGATAATTGAGGTGATTTAAAGGAAATTTAAAGAGAGAACAGAGTAGTGTCCTTGTTGCTTCTCAGCCCATGAGCAAGGTCCATACAGCAATGCCTGAATTACTTTCAGATTATTTAGATTACTCCTAGACTCAGATTGTAAAGCAGAAGTGTAGCAGTGGAGGCCTTAGGTAGCAGAAATGATCCGTGGCCTCACGGGGCACATTAGGCCACCTAAGTTCATGGGTCTGGCTTGCACACCTCGCTGAGCTATTCAGCAGCAACCCACCCTGGGCAGAATAACCATTTCCTCTCTGTTTCCTCTGATGTGTGGGGTGACAATGAAGGCTAATGTGAGGGCAACAAGAGATTAGCGAATACTTTCTCGTGAATCTTCTATGATCATCAAACCCACCCAGGTCTGGACAGAAAAATGCCAGCTGTCTTTGGCTTCCTGTAATATTTTTCATGGCAAGGAGTTAGACCTAGGTAGTTTTGTAAACCAGATTCTTTCTTCTTGGAAATGGAGTGGAAGTGGGCTTTTCATCAATACGCAGCAAGCTTCACTAATGCATGCCAATTTTTTCTAGCATGATATTTGTTTTTAAATGCGTGCATTGAGACAGTTCAGATAATCAATATTTTCTGTTCGGGTTCATGTAGCTTGAGAGTTAGCATGACTAGGCCACTTAAGCAAAAGAGTTAGCATAATTGAACAGGCCTCTGGAAAGGACAGCTAAGAATAGCAATTGAGAAAGTTCTGATAGTACACGTGATGTGGGTTAGCAAAAACAAGATGTGTTCAAGGACTTGGAGGCGATCTGTTGCTATTGGTGTTAGTGCATAGTTACCAATCATAAGGGAATATGGGGTGAGTGAACAGCACGTGATTTGTGTCTGTAGCCTATCTGGATAAGTGTGATCTCCTGTACAGATATGGAAAAATGTATATAACCACGCAAGCGGAGCAGTAAAATGAACCAACTGTGCATTGCATCAATGTGTCAGAGTCGTTCCTGTCCCTGCATGGATGCTGAAACTCGGCAATTTTCCATGATATTTGTTAACTGGAAATAATTTTATTAATAAAAAAATAACTCTAAGAAAGTATAATCACAGCTATTTCTTACAGCTATTGTTCCTTGAAATTAGGACTGTACTCATGTGTGGTGAAATCAAGTATGTTGTCTTAGATTAGGAGTTGATCCATATGCCAAGAATACATATTAGTTTTATTTAGGTTGTTTCAACCTTTACTTCAGTGTTTCATGACTGAATGTTTAACTACGCATTTTTCACAGTTTTCTCATTTTTTTCCCCTAAAATTTCCTAAGCCATTTAGACAGGGGATGGAAAAAAATGAATAAATATCACAAAACAGATTGCCTATAAAATACCACTGGATTACTGATTCACACATACCATAACTGTTCTTTCAGAGCAGCACAAAAAACAAGTAATCTTTTAGCGTACTACTTCCTCTTTTTGCAGCTGATGAAAGATGCATGCTCACCAGTTGCGACTCTACAGAATTCCTAAGAATGTATCTGAGTTTAGACCACAGATAGACGTGCGGACTTCAGTGTATTTATTTCCACATACATACAGCTTTTGTGGGGCCCAGATAGCTTTGCACAGGTGGGTAAATACTACCGGTTAAGTCATGGAGAAATCTTTATTGTTACTCAGTGGCTAGAGTTTGTCTTACTAAGCACAAAGATTTGAGGAGAACTGTAAACAATATTTTTTCAAGTCAAAAAATTATATTCAAGAATACCAGACATTACAGCTGTGTTTCCAGATATATAAGAAAGAACTTTTAAAATCATTTCCAAACTGTCAGATTATTTGATTTACTCAGTCTCCTTGTTTCAGTGATTCTTTTTTACTTCGCCTTGTAGCTAGAAGACAGGCAACTTGAAAGGGAAGGGAGAGAAACAGAACAGAAACACTGTAAAGTCCATAGAGCAGAAAGGAAATGGACAACTGTGGAGATAAGAAGGAAAACAATTCCTTCTCAGTTCCTTCCTATTCCTGAGGAAAACAGCCTTCACTTCTGAAGGGCCAGCCAGTTATCACTGCCGCTGCATTCTGCGATTACTTCAGCTGTTGAAGGACAGGTGACATTACAGACACCAGGAGTTAATTACCTTCAACTTTGCTGACTTTCTCTACTTCTCTTTTCATACTGGGAATTCTTCATCTCATCATACTTATCTCTCTTTGGCCAGAGCACAGTGGTTTCCTCAGACTGGTGAGCGAGACTGCCAGGTCAGATCTCCATGCCTGTTTCCCACAGTTTACACCACTGATGGACCTCACTGCCACATCACTTGTCCCTTTTTGCTCTTTCTGACAGCGTAACTGGAAGCTTCTCTTTTCCAGTGGCCAACACAATTTTCCTTCGCCTGGCAGTCCTCTGGCTTTCCGCAGATTCAAATAAGAAAACAAAGACTAAAGTTAAGGTCCTGGAAAATAAGGACAAAAATCCTGCAAACAATGAAGGTGCACGTCCAAAATAGACGGTAGTTGATCACATGCACATAATATAATTGACTAATTAATTTATTTCTAGGTAGAAAATGCTGTATCTTCCAAGTATTTGTAACTATCACATCAGAGAAAATAAAGAAATTAAAATTATTCAACACAGAATAAATTAAGAATAAATTAAGAATAAACTTTTTTACTTTGTGCAAATGGTTTCTTTCTTTTTTTTTAGTTTTAGGTTTTGGGGGAAGTAGGTTTATTTACAAAGTTTTCACTAGTATTAAAAGTATTTTGAGGAAATATTTTTTTTCTGATAATTACTTTGCTAACTTCTACAGTTTCCTTGTATTTGTAAATCTGAAGAAAATGAAGATAAAAATCTAAGTATGATATGGAAATGAGACTAAGTAGATGAGTAAGAACAGAGAATATTGAAATTTTGGAATGATCCATTTAAGCCATGAAATACAGGACACGCAACTCTAGAGAGGTGAAGTCTATTGACATGAGTTTCAAGGAAGATAAAGTTTGCATTTTTTCATTTTGTAATAGTTTCCAGGCTATTTCCTTTCAAAATTGCAGTTAGAATTCTGACAAAAAGTCATATGTGGAAACCTGACTATAAAGGAGTACTATATCAACAAGTTATACTCATAGGATATAAGTTTTGACCTAAATACCAGTTACAAACTTGCTTTGTGATAGACGAACTAGATGGAGAAAGTTCTTGACCCTCCTACAAAATTCTAGGGTGCAGAGAATGTGCAGAGAGGCTCTGCAGGAAAGTGATGAGCAGATCCTATAAATTAGCTCTGGGAAAAACAAGACTAGAGAGATGACACTTCCACACAAAGCTAATGATTTAGACAGGCATGTGAAATTTAGGTTTTGAAGATTTAGAATATGTGCTTTAATAAAAGCCATATATGAAGTTCCTCGGTGAGGCACAAGCCACTCAGCCAGGAAGAAGATAAACAGTGTTTGCACTGCACCAGACACAATTCTAGTGATAAGGATATTTGCTGTAAAAAGCTTCCATTTGGGCAGGTGTGTAAACAAGAAATGTGTCATTCTTCAATTTGGACTAGGTGATACTAGGCTTTCAGACTTGTGAATTATGATTTTTAACATATTTATGCTCATTTAGGAATACAGAAGATGGAGTCCAGTCATTACTGTCACTGGTACTGTGTCAAAGAATTTATTGCTTAAGAACGCTGAAGTTCTTGATAAAAACACAAAGTCAGTGGTTTTGTTTTCTTTGTCACTAGAATTCTTCTGTTAAGTTCCAGAAAAAATTTTTTCTTAGACAGTTGATTTCCATTGTGTCAACGTGCACCAAAACCACCGGGTTGAAGGATGTAGTACTTCCTGATGTTTAACCTATCTGTATTTATAGATAGAAAGTGCATCACCTTTCAGTTTTATTCTTTGTTAACTCAGCTCTTTCAGTCTCCGTAATGCATGTGTCCCACAAGCTTGATCTTTTAGTTCCTCTTCTCTGCAGTTGTTTAAGTTTTAATTCATAGGTTTTGAACCTCCATAATGACAAGTTTGAAAGTATTGCAAGTCCTCATACTGTGCCCAGGCTCTTCTAGAAATAAATCTTGTGCAACTACAGACAGTGAGAGTCTTCATTCTACTAGCAACTCCTATAATGCCACAATTAGCTAGTCCACTCAGGTCCTTCTTCGTCTTCTTCAGCTGATGAGCTCTCACCTTACAGAAGAACTTTCTGTTATAAGCTGCTATCCTGTTAGTCCTCAAAAACATCCAGTTCTTTTATATGATGTCCTCACTGTCCTCTACCAATGAAAGTACAAAGCTGAGAGATATAAGCAAACCAGCATTTCACTCTCTTGCTTCCCGAGTGAAAATCAGACATCCAAGTATTAATTGTCACCTGTCTGAAGACTGAACATTGAAGAACTCTACCAGTAACTCACCTCCAGTTCCTCTACCAATGCTGCCTGACAGTTTTGTACTCGCTTCACAAATTCTTCGTTCCTTTCCTTGATTGTCAATTACAAGCTTCTTAGTTGGCACTGTTTCCTGAAGTCTAGGTATATGAAATCCAGTGTACTTCCTTTGTCTAGAAAAATCTGTCTAGGATGATCTACATTTGATTAAATCCCTGTTGTTTTACATCCTATTAAATCGTCTTTAAATATCTTTTCCTTCAAAATCTGTCCTAAAGCAATGTACAGTGTTACAGGCTTACAGATGCCTGATTACTTTCTCTTTTAACCGTAGGCACAGCTTTTGGTGTTCTACCGTCATACCAGATTTGATTTGAAAGGTGTGTTTAAAAATACTTCTTATAAATCCTGCAAGGGAGACCACCTAATCCCCCTGACTCGAGTGCATTAAGCCTCATGACTTCTGTTTCCACTGCAGTTGAGATAACAAGGGTGTGGAAATGAAAGCTGCCATTAGACATTCTGCTTTTCCTCCCAATTCAACATAATTGTCTTTTTTGAAACCTGAGGCAAAGTTTGTTTCACTTTTTTGCCCCACCTAGATTATCTTTAATCTCTGTTTTATCCTCACTGCAAAGATGCCCTACTTCTTTTTTTCTTATGTCTTTTTGTTTTAATTTATACGGCTCAAAAGCAAATACCCTATGGTTCAGTATCTTGTTCAATGCCAAGTGTAGAGCAAATTTTGACAATTTTAAGTTTCATCTTCCATTTCTCAATCCATAGCTTTTTTCCTGCTTAAACTTTTTCTTAGGCTTCTCCTACTTCTTTCTAATAGCCTTCTTGGGGTGGTTTTTTTGCAGGTCATTTAAGAATTCTTTCAAAATGTTCTGTAGTTTGAGGAACAGTGTTCTGTGAGATTCAAGACTTCTGATTTTCAAATGCAAATCTTCTTCCATGACCGGATCTCTTGGGATTCTCATCTTAACAGACTTTATTAAAGAGTTCCATTAGTTTATCAAAGCTTTTCCTTTTGAACTGTAAATGCTTAGTTGAATATCTGCTTTTTTATCATTTTATCTTACATGGAATCAGTTCTTATTTGCTTGATTCAAGTACCCTTTCTATGACCAGCTTTTATTTAAAATCCTAAATCCTACAATGAGTCTAATAGAAATTCTTTTCAGCCAGGTTCTGATTTTGTTATTTTCTGATTCTAGCAGACTTACTTCATAATCCTTCCACAAAATGATCCTGACCCAAACAAGTTATTTCATTCCTATTCTCCTGTATTTCTTTAACTTCCCACACACTAAATTTAGAGCTCCAACTTTCCATGTTTTTTTATTTTCTTTTGCTTGAAGACTAAGTCTCCTTGAATGTCTATGTTCCATTTGTAATCACTGTTCTTTCACATTTTTATCTCCATAACATTTGTTTCATCTCACAGAATAGTAGGGGTTGGAAGGGACCTCTGTGGGTCATCTAGTCCAATCCCCCTATCTCTAATAGGTGTAGCTCAAAATACTCCCTCTCTCTGAGGAACACAAAATAATTTATAAGCATTCGTTAGCTTCATAACATACCAATGAAATAACTAATTGTAATGGTGGAAAGTGCAAGTGCATTGCATGTTGAGAAGGCTGAATGTAGAAAGACCAAAATTCCATGGACAAGTCCACCCTTGTTCTATATAGATTCTTATACTGCACTTATCACCATAATATCTCAACAACTTCAACGGTGTGGTAAGCAATATGAGTAACATCTGACATTTGCACTTTGTTTTGTCTTTCTTTTATCTTCTCCCTCAGTGCTAAAGCATTTTGTTTACCATTTTTAGTATTTTAATGATGTCTCTCAATTTCCTATTTATTGGACTGAATGAGCCATAGAGAATGTCATCTGCCACATGTGTAATGGAAAAAAGGTTTTGGTGACTGTGTTAGGCCAACTCACAGAATCACAGAATCTTAGCGGTTGGAAGGGACCTC
>Ga0181612_114114_pt1 | contig 13121 bp, 9 predicted proteins | sample HoacroProtozoa21_FD_119630 | JGI IMG/M metagenome (GOLD analysis project Ga0181612, IMG submission 119630) | Hoatzin crop microbial communities from Cojedes, Venezuel. Combined Assembly of Gp0051906, Gp0051904, Gp0051908
GAAACACTGGAACGGGTTGCCCAGAGAGGTAGTGGAGGCCCCATCCCTGGAAACATTCAAGACCAGGTTGGACACGGCTCTGAGCAACCTGATCTATTTAGTGGTGTCCCTGCTCGCTGTGGGGGGGGTTGGACTAGATGACCTCTAGGGGTCCCTTCCAACCCAAAACTTTCTATGATTCTATGATATCGTGAGTCTACATAAGACAGGTCTGCGAACCAAGCATGCCCATGCTTGCCAAATTTTGTACAATCATGGCTGTACCTGTACTGTGTAACGGCATTGAGAGGTCTTGCAGCGGGTTTCCACAGACGTGTAGAGTACTTGTTTTGTTTCAGTTTTGCAGCTCTGTTTCAGGATCACGTATTGAAATGCCTTACTGTTACTGAGCTGAGGAAATGGTGAGTTAACAGTAGGGTTCACACGCGTTCTCTCATGTCTCTGCACTTCATTTGATTTCTGAACTGCCTGTGAAATGCTGTAGACATTTGAGAATGCTGTTTTGTGTGACCATGCCCAAACGTTTACACAAATGTATGGCTCTAAGCTACACTTCCATAACAGACTGAAAAGTGAGATTCCCACAAAAACCAGTGGAGAAGGAAGCCTGAACAGTGATGAGACAATGACCATTTCACTGGTCTGTGCCAGCTAGATCTTTTTTATATTTACGTGACCACTATGAAATGCTGTCTTCTTAGCATAAGCAAAGATCATAGACTGTTCAAAAGTGTCCTCACAAATATCATTAGCGACAGCGTATCTCTTCTAGTGAGTGGACTCTTTTTGGTGGTGGTGGTGGTTGGTTTTTCCCCTTAAAAGCTGGTCTCCATTATTGATTACAGAAAAACAAATGTAATCTGGTTCTAATTCTGATTGGTGAGCGTCTGCAAATTGAGCCCATTTCATCTCTCATTTTCGCAGTCAGGGATTTCCATTCTCTGGTACCACATCCATGCAACGCACTGGAAGTCAGTGATCTCGTGGTCTAATGTGCTTTCAGGTGGGCATCATGGCGTGCTAAAGGAGGGCTGAGTAGCACATAGTATGAAATCAGTGATTTGTGAAGGAGCAAAGATCAGATTCAGCCATGAATTTATCATGGGTGGAGAGGATTTGCAAAGTGATAACGAATGGGGAGGTGTTGTACTGAATTCCTGTAAGAGAGATTTGAAGGACAACCTGTCCCACTGAGGCAGACATGCGGGGTCTGCAGCCCTGGCCATCCTGATCCCTACGGCATGTCATTCAAGTTTCTTTTTTTGAAGCTTGAAGAGCTGCTTCTTTCTCTTCTCTGGTGGATGCTTAGAGGGAAGGAATAAAAAGAAGTTTCTTGTCTGAAGAATTCCAAAAACTGAGCTAATTACCCCTTCAGTATAGATGGGGAAATGAGTGCTGCCAGTTGCTGATAAATAGATTTGATCCAGTGCTTTGTTGTACTGTGAACTGAAAAGCTTCTACAAAGTTCAGGGTGATTTGGACTTGATAAAAATGGATGAAGTGGAAGGCAATTCACAACGTGGGAATGGTGTCTTTCACGGAGCCTGTGGCATTTGGGAGATGACAGCCTTTGTACATGGTACAGTCTGGGGACAGAGACTGGGGGTGTCGGAAGACTCTGTCCCTGCATGCAGATCTTCCACCTCAGTCTGTGTCACAGAGCTGTGCGTGACCTGGTAGCATTTTACCATGCTTCCAGACTGAATTCACCTCTGGACTGAGGACCAGCAGAAAGTATTTCAGCCATGAGACTAATCTGTCCATAAAGCGATGAACTACAGGAAAGAGCAGTGTATATAATGGAAATGTCTTCTCAGCCATCACTTCGCTCGTGTACAATAATGAGCATAATAGTTTTTGCATTTTTTAAGTGGTGAAAAGCAGTTAAAAAAAACCCAGGGAAATGTGTTTCTTGTGGAAGGTAATATCCTCTGCTGCGTGCACTCTACTGTTACCTCTGCTTTACCTCTTTCCCTGAGCTTTTAAAAATAATCTGCTGTCGGGAAATGCATCTTAAAAGCTTCGGTGTTTTATGATGAAAACTTGTATATGCTGCATGAGATACTCTGAAATCAGCATTTCATAGCACTAATTTCACTTGCAAGTTCTTCAAAATGTGTTACTTTTTCTCCCTTAATGAGGATTTCTGCCTGATTTAGTGATTAAATTGATAGTGTTTAAGGTTTCAGTTCAAAGTTTATGAAGATGTACATCTATTAATGTTTGATTGTGCCATGTCTTCTTCCCCATGCAAATTTTAGATTTAACTTTTTTTTTTTTTCTTTTAATGTACATGCACAAAGAACACTGAAGCCATGTCCAAAACTGAGCCAGTTTTACTGCTCTGGCCAACAGGCTTAACACAGATGCAAATGGTGTCAGCAGAGGTGATTTTGGTGGCATTGTTTACAGTAATCCACTGAACAGAACAGGCTATACCAGAACCAGAGTGCTCCAACGGTGTAACAGCAATGCTGGCAAAGCTCTACCATAGATGCCGTTTCATACAAAGTGATTTTTTTCACACTGCTGACCACTGCACAGCTTTGGTGACGCAGCTCCGTAGGGACCAGGCCACCGGGCTGTGGTTTAGCTGGGAGATTCATGGCGTGTCGTACTTGTCCCTGTCTCAAAGTTCACTAATTTGAAATAGCAAATATATTTCCTTTCTTGCTTGCAACAGAACTTACTGCAAGAATGCTGGCATATATTAAATGCTTGACTAGGTCCACTGGTTTGGCGTGTGGTGGGCATTTTAAGCTTAGGCGCTGTCCTTTCTTTATATCCAGTTCCAGTATAATGCTGCTTAGTTGCAGCGTAATGCTGCTTTCCTGTGTCAAATGCTTCAATGTTTACCAATGAAGAGCATCACTAAGCATTAGATACTGCTGTTTGGGGGTTGTTAAGTTACTTTTTCTGTGCTGCCTTTCCTGTCCAGGGTAGGTTTGTAGCTCAAACTGTGATGATTTTAGGGTCCCCTTACCTCCCCTGGTCTTTATATTGCAAGGGGCATGGCAAATAGGGCCATCAGTACATTGTTGCAATGTATGTTTGTATTTTGTACTGTTCTTTTACGTACCCTTCTCTGCAGTAGTCCCTGACTCTGCGGGTTGTGTGTATAGAAGGTTTTCTGCACTTGCATTTGTAACTCATTTCTGCATAGCTGCTGCTCTGCAATATCATTTGCAATGGAGTGACAAGGAATAGCTTTTTAGTGTTTCATGTAACGCTCATCTACAGATGTATAGCCATGTTAAAAACAAATAATGTTGTAGTGGGAAATCTTCCAGTTTTGCCCAACACAAATGAAGAGTCCCACTGAATACCAGTAACCTCTTTCAATTTTGGCTTTGTGTGCAGCTTGTTTACAGCAAGGATGCGATGGGGGAAGCATATCCTCATAGGTTATAAATCTGCTCACTACTTTTGCCTTTTTTTGTTAAAACATAAACCCAACCTAAGCTCTTGCCGGCCACACTGAATCGTTCCCTTCAGAATTTCCTTCGTTTTGCTATGAGTGGACTCACATCATGCTGCATGTTTGGATCCGAACTAACAGGCTCCAACTGATCTGATAGCAAGGTGAAGTCGGCAAAGCCCTAAAACCTCACACCTTGCTAAATCTGCATCACTCCATCTGCCCTGTGCGTCAGGAAGTATCTAGTGTCCTAAAAGCTACTGATGTTACCTGAGCAGTGCTCTGGTTGTGCAAAGAAGATGACAGATTTAAGTATCAGTAGGCATCTCCTAAAGGAGATGAACCTGCTCTGAGAAACCAGATCATTAAGATGACTTTCCTTGGCTGGTGGAAAGGGTCTGGTCTGGCTCCCCGTCTGAGCCAGATGCTTTGACATTGCTTCCAGTACAATGAGAATGCGGTTGCTGTTGTTAGATCTTGTGGCTGCCTGGCACGTTGTGAGTACGGCAAGACTGTAACTGGGCTTTAGTGTACAAGTTGATGTTCATTGGATATGGGGGTTTTTTCATATTTATTACTTACCTGTGTGTTTAGACAGAGTCTAGCTCCTGTGTCCTGTGTGACCTATGCTGGGTGCCAAGGGAAGAGTACAGAAAAGCAGAGCAAGTATGTTGTGACGTTTTCCTGTGGAATTCTGCTTGTAACCTTAAGCTGATGATGTATCCTGGTAGCCTGATTTCCTGTGTTCAGATGGGTTCCGTAGGTGAGGATCTTCTCTTTTATCCCATGTTACCATAGCTTCTTTGGAAGTCTTTTAAGAGACACCTTGCAAAACTAGTTGTGGCACTCCTAGTGCATTCATCACCGGGATCTTCTTGTCCACTTGCTTCAGAGAACTTTGAAGAACTCTAAATGGATCTGCAAGGCATGATTTTTCTTACAAAAGCTGCATTACATCTTAGCCAATGTATCTGCTTTATGACTGCTAATTCTGTTCTTTGTTGCCGTTTTCCATCCGTTTGTCTGGGTTGCTGGGGTTGCTCGTCTGTAGTTTCCTGACTTTTCTGTCTTCCTGACAACTCCCGGTCGAAGCACCCCACCGTGGACACAGACACCGTATGTTGCTCATCTGCTGAGTGGTTTCTCTGGCTTGGTCTGGTGTTCAGCGACAGACAACACAAAGAAACGTCTCCTTTCCTGCTGGCAGTGCGAGCATGTCCCCTGCCAGCTGTGTGCGCTGGCTGGCACCCCGGCAGGGTGCCGCGGGAGGGAGGGACATGCTGCTTCCCGGCCTCTTCCCGCACATCTGCGTCTGCCGTGGAGCCGGTTCTCTGGCCAGCCGTGGTGACAGTCACCGTCTTTGTCTCCACTGCCGTACTGAGGCTCCATCCACATGGTGCTCAAAGGTTATCAGTTGGCATTTCGTCTTTTGTTGTAATTTTCAGTGTAGAAAACATTTATTAATCTAGCGGTTTTAACAGTATTGAACATAAGCAAAGCCATTTTACAGCCATTTTGTAAAACATCCTTTGAGTTTTATACTTTTCTGCTTTAGTACAAAGAAATCTCTCATCACGTTAGACTCTTGCCCTTTCATATTTCCTAGGTTTTTTTTAAAGGAGATTGTCTTTAAAAATTCCTTTTCTCCTCCTTTCTCCTTTCTCCATATAAAATCTTATACTTGTGATATGTAAGGTGTGCTTTTGCGGTAGGCAGCTGGAAGTCAGTGATCAGTATTAACTGAGGCACCAGGAAAAGTGCAGTATTGATACCGGTAAGGTTTCTGTAACTTTCTTCTCTTTTGCACTACATTTTGCTGTCTTACAAATACTCTTTCACCGTTTAACAGTTTCTGATGGTTTTTTTATCCCTAAGCTATGTTTTAAATTGAAGTAGAAATTGCATCTCCTTGCATCAAGTAAAATAATTAACTTTCGTTAGTCAGAGGTGATTATCAGAATTTTTCAACGATTTTTTGTGGCACACACAATCAATTTGTAGAATATTGAAAAGAAGCTTCTGCAGGTCAGCCATTGGTGCTGAGCCACAACCTTCCGCTCTGTCCGCTCCAGCCTGACTCTGATTTTCATCTCCCAGGGGAATACAGCTGGATAGCACCAACAACGTTTTATTCCTTACCTTTAGATTCCCCTTGCCCCATCCCCCACTGTCTTTCCAGTGATTTTTAGATTATTGTGTTCTTGCCTCCTTAGAGCTATTTTGGGTAAAAATCACCTAGTTTCCTATGAAGTTTGCCTGAGAAGTAACTGCAGTACAATACCCTGATGAGCACCTCCTGCAGAATTTTATCAGTTTACACTCCTGTTCATCTGTATGTGTATATAATATATGAAATTGCCGTTGTGTGTTCTACTGGCCAGAGCCAGGAGTAGCTGTCAGCAGACCTGCATCTCCAAAATCTAGTTCTAACGCTGTAACTTGGTCTCAGTAGTTTCTTAACCTCCCCTTTCCTCAGGTTCCTTGCCCAGGAACAAACAGTATTAGCGTGTCTTCCTGAGGTGCTTTAACTCGAAGGTATTCTCAAAGGGCATCGTGGTTTTGCTTTCTGTTGTGCCGTTAGCTGGGTGTCTTGCAACCTGTGTGCCAAAGCAACAAAAACCAATGGTTTTATTTTCCTGTTCTTGGTTGCAGAGATATTTTATCATTCTCAACTCCAGTTGCACATATCACGGCGTAAGAGCTATGGTTCTCAAGGTGAAAAACAGCTACCCTGATGAAGCCAAGCATAAAAGCATAAGGTATGCAAGGAGTTCAGAACTGAAGTAACATAGATCTTAAAACTGCTGATGTCTGTAAACACTGTTTTGCAACAGTTCTTAGTATGTGAAATGATGCGCGCTGAAGATCATGAATCGATCAAATCATAGTGAGGAGTGCAGGATGACAGCATAAACCAGAGAATGGCAGCAGTGCCTACTTCCTACTACTTATCTCTGGTCTGACGGCATTTTCTATCATAAATCTGTTTGCTTTATAACTAGGCCATAAAACCTCACTTCAGGCTGAAATGTACCAGGATATGCTGTAGTTCAAAAATTGTGCTTTTGTAGAAAAATACATAGTAATTTGTAAATTAAAATCACAGCACTTTAAAAATTATTTGCATTTTTTGCACTCTTATAACTTAGGCTTTTTGGACTGGATTTATGTGGAATATAAATCTATGTGATCAATCCTATTTAAAACTTGCCGTCTCCTTGGCTTCAACAAATTCCTTTTGCGGTGAGTTTTGTATATACAGGTGTGACTTACTCTTAGAAAATACTGTCATACTTTTTGTAATTAGGTGGGGGAACTTGCTGAAACTTCCCAGGAAGTTGAGGAGACTGAAGTGAGTTTTGGGTTTATTTTGTTTATAAGACTGGATGTGTAGAAGGGTAACAAGAACACACAGTTGTTATTAACAGAAACTGAAACAGGAATATTTACAATCCTCAGCCTCACTCTGTTAGGAGTCAGGAGATCTAATGTCAGTTTATCCCATGTTTCTTCTTCACCTCCTTAACGCTTCATCTGATCCACTTGGTATTGACTGCTCTTGCAGACAGGAAACAAGCGTGTGGAGCGCAACGGAGTCTGGTAAGTCCCCATGCTCCTACTGAATACTGAAAGTAGATCTGTGTAATCCATTTTTAAATGATCTGTTTTTACAGTAACACAACTAAACACTTAGGACACACATCCTGCAGTCCTTGATTAATGGAAAAATTAAGAGCTCTATTTTAGAATGACAAGATCTTTTTATTAGTGTATCACTACTAAAATAACAAAAGGAGGGTGGCATCAGAGGACCTACTGTGATCTGTACCATCTCTTGCAGTCACATTAGAAACGATCCGTAAATCAACTTGACAGAGTTCATGAATTTGAGCAATGTGTGCTGGATACACGCCCCAGTACCCACACTGAAGGGGATGTTCAAATTACCATTAGTTCAAAATCCATTCTGTTTTTTGCAGAATGTTGTGAAATCAAGTGGAAGGAATGAAACACCATCAGTGAAAAGAGGGAAAGTTAAACACCAGCTGACAAGAGACGGGTTACCAGCAACTGGCAATAGCAGCGCTTGGCATTCAGTTTGTATGCCGAGCGGTGTGTACCAGGAAGACCACCAAAAGAAAACTTTTAAGGCAAACCAGGTCATAGTTTCTTGCTCTTTGACAGTGGGGAGGGCTGCAGCACGGAGGGGGGCTCCCGGAGGCCTGCTGTTCGGGTCTGCGCCGTGTTACAGGGCTGACGCTGTTTTGCCCCGGCGGGGCAGATGACTTTGTCCCCAGAGACCGGGGTATCTGCAGGGCAGCTGCAGCTATTGCTCTCCAGTTGGGGAAGAGGAAGACCATGAGTTATAAGTGGGTTTAAATGACAGTGAGGTTGGTCCCAGTTCTACGTATTGCCTCTGAGGTTCAGCTTTTTGGATTTAGATGTTTTAAGGAAATATCTTTGTTCTAGCTTTAGTACTTGCCTAATGAGAGACACCTTTCGTCACCTGAGGTATAATGTTTCATGCAGTAATTACTCCTACTGATTACTTCGAAGAAATTAGCGATTTCATTTTTGTGAGGCAAAAGGAAAAATAATACTGTAACTGAAATCTTCTTTATTCGCAAGCCAAATGTAACCCAGTAATTCACACTGTGCGGCTCCATATACAGCACTAGCATTGTCCATCCCCTTGGTTTGCGGGGACTCGCCATGCACGTGTGCTTCACAAAAAACTGCCAAGTGTAACTTTGCTCTTTTCAAGGGAACAGTTTTGTACGCGTGGAACTCTTTTCACATCCTCACTTCAGTGCGATGCAGGATCTCCGAGATCAGCGGTGATCCGGGAACGGTGGAAGGCAGAGATTTTTGCAGGTGCAGTGCTGTAAGCTTTTTGGCTAGTATGGCTGGTATTATAGTACCTGGTTGTGTAACTTCTTGATTTCAGAAATTTGGTCATGCTGTTGCCTGGTTCGTAGCCTGTTGCCTCAGGAGAGCTGCTCCTTCAGCCTCTTGCAGGACTACGAGGCGAAACAGAACACAACCACCCCCCCAAGCCTTCGCTGGTCTCCTCTTCATTGAAAGTGTGCTGCTATAAACAGTGATTTTTTTTTTTGTTTTGATAAACTTTGCCCTCCTTCCTCCCACCCCTAATTAAAAAACAGCAGCTTGATAGCACAGCAGCAAATGCACATTAATATCAAACAGAATTTTCACCACCATTTTCATATTAACATGAGATGTCAGAATGTAAAGTTAGCTAGATCTGCACATGGGACCATTCTTGCTGTTAAAGGCTTAGGCTGGAACTGAGCCCAACATTTTTAAAAGAAATGCAACATTTCCAGATCAAATATTAATTACATGCTATACAGAATCATATTTTTGAAACAAATTTTATAAATAAGAATCTAGGCCTTTCAAACCATCGGCAATATTAATTTTGGATTTGAAAGATTATGAAAGATAAACAACCACATAACTGTGAATTAGAAAAATACTGGCCTAGGTTGCATAAAAACCTCCATTAAACAAATGCTGTAAGTTTTCATATGAAAATTCAGTGGCATTGTACTTTAAAAAACCATAATGAATTAACCATCCCGTTAATGATACTCGAGTTGTTTGTCACAAATCACATACACATACAGGAAGTCAGATGGCCAAAGAAGGCTACACACTGGATTAATACACAGTTCAACAGAAAGTACTCTCGATGTGCTCTGCTCCTTCGTTGTAACTTCCTGACGGTCGTTGCAGTTATCAGCTGCAAATCCTGGCACCTTGCTCCTCTAGGTCGCCTTGCTCTCCCAGAAGGTCCAACACCCCGAAGGCCGACACAGCGGGTGACTGCCACTGCGGTCTTGCGCATTCACCCCTCAGACCACCGGTTTAATCTCGGGGTGATTCACAGTGAGTGGTTCTGGTTTCCAGTCTGGTTGGAAAAAGTGAATATTGAATGTCCGTGCCCAGTTCTCAAACACTCGTTTCTCTGTGATGAAGCGATGATGACTGCCCTTTCGTCCCCGCTCGTGTGAAATGTACATTGTGCATTCATCAGGTCCCAAAGGTTCATAATAATGATAAGGTACTGAAAGATGATTAGGATCCCTGTGGAAGAAAGAAAATAGATGGAAGCCTGAGATGTTCTTTTTCACTGATCGAAAAGATGCTATCTTTAATGAGCTGACAGGCTCAAATCCACTTTTTCTCCCAGTTAAACCAAATTTCTAGGTAGCTGTATTTTTCTTGCATGTTTAATACATCAGCATGGGGCAAAGGTGTTTTCTTTGCTCTTTCTATTGCTCTCCTTTAATCCCCTCCTCCCAGTTAAATAAAGGACGGCAGTAGCTCATAAACAAGGGAGAGTGCTGCAGGGCTGTGTTACTGCTCTGAAATTTGAAGCAAACTGCTTAAAAGAGATTTATGTCTAGACTGTGATTTGTAAAAAGCCTTGCAGAGGTATTTACTGAACTGGGGGAAGAAAGGGAAGGGGCAGATAGAGGGGAGGTGGTTATCTGTGTCACATCAGCTCAGCTGAACGTTCCCAGCGTGGTGCACGAGGCTCTGAGGGCACCACTTCAATGAGCCTCTCTGCACGCCAGGTCAGTGGTACGGTCTGCTGTTGCTGGGTTTGCAATCAAACATCCGATGCATGAATGAGTTCTTTTAGATTTTACAATAGCAATTTTCATGTGTCTAAGCTAAAAATTAAAACCGTTCACCCATAGGAACCCTCTGACCTTGTGAGCCCATCTCATCAACCAGCAGGAGATGCAGTAGTCAGGTGGTGACACACAGGGTACGCCAAAGACCCACTAGACTTAGGATAAAGTTCATTTTAGCAGTTCTACCCTCAGTGTTTTGATGTTACATTCTGTAAAAGACACATTTGTATTACACTTACAATAAGCCAGTGATTCATTCTCCTTTTGTTTTATTCTTTACGTTAAACTGTACCCGTTATGTTTTTGCTGTGGGCACAGGCATTTGGGGCTGACGAGAACTCATACAACTGCCTCTGTCATAAATTCAGAGCGATCTGTCCCAGACAAAATATCCCCATTGTACCGCTCACCACAGTTGCCACCAACAAACTGTTCTGTAGCAGCAGCAAAGTGAAACCAAATGTTACCATTTAGCGAAGCCTTGGAACCGCTGCATGTTAAAGCCTGAGCTAACAGGACCCTGTAGTACGGAAGAAATCTCATGCAGACTGAGGGCTCTCAGCTCTATTACAGTTGATTATTTTAATTTTGAAGAGCTAACATGTAAACTCACTTTCAATTGAATGCATCTACAATCTGTCAGCATTCTGTCCTGGTCATTATTTCTACTGTGTAATTCTGTCACCTATGCAATTCTCTGATTTTTCTTATTTTACCGTTATCCATATTGTATACGCAGCAGTAATGTATGACATTGCTGCTGCTTTCCATTTGTACCTTAGATTAACATTTTAATTCAATCAATCTAGCTTCCTGGTAGCACAACACAGTGATCAATCTTACAAGACCAGAATAACAATAAAATTACATTTCTGGAATAAGATGGATTCTAAATTTACTGTATATATTCTCACCAGAATACTTAAGAGAGTGAAAAGAAATCCTTCAATACCTCACCTACAGAAAACATATTTGTAATGTAAAAAATACCCTTCATATAGAAATTTAATACCTTTTTTTAGCTACAACTATTAGATCTCAATCTTTAATTAATTTTTCACATACTTGTTTGATACATTATAATGTATCTTATTATAATCTCTTAAATGAATCATTTGTATGATTACGCTAAATCTTAACAGGATACATTTTAATGCGATCCATTTTTTCTTAAGAACTACTGAACAAATAGGCCTCCATCTCTCCTTTAGACTGCTCTTCCTTTCTGCACCAAAGCTGGATTTTACTCCTGTGTTCTTGACGGTGAACCTGTATTGCCTGGTGGAAATTTACTGCTTTAAAGTTAGGATTAGTAAAGTTGAAATCGTATTTCCAGCAGAGTTATGGAAGGCCCAGCACTGCACAGGGAGCCTGCAAGGCTGCTGGCCCCGACACCTCTGAGCAGATTTGGTTGGGATCCTCCCTCCGCTGCCCTGCTCCACCCCTGATTTTATGAAGGCCTGAGCTGGGTTTGCAGAACATGAACTAGAAGAGCAAAAAGCAGGAAATTAATCGCTGTGTGTCTCTTCCCTGTTCCTTTGCTGTACGCTGAAATTAGCAGTGGATGATAGGGATAACTTGAATCAGATTTCTCATCTATAGGAACACTGGTCATCTTTTTTTCTCCACGCAAAACTGAAAGTATACAGGTACAGGGGGTATGTGGATCAGACAGAGAGAGGCAGGAGAGAAGACTTGAAAGTGGTCCTCTTTCTTCTCCCTTACCCTGCTCACTTAGTGTTTACCTAGGGTTACACTCTGCTGTTACCTCTCTGAAGCAACATTTTGAAGCCTGCACCTCCCAGTAAGTGCTGTATCTCTTCTGCTATCGGCATTCTACCAGTGGATATTTTAGCAATGGATTTCCCTTTTGAAGACAGGGATTCCACATCACATCAAAGGCTCTGCAGCTAACAGCAGAGCATCCAAAGTAGGTGCCCTTAGCTCCAGGCTGTAATGGGTCACTATGTTTTGTGCAATGTCCCATCAGAAATGGTCCCGAAACATCTGCACAGGGCCTGGCGTGAGAGAGGCAGAGGAGCGGCGCGGTCCAGGCACCCTCTTGGGTTCAGGCGTCCCCGATGGGTGCTGTCAAGGCTTGTATGCAAGTCTGCTGAATGAACTGGAGGTGAATTCAATACAAAAATGAAAATGCTGGTGGCTTTAGAGCTCTCCAAGACTGCTCTGCACCTGACTGAGGCTTTGAGGCTGAATTCCCTATGTTGTGTTTTGGATTCAGGAACTCTGAAAGGCAGTTAGGTACCTAGGACGTTCTGTCCAAAGCCCTTCTCCTTTCGTGGGAGTTCTGGATTCCCCTAGATTGCACACTAGTAAGGTCTGGATTTGAACTCTGGCTTGAGTAACTACACCATAACCCAAATTAACTGTACTGTGCTATCTTCTAACTCTGCAATTAGCTTGTGTCACTGGCAAATGAAATGCATGAGTAATTTCTATACGGAAATTGCTTGCCACCTCATTTATTAACATTAAAACAGATGCTGTTTTATCACTGACTGATACTGGACATTAATCAGTATTTTGTCAGACTTTGCATGCATATTAATGCCACAGCTGAGACGAATCTAGGAAAGTTCCTCTGTAAACCACAGCACACTTCCCGCCCAGTAGCCTGCCAGCACAGCAGCCGTGCAAGCGCTGGTACCCAGTGTCAGGCACCCACTGTTCGCCACTTCAGTGCACTTCTTCCCACAGATGGCATCCACCCACAGCCAAAGCTGTTTGCCTCGAAAGAAACACTGCAGAAAACCAAGGCCATCCCATATCGCATTCTGGTCAACCTCTTCCTTTACAAATAAAGAGCCATTATAAATCAACCCACTAAAACTGTATGTACTCACATGCTTTGTAAAATAATTCATATTATTTTACATGGAATGTGGAAAGAGGGGTAGGCCACTTGGGAAGAGTACAGAAACGTAGTGAGAGCATGCAGGGATGCGACGAGGAAGGCCAAGGCTCACCTGGAATTGAAGCTGGCAAGGGATGTCAAAAACAACAAGAAGGGCTTCTTC
>Ga0181612_179113_pt1 | contig 13121 bp, 12 predicted proteins | sample HoacroProtozoa21_FD_119630 | JGI IMG/M metagenome (GOLD analysis project Ga0181612, IMG submission 119630) | Hoatzin crop microbial communities from Cojedes, Venezuel. Combined Assembly of Gp0051906, Gp0051904, Gp0051908
AGGAACACTTAAAAGGATGCATGTCATTAAAATGATATCTGACAACAGTTGTTTTGCTGCTTACGATGCTTTTGATTGTTAATAAAGATAAAATGTAAATGATCAGAATATAAAAACTCCTTTTTGTCTTTTTAATGTTTTCAGCTGCCTATGAAACAAATTGTATGGGAAAGTGAGTAGTCTGTTACTTAGTACAGTGGTGTCACTGAGACACTTTGAAATGCTTAATGGCATAAAAGGAAGTGTCCTTGGTTTGTTTATTTTCCTGCTAGTAATGACATTTTAGGCTAAGTTGGTCCTTCAAAATGCAGTTGCCTTGTCCATACTACATAATCACATTTTTTATGCATTATGGTACTGTCTTGCAGAGTATTATGTCAGGTTTTTAATAAGCCTTTAAACCCCTGTAGCATAGGGGTGGCGGTTCTATTAGGCTGAATTCTCCTTTGCTATAGTGCAGCACTGGATAGAAGTGTCTGTCTCCATTTATCTCATTGTGTGTGGTGTTCTGTAGGCTAAAAGCATGCTGAGGATGCTGTGCGGGAACGGTTTCCTGCCCAGGACCTGACAGCATGTGTATTTGTCAGGTCTCTGCTGCCCGGCTGTTGAGAGGTGAATGGGAATAGTTGACAACTGCATCTGTTTTCAGCCATCTGACTTCCTTTTGCAGTGCTTGCTGCTGCATGAGTCAGTCCATAGGTTTTGCTTTATCTGCCTTCTGTAATATTATCGTGGTCTCTCAGCTTGCTTAGGGGAGGAGATGACAGCTGTTCATTGAGTCACCATCCCTGGAGGTGTTTAAAAAATGTGTAGATATGGCATGTCAGGATATGATTTAGTAGGCATGATGTTGTTGGGCGGACGGTTGGACTTGATGATCTTAGAGGTCTTTTGCAACCTATGATTCTATGATACAGTAGGGTATAGTAATAGGGACTGTAACAGTTGCTGGCCAACACCAAGTATATTAATAGCACGTATAGGTACAACCAAACACTTCTAGCAGCTTTGCTGATGAGAACAGTTTTACTGAAAGGTCCTCTGTGTAAAGGAGGTATGGACTAGCTTGACTGAGATGTAGTTAGTCACTACATCTGCAAAAAATGGAAGTGTAGTGTTATTTGTGCACTGCTAGTCTTGCTCCTCACCAGGCTGCTTTGGTAGACAGCTTTCATCCCGTTATGAGGAACACGCTTCCTGCTTGTGTGTTTTCATAGCAAAGGGTCTGTTCCTTCAGCCACAGAGCTTGAAGTGTTTGCCTGGCAGACGTAGGTGTACAGTGCTGTCATGTCACTGGTTTGTAGGACATGTCCTCACTTCTCCAGCTGAGGATGCGGTCCGCAGTGTTATGCGGCACACAGCCTGCAGCTCACACAGCTCTGCAAGCACTGAGGAGACACGTCCCGGCTTCTGACCTCTGCTAGAGGTACTGTCTGATTGCCCTTTGGCAGTGGGCTGCAAGTGTCTTTCTGCAGTTGTGTTGATGGCTCTTCTGCCAGCTGTGTAGTCCTGCTGCATAACTTCGAGAGCAAGGCATCTTGTACCAACCTGTCCCTCCTTCTGTCATCGTATGCAGCTACGGGGCAGCACTGTGTCCTCCTTCGTGCTACTTAACAAACTTCACAACCTCAAACACAACATTATTACTGTTGCAGAGGCCTGCAAATTATTTAAAGCCAAAGGTTAATGAACGATTATGATAAGGGTTATGTAATATGATTGCAATAGCTAAATAATTAACATTTTAAAGAAGCAGTTTAACACAGCTTTGACGTGGTGCCTAGGGAGTAGGCAAGAGTCTTGTTTCAATCACTTAACAGCAATTTAATAAACAAGGTGGTGCAGCAGATTGAGGGGTGTTGGGAAGTGCAGTGTCGTTGAAGAATTCAGTCAGATTAAAGAAGCAGCTCAGGGAGCAGCAGCTGGTTAGCAGTAGCCGGGGGCTGAGGAGGAGGGAGCTGGAAACCCAGGGAGGTCAGTGCACCTGAACTGCCAAGTGTTGCTTGTATGTGGGGCTGAAAAACTGGCTGTATGTAACAGAGAGGGGCTGGCCAAAGAAAATCGTGAATTTTCCCAGCTGCCTTATGCAGCCCAGTAATAGAGAGCATCCAGCCTGGTGAGGACTGGTCCAAGACTCTGGGAGGATGGTTTCACTTGAGAGCAGCACGTGGCCAGCTGCATTTGTACTGCACAGTACAGTTGGGTTGCAGGCCATAGGGAGAAGTGGTGAATAGCATGGTGTAGCAAATGGTAAGGAGGCAATTTTGAGGTTTCTTTGTACAGAAAAGTGCCAGATTCTTCAAACTTAAAAGGCAGGTCCCTGTCTCTCACAAGGCTAGATTTGCCCTTCTTGAGACAGTATTTTTGCATGTGGTTCCCTGAAACATGAATGTCGTCTTTAAGGAAAGAGAAGTACCATCGTGAGCATCATGAGCCGAGTCTTGAGCAGACATAATTGGTAACTGTAAGGTCAGATGCTGGTGCTGTCTTCTGCTTTCATTTTTGTTCCTTCTTTCAGGAAAACTGCAGAGGTGCCCCTGGGTGCATGGGACAGCTGTTTGGTATTCTCTTTCCAGTTCAGTAAGGATTGCATCCAAATGGAGTGAAGCGTTTGTCATCTACCCTCCAGAGGCATTAACATTTCACACTTTCAAGCCGGAGTCTTCCTTGGAGAGTTGTAACTGTGTGCTGGCCCAGAGAAACGTTAATGGCTAGGATTATCTTTCCTTAGACATTTAGGGTGTGTGGAGCCTGTGGGATCCTGCTTCGTGTTGACACAAGTAAGGGCACAGTTGCAGGTGCTCGGAGCAAAGGCCGGTCGTCAGCTGGAGGGACGTGCTGGTCGCCGCTTTGCAGCGGTGGAAACTTTGGGTTGGTCTTTGGGTGTTTGCCTAGCAGCTCCCAGCTCTTGGGTGCTGACCTGAGAGCTCGCTAGGTACCTTCCCCTGAAAGATCAGTGATGAATGCACACTCCTGATTGCCATGTTGAAAAAAGCAATTTTGCCTCGTATTCTGCACTGCAAGTCTTTTTTTTTTTTTATTGCTTTTTTGCTTTCCTGTAAAATGAGGTAAGCAATTGTTCTGTATTGACAGCTGGCTTGTAAATCAGCCAGTCACTTGCCAGATGGGGAGAACGTGGAAATGCCCTACAAGCACTTTCATGTTTTGTGATCATTTTAATTCAAGAATATTTAGAACCCCTTTCACTGGTGCAAAGTAAAATAAAACACGGTCTCTGACAGGTGCCAAAACAGGCGCAGAAGGAATCGCTTCTCTGAGGGTCGGAGAAAGGGGTTTGCAGAGAAACTACTGCAGCCCCCGAGGAAGGGAGAGCACTGGTTTTTGGCTGTTAATTTCCTTGTTTAAGGTCAGATTATGTTGTTCTAAATCATGCAACTAATTCCATCAACAAGCAAGATTATTTACATAGCAGATGGAATTTAATTTGGGTGCTGCCTCTCCTGCGTCTCTCCCTGGTTTTGTTTTTAGGTTGCACCTGAAAAAATAAACTGTTGTCCATGTTAGGAGTGAGTTTATTATGCTTACCTTGCTGGAGAGGTGTTGAGCTGGGTATTTCCCTTATGGCAACTTATTTTTTATTGGTGTTTTTACGGCGCTTGCTGTAGTTGCCATTCATCTTATTTGACTTCAGAGCTGGTCCTCCAGTTGCCCTGTTTCCTTGATTGCAGTGAAAGGAGACAGCTTCTTCGCCCCATGTGGAATTGTTTTCCTTTGGCCTCCCTTCCCTACTTGCCAAAGTCCTACACAGAGTTAGTTTTGATGCCTTTGTAAATATTTTTAGTGTATTACACAGCAACAGTGGCACTGTGTAGAGAATCCAGGAAAAAAGATCAATTTGAGAGCTGGACAGAAAAATGCCTGTTAGCTAAAAACAACTGTTTCAGCAAAAAAACAAGTGTCTCAGCCTCCATTTTTCATAAACCAGCTGTCGTCTTCCAGCCAGTGTGACTGAGGAGGTCTGCAGAGCTGCCCGCACCCATATACCTGGTTCATGAGCAGAGCTGCGGTTTTCCACAGGGCATCCATCAGAGGGTTTCCATGGGAAGGGCTAAGCTTTGTGCACGCTTCTCATTTTCCCTTCTTTTTTTTGCTTTGCATGACACCGTCTGGAAGCGGGCATGAACGATACAATACCTCTGCAGTCAGAGTTGCACAGAAATGTCATTCCTCTGGCTGTCATTTCCTTGAGAGCCGAAGCAGGCGCCAGGACATTGGCATGAGTTTTAAGGAGAGCACGTGGCTTTTACAAGAACAGCAGCACATTAGAGGTTTGCACGTGGCAGAAATCTGGCTGTCAAAGGGGGGACCTGAAGAGGCACGGGACAGGACTGTATGCGGAAGGGGACGCTGCAGCAGGGGGTCTGCTGACATGCATGGGGGTCAGCAACTGCCACTTCCCTGATGTGCAAAAACTGGTAGCTCAGCTCAGAAGTCCCAAGCATAATGAGCAAATTGTGCTTTGAGATTTTTTTTTTCCTCCTCTGAATATCTCCATCCAGGGCTTAGCACTGATCCTGAAAGGGAGTGACTTTTCCCTTTTATATTGCTCTGAAATTCAGCCTTCCTGTGTGGCTTGCACCTTTGCACCATTGCTCTGGTTGTACAGAGCACAGGCATCCCTCTCTGCTGCAACTGGTGTCTGCCTCTTCCTGACAAGCTGCGTCCGTTCCACAACCCAGTGAAGTGTTAAGTGAAGAATCCTGTAAGTTTTAAAGTTTGTAAGAAAATCTGTGCTGTAGTAGGGCTAAGGTCTGTGACCAGCTCTTCCATAGTCCTCAGATAAGCTTTCACAGGAGATGAATGGAGATAACCAGTGTCTTGATAGGATCTGATCTTTCAGTAAAGTAATGATTACAGTGCGGTGCACTTTTTTCCATTAGTTGAAATCTTTATCTTTCTCTTTTTTGTGTTCTGGTTAGAACAGCTTGTTTTCTTGGTGCCTGCTCTCCTCTCTTTCCCCTTCTTCCCTCAAAAAGGAGAAGAAATTAAAAAAAAAAAAAACAACCCACAAAATTTTGGAGAAGAAGGTCAGAAGGGGTTTTCGTATCAAGGCATTCCCATCCCTTTGGGTCTGCATTTCAAGACTGCTGAAGGAAAGCATCACCCTTGGACCAGAGACACGGTCCAGGAGAACCAGCCCCAGGGAATCGGTTTCTGCATGACAAACTGGTCATCTGCCCAAGACTGTATTGCTGGAGCTGCATGGGATCGCAGGGTTGCTGCTCTGTTCCTCAGAGGGCGACGACATTTTCTTGCCTGTTTGGATTTCCAGGTAGATAAGACAATTAAATGGAACTAAACCAGCATTCTGCTTCCGAGAGCAGGACTGAGATGTTTATCTCACTTGAGACTGTTGTCTCTGGTATTGTCTTTCTACTGGAGCCCTACTAAGTGTTTAATAGGTGCGCTAGCTTCTGAGATTACAAGCACTTTGCCGGAAACCCCATTTTGTATACTGATATCCCCCAAGGGAAAGCAATGCTCAAGTGTTAGGAGACTGGGTTCTATTTCACCCACCTCATATTATTATTACAAATCATATTATCTTAATGAAACAGGGATGCATGTAATAGAGAATCCGTTGTGTTGGCAAAAATTAAAGATGCATAGGAATTGTGATCACGTTACAGTAATTGCCTCTGTGGTAACATGAATGCTTTTTCACTTCACTTGCTCCTTGTTGATTGAACAACCCTTTTCTGTAGGCTATAAGTCTCAGTGGCTCTAATAAAGAACTAAATAGTCTAATAATGTTTCCAAATGTAGCATTGCCTCCCTGTTTTAGGAGATGGCAGTCTTTTGTCCAAACCCCAGTCCAATCTAGGAAGTGTGACTGTATTGTAGCTGTACAGTGACTTACAACAGTGTCTTTGATACTTAACTGCTTCTAGGGGAGAGGGGTTCAAAATTAAAAGTGGTGTAGCTCCCAGTGCTAAAGAACTTCTGGTCTTTTAAAGTGGGAGATAAAGAACCACAGCGAACTGTATGTGGAGACGGTGCCCTTTTTGCCGTGCATCCAGTGCAAATAATGAAATGCTGCAATGTGTATGTGGCAGGGGTTGGAAACCTCTATTTTATATTGAGTGAAGCACTGTTTTGCATCCCCACCAGATCAGTGCTCCTCGCTCTGTTTGCACGGCTGATGCTGCAGGCAGAGGTGCCTGGTTTGGATGCTGGAAAACCGAGCAGTTTGGGTTCGGGGCAGGAGAGCTCTGGTCATGCAGACCAGTGCTTTTCTCAGTCCTGTGCTTTCTTCAAAGCACAGAAAACAAATGCTGTCTCCTGAGCAGGCGTGCCATCTGCCTGAGCGCCTGCTGGAGAGGCTGTAGAGATGTTTTTTGCCTCAAAATGCTGGTTATTCAAATTGGTGAGAAGAAACATTTAAAAGGTTCTTTGCTTCATAGCTGCAGTTAAAGATCTTCTGAATGATTTTTCTTGCAGCTGTATCCAAAGTAAAGCCCCAAAGTGTTAGATGCTGCTTTTTAGCTGTCACTTGGGGGGATCAAAAAGTGTTTGTCACTTGAGTTTGTCGGATTTCTAAATGGCAGCTTCTTGGGGAGTTGGAGAAATAAGACACTTGTACGCACAGCTGCTAGTACCATTCATTTTCAAATCCAATTGACATCATAGCCTAGCAGTACTAAATGTACCAATATCTATGTTTTTTTAGGTGGTGGTGTTAAAATCTTAAATGCTTACCAATCCAGTCACTAGGAAAGCAACAGGGCATCAATTTCTCAGGAATTACTGTCAGCTTGCAGTGCTGCTGTTACAGCTCGGCGTTCGTATGGACGGGCACGCTGATCCTGCAGCGCCTGCGCTCTTTTGCAGAGTCAGCGAGATGTTTCTGGTGATGAAGTCGCTTTGCTGTCTGCGAGTTTAGACTACCTGAAATTATTGTTGCTGAATCGAACGCCATGACCCTAAAGCACAAGCGTCCCATAGAAAACACCCTGATCTTTTCGCCTTCCAAGAAGTGTCTCTTCTGAGGCCGCTTCGTTCTGCAGCCTGGCTTGCAGAAGCACATCCACTGGTCCCTGGGCTGGGACTGCAGTCTGTGCAAATCTCCTCCCGCCAGAATCGGTGCTGTAACTGCCATGGAGCAGAAATCCTGGGTATGGAAAAAACTGTCTGATGCAGGGAGTTTGTTAAACTGAATTATTTTCATACTTTTTTCCACCTTGGGTAGAGTGTCAGACAGGAGCCTGGGAAGGGAAGATTTTTGGGACCAGCAGAAAAGCGGGCTAGAAGATGCGGAAGAACATTGTGATAATCGTAATATCTGACAGCATGGTGTGCTTTCCTTATGGCAAACAACACTGCAGCTAGTTAAGGCTGCTCCTTTCTCCACGGAGATGGGCCCCAGCTGCGCGTTCTTGAACTCTGGTTAATCTGTTAGGTTCCCAGCTCGTTAATGGACTGTGAAGCCCAGCTCCTCAAATTCTTCTAAAGCTCGAGTGTGACCTTTTGTGGCTTTTTTTGTGCCTCTAGGATGTAGCAGCTTTCCACGCTGCGGCAGACTAAAGAGAGACAATGTTTTTCCAGGAAGCTTATCTGCAGGTTTGTAGGGCTGCAGAAAGCAGGCAGTGGTGGGATTCACAACTGGACCGACTTCTTCAGTGGGCTTAGTGGGATTTTGCATGCTCTGAAACATGTTTGTGTTGCAAAGACAAAACTCTGGCCATGGGTAACCCCCCAAGCACGGAGGAGCAGGAGACTGACTGCTGTAAAAGCCTCTCGTTGGAATGTTTTCCTTGCATCCTGGCAATAGATGATAAACAAATGGGGCTTAAGTTTTTAGAGATAATGTTAAGCTTCCACAGCCAGGCGCTGTGTTGTGAGCAGCTAAGCACAGGGAGCTGTCGTGCCTGCATAATAAGGTTTTCACTCGGACAAGTTTTACTGTAACTTCAGTGCAGGCTGGTGGGAGCAGCGGGGTCTGGAGGGGAGCAGGGCTCAATGACATCTGTGCTAAGGGTGTGCCAGGAGACTGGCTGCAAGTGGCAGAAGTTCTCCAGGAGACTCACAGAAATGAGCAATTTGTGCCCAATGCCTTTATTTGTTTTCATAGCTAAGTAAGCTTCTGCTGCAGTATCCTTGAAGGCATCTATGTGCCTTTGCCTGCTTACAGGTAAAGAGTGCATGTACACACTAGAGACACCAAATGCATCCCATCGCGCTCCTCCTCTCCAGACGGCCTGCAGAAACCGAGTCAAAGCTTTGCAGATGTACCTGATGCTTCTGTTCCCTGTCAGTGATACCACTCAGCTCTGGAAGCTGAAAACCAGTACCTGGATAAGACCCAGTGGAAAGACTGGGAAGAAGCTTGGCTGCTCTAACAAGGGCTGTTTACAAAGTGTTGTGACCAACTCTGTCACTTTATGAGCAGTGCAAAATGCTGAGCCAGCTTTGTTAGCTAAAATGTTTTAGGTGGCTTTAATGTTTTCTTTGCTTACAAGAGGCAGAGGATATGCTTTTTGGTGTGCTGGGGTTTTTTTTTTGGCAGGAAGGGGGGAGGTTGTGGTGGTTGATAAAGTGCATAGGGAAATAAATTTCTTGTATGTACTTGCAAATCCTTATTTTGTCTGCATTCCACTTACATTCTAGGTTTCCTGACAATTTTTAGGCTTTCTGATAAATGCCTTCTTTTGGTGTAAAACAACCTGAGTATTTAAAACATGGCATTTTGATTAGCTAAACTATAGATTTGCTTTGACGTGTCATTTCTTTTGTTCTAAAGTGCCCTGACAATTCATATCGGTGGCAGCCAAACAAGCAAATCTATGTATGAAGCTATTGTTCATTCCAGAAGTGTCATTGCTAAATGAGGCAGAGTTTAAGCATTTGATTCCCCCCCTTTGCATGATGGGAGGTCCATTTCTCAATAATGAAAACAGTTTTCTTGCAAAATTCAATTAAATGAAATATCAAACATAAATCAGAACTGAGCTCTCATTGAGTTCCCATATGTGCCTTTTGCTGCAGTGATAACACTGGAAAAAGCATTCATTCTTCAAACTGGTTTTTTTTGTCTTGATACTTTTCATTTTCTCCCCTGGAGGAAAAAACACACACAACAACAATAACAACAACAACGACGAAAAGCAGTTAGAGAAGGTTAGTAGGCTACAAAGCCAGTCTTGATGGTGCCGTGTCTCCCTGGCTAGCAGATGGGGTGTAGTAGGGTGGAGGGATCTGGAGGAGCTTTCTGGTCCCCCTCTACCTAGCAGCAAGATTAAATTCTCCTCCGTCATTTCTGCTGGGCACTTGTGCACTTCAGCTCTCAAGGGTGGAGGTGTGGCGGTCTCTCCCAGAGCACAGTGAGGCTCCTATAAGCAGAAGTGATTTTTGGAAAATGCTGTTTTCCTATCCTCAGGGCTGACTGGGGCCACAGTTGCTCTCCATGCGCTGGAGACTCTCATTACAATGTCATGTTCATACCTTTCTAGGATGTCTGAAATTGCACATTTTGGTTTGAGGCGTAATTTCAAGGAAGTGTTAATGCCCTTATTTGAGAGACTGATCCATTTGGATGAAATGGGAAAATGTTGAGGCTGTGAAGTCCGCTCTTGAGTCCTGATTTGTGAAAATATTTGCTGCCAGAACCAATGTTTTTTTTTAAAAATGCCATTAATTTTTTTAATGTTTAAAAAACTGCCGGTGAAGCTCTTAGCGTGAAAATACTTTTTTTCCTGTGTTAGAATAAGATAATATAAATGGCTAACAAGGAAAGGTAGGTTAAAATAATCCAGATATATCTTGGAAAATCTATTTCAATTATGTTCTCTGTGCTTTTAGTGGAGACTATAAATTCTAAAGAATTAAGAGAGCCATAAAGATAAGTGTTATAGAAGAGTACTGTCTCACATTTCACCTTCAGAAATTAAAATATTTGCTGTAAAATCAGATGTTACAAGGGTCACTGCATTGCTTGTGGTCATTAATAGCAGGAGGTGACTGTTGGAAGAACTAAGGGAAACCACTTCCCATAACATTGAAATTAAGTGTGCAATTTACTGAAAATTCCCTTCCTATGAAATGTCTTGCTAATGCCAGACTGTGTGCTAAAGGGAACTTTGCCTTCTATTTCATATTTGCATATGGACAGACCATCTCAACTTGTATCTGCCTTGCATGAAATATTGATTAAATTAGCATAACATGAGGTCATTTTTTTTTTGTTTGTCCAGTGTAGCTGGGCAGCAAGGAAGACAAATGAGTTGTAACCAAGATGTTAATGTTTGTAAGTAGAGAGTACAGGGTAGCTCAGATAACAGGTACCACTTTACCATGCCGTGGACTTGTGCGTTTGTGTATCTCCAGGGTGTGTGTCTCTGGTAAATGCTAGTCTGCTGCTGTTTAGGTAAAAGTTGTATGACAAGTAACAATTACTTTAGACAGCTACTGGCATTGCACTCAAAACCACCCCCAGACTTTCATGTAACAACATTTTTCCAGCAGAAAGACAGTAAAACCAATGAGGTGGAGCATGCCTGGCCGCCTCCTTGTGGCTGTGAATGGGGGGGGAGTTGTCGCAATGTAATAAATTGCATACCATTTCTAAATGTGAGAGTGAACACTCTCACACTGTAGCTGACTCTCCTGGGTTTTTGGATGCTCGCTTTGGTGCTCATCTTACGTGCTTGCTAAAGGATTTCTGTGGGTGCTCCTGGTTTGATACTTTTAACTCCTCTCGGTATTGCTTTTGCGTAAGGCTGGTGGCACCCCAGTTCACACCCTCTATCTTTATTTGTTCCCCGTCCCTGGATTGAGGTGGTTCAGAGGGTTCCTGGAGGTGGGGAGCAGGGGGGGCCACTTGTTCTGGGGTCTGTGTGCAAGCCAGCCTGCGCCGTTTAGTACAAGCACGAGGACTCGTTCCTTGGCTCAGATCACCCAGCAGTGTGGATAAGCCATTTGTGTTTGGAGAAGCTATATAGAACTTAGCTTCAATTTTTTTTTCCTAAGAGGGGGGAAAAAAAAGAATCCCAGAAAACAACCTTCAGCGTATAAAGACAGTGCAAACATTGCGTTGTCATGGCTCACATGACAGCTTTCTACTAACAGGCTTTTATTTCTGAGACCCCAAGGTGTTGGCTGTATTGAGGTGGACTTTTACATTGGGACACTTCTGCCTTGTTTTGCCAGAGGAGCGACATCGAGGAACGCAGCCGGGGTGCACTGGTGACTTCCTTGCACTGAACGACGAGGTGCCCGGGGGCTGCCTGGCAGCAGTTGGGCTGACAGGTGAGCATCTCGGCCCCAGGAGTCGCACGCTACCGCAGACTGGTCAGCAAATACAACTGTTAAGCATTGTGCTGGTGGTCCCCGGCAGGCAGAAGGATGCGTGCTCCAGGCTGCTCCTCACTGTGCTTTTCCAGGGAGGAGAGGAAGGAAGAGATACCGCAGAAATCAACTTTTTCCACTTAAACTGCCTTTTTTTTCCCCTCTTGCATCATGTGTCTTATGTTAACTTAATACCAGAATCATTTCTTGTAGGTCTTGACTCATAGATGTCTTGCTCACAAGCTGGTCTGTGAATAGATACCGAAATTTTTTTGGTGGTGGGGCAGTGTGGTCTCGGAGGTGATGCTTTGGAGTTGCTAGCCTCTGCATTCCCCACCCCTTACGCTGAGAACCATCACATAGCTTTTGGTTCAAGGAGTCAGGCTAGAGAAGTGTTAATATCGCCTCTTTTTTTTTTTTTTTTGGTTGTTTTGTTTTCTCATTAATGGCTATTAAACAAAGCTGCTAGGGATGAGTTGTTTAGAGAAGGCAAAAGCATGTGTTGCTGATCTGGAGCAAAGAGGCATCTGCTGAACCTTGTTTAAACTGCATCTTGATGGAAGGCAGTACAAAGGAAGGGGTGGACATTGTCAATAGACTTCAAACCAGCTTTTCTTTGGCCAAACTGGAGTCTAGGATGAACCCCACGTTTCGTTTCCTACACCAGCCTCTATTCTTGTAGCTTTCTTCTGGATTTCTTGTAGTTCTCTTGCAACTTTGTTAACACCTGGCGCAACAGAGTGGATTTGGTATTCAGTTAATATTTTGCCCTTTGACAATGCAGAGCAGAACATTTTTCTCCCGTCTTATATATGGCACTCAGCATCACCACTAGTGCCTGCGTATTCTTGCCCCGTGAGCAACCTCGGGTGCTTTTTCTGTTGTGCTGCTGCCCATTTTGGTGTGTGTTGGTCCATGTGGCTCCAGCTCTCCTGCTGGAGGACATTCCTGGGCTCTCAGCTGAGCTAATTGAATCGTGTCTCCGGTTTGTCACTATAATATTGAATTCCAGTCTTATTTTCCAGAAATGTGAGATTTTTTTTTTTTAACCTCCCCCTCTCCCCAGCGATGCAGTATTCAGGCTTGGGGAGAAGTGAGAGCCTACTGTAAGTACCAATGTCTCTTACAACCTCTCTCTTTGGCAGTCTTGGTGTCTGCTATTCATTAAGCAATAAGACTGGGGAAAAGATGATTTGCAAAAAATCAGCTAATCCTGTTTTATGCTGAGGCTGCTTTCTTTCCTTCTTTAAATGCTGTTAACCAAGGATGGCAGTTTTATTGTGTGGGATAATGGCCCGCAGGTTTCGTGCTGTCCTTGGGCCCAGCCCTGTTTGCCCGCCAGGACTGGGATGCTGTGTGCACTGTGCTGCCCGCGAGCTGCATGCCCTTCGCCAGCAGCAACCCCAGCCTCCTCACACCCTGCTTCGGAGTCCGCTCCTGTGAGAACGTGTACAGCTTGCTGCCGTTTTCTGAGGTGTCCTGCATCCCTTCGTTCATGTGGAATTAGCAGTCGGCTTACAGGTCCCTGGGTGTGTTCTGACTAGAGCTGTGGGTTTTGATCTGCGGACCCCTTGCTGAGTTCTGGGTCTCCTTCTGAAGGAGCTGTGAAACTAAGAGCCACCTGCTTGTCACTTGGCATAAATTTGCTGTCCAGGCACCTGTGTGTGTCATCTTTTGGGAAATCATAAAGTGTAGAAAACTGGACGGTGTTGGAAAGCAGTGGGATGTTGAGAGGGGCAGCCAAGATGCCCAGGGAGGAGTGTGCTGGAGCAGAGGGAGGAGGAGGAGCAGGAGTGCTGTGCTTGGTCTCAGGAGTG
>Ga0181612_170432_pt1 | contig 13120 bp, 7 predicted proteins | sample HoacroProtozoa21_FD_119630 | JGI IMG/M metagenome (GOLD analysis project Ga0181612, IMG submission 119630) | Hoatzin crop microbial communities from Cojedes, Venezuel. Combined Assembly of Gp0051906, Gp0051904, Gp0051908
ACAGGACTATTACGTTACACACACAACAGCAAAGTTTCTATTCCCTAATACTGTGCAACTTGGAACAGTTAAAAAGAGAACATGAGATCGCACACGGAAACAAAGTATTCCTTGTACATTAGGAATGATAGAGACTGATGACTGAAGAAAACAGGGTGCATCTGTATCAGTGTTTTAGTTCAAATTAGGAATGGAGTTTCAAAGCAACTATCCCCAGCATCTTCATCTACTGCACTTTAACCAACATCAAATGGTATCTTGTAGCATACAAACTGGATTTCTGTTAAGTCAAACAGTAGTTCCACAAACTCAATTTAGTCCACAGGACCAGATTATAGTTAGCCTAAAAATGCTCAAAATGTGCATAGTGTGGATGATAGGTCCTCAGCACCAAACATCTCAATTCCACACATCCACTTCTACTGTATGATACTATTTGGCAATGCGGACAGATCTAAACTGCTGTTGCAGCTTCTCAGAGTCCTGTTCCTTGAAGCTAGCAGACACAGAAGCACTGTTGCCAACATATAGGACAGAACAAAAACTGGTTGGTGAAGCTGTATCTGATCTGAATGGAGTAGAAAATGGTGCTGGAATTCTCACTGCCAGAATATAAATGACAGTGCGGTACCCAAAAAACAGCTCAAAACCAGAGTACATTAGTCTGATGCCTCAAGCTTCTCCTAACAGATGCTTTTGCTTGTTCAAGCTAGAGACCCTTCCCCAAATTATGCTTGAGTAGTAGCAATAAGGTACTTTCAACATTTGTATGTCCACAGTCAGTCAAGACTCCTTAGGGAGCTCATGGTTAAGGAGCTTTCTGCTCAGGTACTCTTCTGCTTTTTTCAAAATCTGTACAGATTTTTTTCTGGCACTGCTACCTCTGATTTCTGGACAGGATAGGCATATTCTTCTACCTTTATATCCAGCAGATTATGGCATACTAGGGCCCACTCGCAGGCTCTGACTGACCAAGCATATAAACCTAGAAAAGAGGCCTCTCCTTCCTGAGATAATAAACAAACCGTGTAAGACTGGGAAAGCTACATGCCCTAGGCCAAATATAAATGTTCTTGGAAATGGTCAATACAAATATAAAAAGACAGTGTTTAAACACCTTCTAAAGAGCCAACAAAGCATGCTTGTGTGATTGAAAAAGCTGAAGCCTACAAGGACAAAAGCAACTCTTCCTTCAGCCAGAGCAGACAGAAAAAACTGAGATGAAATACTCCATGCCTTTGATGCAGCATGTAAAAACGATGACATGAAAATGCTTTTAAAATTTCAAGACAGCATACACACACTTCACCAATATCACATATAGGAAAGCATTTAGGAAAAAGTTCTTAATTGTCAGAATTTCAAATTTGCAAAACTAAGCATAAGTTTCAGGAAGCAGAGAATACCATTCTCACTGGAAACCCAGCAGGCACAGCCAAATGCCCACTGAACTGCAGGTAGGCCACAGCAGAAATATCTTCTGAGTCCATAAACACTGTTTAACAGATCATAATACCAACTCCACTCAAGCAGCTTTTAATGGTCCAGTACAACAGAAGCCTTTACACGCAAGCACACAACATACTGAATTTAAAGCTGCCATAATCATCATAGCAGAAAAATCTGTCTCAGAAGCACTTAATGCAACAGAAATGTGACCTTGAAGCCTGTGGATACAAGTAAATAGGAACTTGGAAATAGTTTCTGCCAGTTCAAAAGCAGCTTACAAAGATGAATTGAGTTCTGAGGAAGAACATAAATAAAGTGGTACCTGAGTAACATCCAATTACAGATGGTCAGCAGTGATTGCCCATCACAAGACACTGGATAGCTACAATAAGTCAGCTATGACCAAGACCCATTCTCTCCATAAGAGAAACCTTTTTTTACAGAAATTTATCAATTTCTAAACAAATGCAATCTTGGTCAGGGCACGGCATTGCACTGGTTGTCTTAAATACGGGGACAAAGAGAGAAGAATGTTTTTCTTTAAAAATTTCATTTATTCACTGTCACTTCACAGTAGACTGCTTACTGGTACCCTCCCCTCTGGGAACACTTTCAGCTTCACAGTGTACTACTTCAGGTCCCCAGAGTGGCTGCCAAATGGGGAGTGGAGGGATGTGAAGGCAATGAATGGACTCTCCAGAATGCACGTAATCTTCACACAGATAGTATTTTTAAGGCTGCCCACAACTGTCTGCCCATACATATCCAGGTATTATATACTGGTGATAGGAGTAGTTCTGTTTTTTTGGGTTCTGTTCTATGGAGCATCTACCAGGCACTGTGATCTTCAGAATAGATGCATGTTCACATCTATATCCCTCTGGCTTGTTTGGAAATTCAACAGAGGCAAGCAATTTTTACTATTGTATAGAAAGGATACATCATTACAATGTGTGGGATAAAGCAGAAACTTAGGTGGATCAGTATCTGAACTGTAAAACACTAAATCGGCAGCCCATTTCATCACACACATAAGCTGGAAAACATACAGCAACTTCTCTTTATTTCCTTCCTGAAATGCTTTGTCCAAAAGGGGGAAAGAAGAACAGAAACTGGAAACAACATAAACGGATTATTTGCCTAAGAAGATTTGAGAGTATGCTCTGCCACCAGGTCACAGAAAATACAGAAGATGGAGTGATTCAGGATAAAATCCCTACATTAGCTGTGATTAACAGCTCTCTGCCATCATTGGAACAGTATCTTTGTACTAGATTTGTAAGTATGAAATACAGGACAGGTGAAACATGCTGTTATCTTATGAGCATAGAGTTGTCCTTCAGTAAGAAGTCTACAGTTATGAAAGGTTTTTTTAAAGTAGAGAAATTATTTTTAACGGTATTTATGAATTCCAAGGGCTTTGATGTTCCTCTCATAAATCTGCATAATCATGTTAATTTATAAAATTGAACTGAACAGATTTTTTTCACTAACGAAATGCATCACTTCTAAACTTTTATTTCAACATTCATCCAAAATAATTGCAATGCATATTATTTGGCTTATATGAAAACTGGACTAGTTCTGCATCCATTTCATTTGTTAACATTTTCTTTATTTCTACTTTTAACCTTGTATTACACTACAAAATTCCAAGTATTATAATACAAGATTGAAATGTTAGCACTGAAAACCTGTTTCATCTATTATTAGGGGAAAACAGACTGATATGTACATTAAAAGTACCAAATTCTACTATAACCTGAAATACAGGCAGTGTAGTATTATTCAAAAACTCACTCTCCTTTTCTGTATTGGTAGCTTCCATAAATATGCAGAAGATTATGGTCTGATTTTCTCTTTTACCTAACTGTGGGAAACAGCAGGGCTCACAAAATGGCAAACAAGTTGAGTAACACGATATAGGGGAATAAATAGTCAGTAGAAAAAGGAAAAGGAATTGTTTTATTAGAGTATTTTAATCTTACCGTGCTACAACTAAAAACTGGTCAATCTGACGGTCAGTAAGGGGGCTATCTGGATCCCATACTTTTACTTCCAGCTTTGCCTGTTCTCTGTCATCTAATTCTCCTGTCGAAAGGTAGATGGGACAAAACACTTATTACTCACAATGTTTTTCTCTGTGTATTTCTTGTATTATGTTTAAAAGAGACATTGTACATTTTTAAACACAAATAGTAGTTAACAATCAGCAGGTATCTATTTAAATTCCATAATGCAGCATCAGTGAAATAAATATCTTCCCTTAACATCAGCATTTCAACTTAAGAAGGCATTCTTGGGAGGTGTAGTAACAAAGAACTTCAATAAAATGTGATTATAAATCATTATAAACTTGAAACCATAACCTAAGTAACCAGTAGTTTCTTTAAATTGCTTCTCAACTATAGCAAAGTTAGTTTCACATGCCACATTAAAATTAATTTTACACTTAACCAGATTTAGCAGCTAAATTCTACCTAATTTCTATTCTATGCCCCCAGACCAAAAATCATTATGAAAAAATGCTGTCTACTACATTTAATTATTTTTTTTCACATCTTGCTCTCAGCCACTACATTACCTGTGTTGTTAACACAAATCATACTATTAAAATTGCTGTGTATGTTAACTAGTTATATGCTCTTATAAATTAATATATAAGGCTACAGCACAAGATAATTGAGAAATCATGATGTACTATACACTAACTCCATTGGTCTGAACAGACCAATCTGCGTACACGCACATGGCAGAAACAATAGTGGTGGCTTCTGAAATTTAATTTGCCCCGTATTTATTATTAAAAGAGTATGGCATCTGCACTGCTTGGACAAAAACAGTGAAGTGTGAAGATGCTACAATGATTCACATTCATATGGAAGCCTAAATCTTGACTTGACTACTACACCAGTAACTTCTACTGCAAAATGAGAAACATTACTGAGGTTGATTAGGCAGGCAACACATATTCGACTAGTATGAGAAGATATACCTACAGGATGTGGCCAACACATTTGTGGCCACAACACTTGACAAGAGCAAAGTTAGAATCATTGTCTTTCCTTTTTTTTTAGAATACAGGCGTGTCCTTCCTTCAGTGAACATGCGAAAAACTCCTATGTTTAATCAGATAACAGTACTTTCATGAGCTGCTACAAGAACAAAAAACCTATTCTCTAACACAGCTGTTCCATTTTCTTTGAAAATCTAGGCTGTGTAGGTGCCTCTCCGAGCGCACAGAAGATCACTTTAGTCCATGTTATTTCTTATGATTTAGTGAAAACAGCCAGTCTAAACACGCGTAGTATCATCAAGACATGAAATAACCTGTACACTTAAGAGTCTGGAAGCAGACTGCAAACCAAGCACTGGCTTTTCTGAAATCTGATCACATTCAGCAAGTTTCTCTAGCACATTCATTCTGGAAGGAAAAGAGAAAGTGGTATGTATTTAACCCTGCCAAACACACCAGTTAAAACTGCACCATGCTGCAAGGCTCATGTTTCAGGAACAAATATCACAGTCACATTCTCAGAAAAACAAAATAAATTACTTTCTTCTGATATGCGGGCAATAAAGAATCGCCTGCCTGAAGGCACTTAAGCTTCTGTTTAAGATCACTCACATCCAGTACTGGAGACAAACTGTTAATTTCTGGCAATCTTGGGTTGGATTTTAGGTCTATAAACTTATTCAATGGACTACACAGTTGTCAATACATTCATCTTTTCCATCTGTGACAGACACATTGTGGGTGATGTTCTACATTTTATAAATAATCTCTGAGCACTTCAATCTGTTAATATATAATTTTTAAACATCTTTAATGTTAATTAACTCTTTCAGGACATCATACATTTGAGATCAGAATTGTAGAGGTATGACAAAACCCAATACTCACGCAGGGCATACTTCTCACAAAGACAAAACATCATACAAGCACAGCACAAATATTCAACCAGAACATGTCACTCTCCTGAATCAAGTTTGCAAAAAGATGAAAAAAAAGGGCAATACTACATGTCTTATTTCAATTAGAGATAAATAAACAATTGCTACTACAAAATGTTGTTGTAACTGTTGATAAAGGTAAACCTGAAATAATGTCGAACCGTATTTTGTAATAGCAGTAGACACAAATAGCATATGAGCAATGGAATATCTACACTAAAAGATTCCAAGCACATATAATACAGTATTTCAATACTACATATTATTGCAGCAATGGCAGACAGAGAGGTTTCCAGACTGTATGTGGTCTCTGCTAAACTGCACTTACAAACAATGCTTCATCCCTGATTTTCCACTTAAATGGCAGGATACTATCACTTGAACAGGAATAAAAGTAACCTAAACACATCAAATCGTAGAGGCAGTGAAGGAGTGCTGTAGAAATCTTTGAAAAGTTGATTTCGGGAATAAAAATTTTGCTTACTTTCTTTGAATACGCTGAAAAGAATCAGTATAGGAGGATCACGTAAGATAAACGGGTCTTCTTTCCACAGTCTTCTTTCAAAAGAGTAATTATAAAAAACTCTCCTGTTTTCCTTGAGCTGTCTATCTTTCGTTATACATGCCCGTACCTATACTACAGAATTTTTAATACAGCGGACCCCTTTAAAACTACAATGCATTTTCTGTTAACACCTCTACATTTACCTTTTATATTGCTGAATTTGACATAGAACTATAAGACATTCAAACTGAACTGAACCAAAGCTGACATAATATTAATTCCTTATACTGCAGACTCCAGGACACAAAGAGAATGGGGGAGTTTAACTTTGAACATTTTCAGTGTTGCATTTGAGAAGGTTCTCATGTTCTCCTTTAGAAGTGTTACCTTCCCTCACCACCACTATGCCAATTACAGCTTCTGAGAAGGGCTAGGCTATTTTTTTCACATACCAGTGTATTAATTTATTCTGAGCACTGCTTATAATTTCATTATAGCCAATCTAATCCTGAAGATTAATTTTACTGGAAAACATTAGTAGATGGACAGAGATATGCTTGGTTTTCTCCTCATCAATCATTCAATGCCTTACTTCTCATGGTTCTTTTTTAATAAAAAGCAAAATGTTGAATTTTTTCTTGTATGAAAAAAGTAAGCTCTGCATTTCAAAGAAAGACATTTTAAACAAAGGAAAGCATGATCTGCTCCCCAGAAAACAACTGCAAGAAAAATTTTACAAAAGTAAACAAAATGCAACTTTTAACTGAATGCAGTTAAGATGAACTACAGCAAATTAAAGATCTACTTAGTCAGTCTTCCAGACTTGACTTCCTGCAGATAAATACCCCCAAGGTAATTAGCACATTAGATTCAGCATGATTCTGTGTTCTTCTTATAACATATCCAACTAAAAGAAAATAACTCGCAGTATGAACATTTTCTTAGAGCGCAATTCTCTTAATTTTACAGTTATGCAACAATGCTTCAATATTGTGTCCTTTCAAGAAACTGAAATAGGAAATCTATAAAAGTTAAATTTTTAAAAAATTGTCTTCAGGGAAACAATGCCAATTTCGCTTTTAATGACAAATAGCTGATGAGGCATCTGACTGAAAAATAGCCAGGAGGACAGTTTAGAGATGTCACTTGTCAGGTACCACTTCTTATTTTTGTATTTTGCATAATTTGCACTATTTTACAGAATGCCTTTTTATTCTCATTTTCAAAAAGTACTTTAGCGGTCACTTCAATCCAAACATACAAACTAAACACCTGCAGTGCACAGCTTTCCGAATGAATCCATCTTTCATGATCTGCAAAACCAAGGTACCATGGATAAGGTGGATCCTTAATCACACGGGACAGAAAAACCTGTAGTTGCAATTTTTTGGTCATAGTAAGAAGGCAGACACATCAATGGACAGCAGTTGGCCATCAGACCAATAGTCTGTGCCACAGAATTCCTTCTACTATGGAATTCATTCATTGATACAATCTCTTGAAATCCACCAGGAGTTCTGACTCATGCATTAATTACCCAGAATCACTAGATACCTAAACACATAAACATGGAGGCATTTGTAGATGCTTATGTTCTTAAAGCTTGGCACATATCTAAGAAGTAAATTCAGTGTCTTTGTGCTTCAGTTTTATACCTGTGAAACAGGAATACGTCTTAGTTACATTGCAAGGATGCAGAAGAGAGATCCTTGTCAGGTCTTAGCCTCTTAGCCCAGTGTCAAACACAGTTAAACTTCCATTACTGAAATATGGTATCAGATATAGCAGACACAGCATTCAGCAGATTTTTGTCAGAACTATTGTGCAATATACTAGCCTCAAGTAATCCTAAATGTCTTTGTGAACTTAGCTTCATGTGCTATCTAACATTATAAAAACAGGCAACTAATTTCCGAGAATGAGGTCTGAATTCATGAACCACCTTCTCACACTGCTATTCAGACTGCCTGCCTGCAAACATTTTCTCATTCACAAATGACAAAAACAGAATCACATTTGATTTTCTCATCCTGTCTAGCTATGAACAAAGTTCCAGACATTAAGCCTGTCTGTCTAATGTAAAATCTGAGCTTTTCCCTTCAATGAAAATTTCATTAGTTTCCCTCTAAAAGAATCAGCATATTCATTCTGTATAAAATGAATTATACATTCATACACAGAGGTTAATTACCACAAAACACACAGCTTTTGGCAAACAACTGATGGGGGGGACATGCACAGCTTAACTGTGAAAGCAGGTTACAAAATGTCAAAGTAATTGCCACTGGGAAAAGGCATTTTACATGAAGTATAGGAGGAAAGGCATCTTTCAGATGGATGTACAAACTTTATCTACTGACGCTTAATGAGTTCAGCTCTGCATAAACTGAATTCATGGTAAACAGCTAGCTGACTGTTGGTCATAACTACAACAAATCACAACCCTTCTCACTATAAAGGCTCTGCAGACATAGAATTCTTATTAATCATTTTTTATTTTTATGATTTCTGATTCTCACCACTCCTGATAATCAAAAATCATGCAGAAAAAAAGTTCAAAAACTTACTTAACTCTGCAAAAAATAAAACTGAATTATCTGCAAATAACTCCTCTGATTGAAGTAACATGAGAAATCTTAAAAGTGTAGGTAAAAAGGAAAACTGTTTACCTCTCAATTTCATAACAATTCCCCCCACTTAGCTTGCCTGACAGATGTATATTCAAGATTTCAATTAGTCATTCTGATAACGAGTTGCAAATTTACACAAATCTTATGATAAAACTCATTTTATGACCATAATGCATGTATAAAGACTAGAAATGAAAACAAGACTATATAAAGACTACAAGTACAGAGACTACAAATGAAAGACACCAGGCGATACAAGCCTATTATTTGTCTACAGCAATTTAAACTGCTACTGAGCATTTTCCAAACCAACAAAATAAGCGTATTCCAATCGCCTTCTATCCTCTAGAACTCTAGTCCATAAAGAAAAAAAAAAATCAGTCCTTCACTCAAAAAATCCCTTTTGAATTAAAACTGCTTCCACCTCCAACAACTTTAGAGACCTCTAAGTGCTCAGCCTTGCAGTGCATATAAATCAACCACTGATCATCAACAGACAAGACCTCACAAAGCACTCAAAAGAGCTTTAATTCATCAAGTTCTAAAGTCCTAGAAATAAACAGAAAGAATTACAATTGTACTCAGAATAAACTAAACTGTAACCATGCAGTAATGAAAAACTTTTTGACAATGCTGCATCAAGAATGACTGGTTTATGGGAATGTTCAGTGCTGGAAGAAAGGAACAAATAAGGCTGTCTCTTTCTGAAAACTCTGCAGAACAGTGTGCAAAAAAGAACTTCAATAGATTGGAGAACATGGAGGTGTAATACTATTCCTTATTTTGTATTCCTTATATTAAATCACATTTAGATAGAAACCCCTCTGTTGCAGAAATGAAATAATAAAAAGTCTGTCCATTTTAGCTTTTTATGGCAATTCTAAAGGCAATGACCTAAATTCATATATTAGATAAAACTACAAGGTCATCTTCAGTTCACAGGTAAGGACAAGTACTCAACTAGCAAAAAGATACCTAAAATACAGCTTTATTTTGGAACTGGCTTCTTGTACTCCTTTGATATCTGTGAATAAACCTGTACAATGGGACTTGTACCAAGATTCCCCGCCCCTCACACCCATTTTACATAATTTTTTTGGTTGGTAGACACTGTGCAGTGGTCTAACACCTATTCCAATCTGAGTAGAGAAAGATTGCAATAGTTTTTCTGAATTTCTGAAATAACACCACATAAGGTAATACAGTTTTCAGGAAAGCATAGTGAAAATGATTCTGTGTGTAAACAGTAACAGTACCATACTACATATGAATATTAACAACATTGAAATTTCTTATTTTGGAAAGAGGATACCGCAATGCAGAGACATTGTATTCTTCAAAAATACCCCACCAAACTAAACCGAAATCTCTAGTCCTGCAATTTTTTTTCCTAAACTTAATGTTATTAATATGCAAATTCCCTTTGACTACAGTATTGTAAATAGGACTATTCATTTGCATAAATTTCAACAAACATAAGAGAAGAACTTTTTCTTTAGAATGTAATGTATTTTGACTTATTCAAGTGTAAAAAACACATTTCATCTGCATCTGATATTTGTTTTTCATCTTCTGCAGAACAAACTTCAAAGAAATTCAGACTTACAGTAAAACAGCAAAGCAAACAAAATTGTGAACTTACAGTAAGTCCATTTAGGCAAAGTTACTGAGGTAGAAAAGTCAATTAAACCCTAAGATGTGCTGCTTGAAAGGCTATTTGAGCACTCACTGTGACACATTATTAAGGATAATAAGTACATACACAGCATACAATAAATAACTGTATACTTCATAAGACTGACTACCTAACAGAACTTGTATTTGAACTTCAGCCAACAACAGAACTTGTATTTGAACTTCAGCCAAGGCTCTACAGCTACTATTAATAAAGAAATCTTTCTGACAGCAATAATGCACAACCTTCCACACCAACAACACAGCACAGACCGTGCCTAAGTCTCCCCAAGAAGCTGATGACAGCAGGTAATGATGGCTCTCTTGTTATGAAGACTAGAACTCCAACTGACTTCTCTTAAAGTATAAAGCAAACTTGAGAAAGGCAGACCTCCTTTCACAATTCGGGGCAGGGACAGGGCAGGGGGGTGAAAGACCATTCCAACAATCCTCAAGCAGAACAACCCAAATAACTCAAACTCTTGAACAGTTTTTATAAGATCTAATTGCTAAACAGCAAAATTTCCAGCTCTTCTAATTTATCATTTGATTGTTAACATCGAAGTTGTGAATGATCCAAGAAGTGAAGCTTAGAAATTTCCATTACTGCATTATATAAAACTTGATTGTACGTATAGTAAGTATACAACAACCAACTTAATCCATTCTTGTTCGATCAAAATACTTGATATCAATGAATTGTATTGAAAGGCAACAAATATTTCTAAACATCACTGAAAAGACTTCATAAAATGTTACATTTTACAATGCAAAGCTTCAAAATACCTAACTGAACTTCTGTAGTATATGTGGCTGCAACACTAAACTACAGATTTCCCTTGCATCTGCAAGGCTAGGCAGAAGTAAATGAAGTCTTTACTGAAAACAGGCACAAAGCGGCCATTTACATGTGCTTCGTTGTTTAATTTACAGTGAAACTGATAAAAGCCTATAAACATGCATTTAACTGTCCAACACATAAATCACTAACTCAGCTCCCTAGTAGGGAGACTGGAAAGACTGATGTAAAGGATATTATAATCCTGTTAAAATTTTACATGACCAACATTGTAAAGAGTATTTTACTGTTTTTAATGATCACGCATTTGACAGTTAATTACAAAAAATTTACTCCACTGAGCTTAATAGGAAGAAAAAAAATCTGCAAATAGGACAGGTGGCTACCATATTCGAACTCACTAACCCTCAAGAAACAGCTCCTTCTTTTAGTAGTATTACAGAAAAACTTTTCATGTCAACTCAAAGTCAAAACTGCAACCAACAGCAACTCCATCTGAGATCAAACTACATTTGAGTACATGTAAACAGAAGTTTTATTCTGGTGTATTACCTTTGTTAATATTCATCTCATCTAACCTTAAACATCCTTTGATCTATTTTAGAGATCCATCTTCAGCTGATATGAATCAAATCCAGGCAACATTCTTCCACTCTGACCATAAAGGTAAGTCTTACTGGGTTACCCTAATTACACCTTTTCTGTCTTGTGATTCTCTTTCCACAAGTAGGAGCTCCTGAATCTGCTTGTTGAATCTGCTGTTCCACACATTCCTGCTGAAAACTTCATTACAACAAAAGGTCATCACCTTTTAGTTGAACCAATCGCCCTCAAACGTCTCTCTGCTTCTGGCATATTCTGATATTTTTAAATGATAACTTATTTTGCTGCTAAGTTACTACACGTCCCTACAACTTTGAAACTTCAATGCACTTCACACCAAACTTGGTGGAACAGATTTCTGCAAGGTTCCTAGGCATCTTCTTGAAGCAAATGCAAGTTAGGAATAAACGTTTCCTTTCATTACTTGCTCCTGAAGATAGTTCTGGTACCAGAATTTGAGCTTTGCTTTCTCCTGTCTAGATCCCAGATCCCATGTCAACTCATCCTGAATAGACAGGAATTGTGGTTTTTGACAACAGGCTATGGACACCTAAATTGCTGTATGTAGAACAACAGAGGCGTGCAAGCTACTACACAAATGAGTTCCTCTACCCCATCCACAAAAGCACTCTATAGTTCACAGTTTTTTGCATGAAAATCTCTTCCTCACATGCCAACATACTGCTCATCAAAGAGCCTAAAGCTGCTGCTGTTGTACACAGGAAAAGCAATTCTTTCTCTGCTGACCGTACCTAAGCAACTGGGTTTAAACTAAATCCACTGATTTATTCTTGTGATCGCAGTTCGGTTCACTCACAAAGGAAACATTAACTAATTCAGGACCACGTGGCCTCAAAATAATTAGCCCTCATGATTTCTTACAGCGAGTTAAAAATGAAAGGCTAGACATACACTATTTGTGAAATACTAAACTCAGGAAAAGAGAGACAGTATTTTCTGAATTTTATTTTCTAAGAGCTGCTTATTGTATTAATGTATCCAGTCGTCATATCCAGCAATTGTCATAGGACTGATCACTAAATACAAATAACAGACCATATTTTCTGAAAATTGATAGGACACTAAGACACAGTATTTGTTTACCCTGTCAGACATTTTTCATAGCCATCTATTATCTGTCTTCAGAGTCTAAAAATTGCATGGCTCTCCAATTTTTAATACTTTAAGTAGAATATAGAATATTCTAAAAATATTTCTTATTGCCTGATATTTATCTTCTCACAACACGATGAACTCATTGCAACTATATCAACACTAACAGAGATAATCCAGCACACCAACTTTTGACAAGACAATCAGTTGCACCACTCAAACGACTCCTGCATGTCTCTGGCTAGTATGAGTGATTTTCAAATTCAGCAGTGGTTCTTCCCATAAACAGGAATATTATGTAACATGAAGTAACAGAACAGATCCCTCCTCATGAGATTACAGATGGGTTCCACTCCTCTAAAACATCTTTTTCATTTATTAAAAGAAAACAAA
>Ga0181612_176074_pt1 | contig 13120 bp, 8 predicted proteins | sample HoacroProtozoa21_FD_119630 | JGI IMG/M metagenome (GOLD analysis project Ga0181612, IMG submission 119630) | Hoatzin crop microbial communities from Cojedes, Venezuel. Combined Assembly of Gp0051906, Gp0051904, Gp0051908
ACCGTAAGAAAATAGTAACAATACTTTCCTAGTTTGTAGTTGTGGCTGGGGGGCTGAATTGCTTCATGTGCTTCAAATATTTTGAGACCTCGGATGAAATGAATGAGAAAAGGGGAATTATTCAAATTGCAGATGGTATTTTACCCACAGAGAATCATTAAGATAGATCTACAGTTTTAGAGCTGTAACAGTAACTTCAGGAAAGACTATATAGCAGGTGTTTTGTATTTATCTCTTACAAAAGATTATTGGCCATGAAAGTCACAAGTTAAAATGACCTTAAAAAATTCCAAAATGTGAGATAAGAAATGTGGAGTCACGGAGTCTAAACAACTAGAACAAACCTACTCTGTCTTCAGTGCTCTACCTTGCAGTCCAAGTGACACAGAATTGTGGTTAGTTTTTCATAGCCCCATACTATAAGAGAATAAAAGGATGCTTTCCCTCTTCTGTTGTTCCGAGTGTGAAAGACTGAGTTTCTGTTTTGAGTACACAGTAGCACTTAAGTATAGATCTGTGACTGAAGCAGAAATATGTCCCTGCAGGTTAGGTATTGTCCGTCCTGCAACAGTTGCCAGCAACAAGTAATTATTTGCTGAGAGTTAGCAAAGAGTGATATTTTCTTTCTGTTGGTAACTGAAAGAGGAGCAGTGATACCACGCTGTGTAATAGTTATGGGGAAAATAGCTCACCTGATGAGCAGTAACTCTGTGCTGCCAGAGTGCTGTGCTTTTATTTTGCTTAGGATCTCAAAAGCAAAAGTTTGCTGTCGCTTTACAAGTGTTGCCTGGAACTAGATAGCAAAGCTAAATGGATTTGCTACTGGCAGAGATGGAATGACCAAAGAGAACACTGATGGACCCACAACTTAGAATAGTTAATTGACCAAGATAGGAAGAAGGGTTCTTTGCCAGTATAAATGACTTAAATGAAAAGCTTTTGCCTGAGGAAGAAAATCTTAATTCTCTTGATTCTACATGATGCTGACACTGATCATACAGAAAAATGATGCGAGTGAAAGTCTTTTTCTGCTGAGGGTAGAACAGTGTCACAGAGAAGCCAAATTTCATTTGATCTCACTGTACACTTTAGGTGTTAGTGGCTTTCAGTTCCTTTTTACACTTTTTAATTATGTTTTAAAGATCACATGTACGTGTACGAAGGCAAAGATTATTCAAAAGAACCCAGCAGAGAAGACAAAAAAGCATTTGATCAGCTTTTGGATCTTCAGAAAGCTTTGACTGAAGAGACCAGTAAGGAAGGGAGAGCTCTGCGGAACAAAGCAAACGTAAGACAAAAGACATGACAAGGCACAGGATGCTCTTTCTTTTGCTTGTGGAAAATGAAGTTGACAGTTTTCTGTCTCTACCTGCAGCTTGCAGAAGGCATGTTAAAAGATTTGGATGCTAATGTAGTAAAGTTGGCTCTTGAATCTGAGGGCTTGACAATTCAGCAATTCTTATAACGGATCAGAGATATGATGTGCAGGGCACTCATAAACTTAGGTCACAAAACCACATACTATGTGACTGTTGGGATCTGATGATTAAGACCTGTGGACAAGTAGACAGATGGGAAGGGAGTGTAGGTTAATGTGCGCACCAGACATGGCTTGTTTTCATGATATTTCTTTCTTTCTCCAGGCCCTTCTCACAGGCCTCAGGGAACAGTCAGTTAGGAGGAAGCACTTGTTAAGCGCAGAGGAGCTGGAGGCTAGGAGGAAGAAGCTCCAAGAAGCAGCAGCAAAGAGAGCAAGACTCATGGAAGAAAAGAAGAAGGCAAAAGTAGAGGCAGAACACAAGAAAAAGTATGGTTTGTACTGCATCTGCTGCTTGTAAGCTGATGTCTGTTACACTGTGCCCTAGAAACGTGTGTCTGACAAAAACAAGTTGTGCTCTGTATCCACTCTGGCAGATGGAGCTGGGGATGAGGGGAGGAGAAGATGACAAAATGGCTGCAGGCCACCCTCATGAAAGAGTTAACTTCATATATCAGGATGTTTCTCTGTGTGTGCTCAAACTGCGTAATGTAAGATGTGAAGGTGGAAAAGTAGTTTGAGCCCCAAGGAAGGGTTCTTTTCCCCTGAATACACTGCCTGACTTCACATCTAATTTAATTCTTAGAGAGTGGCCTGAATAAGAACCTCATATCTGAATGTACAGTGAGCTTTTGGGAGAAGCTTTCTGAAATGTCACAGTTGGCCCCTATGTATCGGTCTGACATCTGTGACTCTCTGGCACGTGTCTTAACTTTCTCCTTATTTGCTAGATGTTCTTCCTTTTCACCACTCTAAGCAGCTCCTTGCCCTTTGTCATGAGCTCACTTTTCCCATGCCTGCAACTGGCTCATGACACTGGCATGTGGCTCTTAATATCACAGATAACAACTGCGGTAAACTTTGTTCTCATCTAAAATGGGAGGGAAGCAGAGGGAATGCAGGTCTGAGTCTCCTGTGTTTCACTGCAATGATTTAAAACAAGATGCGTGCCCCCTACCTTTGATTTTCATTGAATGTAATTTTGTCTTGTTTTGCTTCAGGATGGCCTGGTGGGAGGCAAATCATTACACATCTACCTGCCTTCCTTCAGAGGAAAGTGACTCTGAGGAGGAGTTTGAGGATGAGGCTGGACTGAATGTGGATTTAGATTATGAAGATGCAGACCTGAAGTATATCAAGTACGTCATGGGAGATGTCACCCACCCCAAAGCAGAAGAGGAGGATGCCATCATTGTCCACTGCCTAGGTGGGGACCTACAACAACAGGAATGTTGTTGGGTGAGGTGGACAAGGGGGCTGGATTGTCCCTACTAGCTCAATAGGTTCTAATTCCCATCCAGACTGAACTAATTTGGATTTGAGTCTGAGTTAATCTTCAGTGGTGCAGTGGCAATGCAGCCTCTGCTCCACCGTGTATACCTACACAAGTACTAGCAAGCTGTACTTGGGTCTTTTCATGCCCTCTCTGGATTTATAGGTGAGCGTCTTGAAAGGTGCCTGTATGGCTTGAAATTTTATGTCTGTGGCCAAGTGGGGACAGTTCCTCCTGAGCCCAGGGCCTTTTGTTCTTCCCATGGAAGCTGCAGGGATTGAACTGAGATATTGAAAACCATCTCCCTTATGCAGTTAGCAGAGGGACACAGACGCTTTCAGAGGCTGAGGTCAGAGTTTGTCTATGTCAGTGCTCGTCTCTCAACACTGACAGTACAGGGGCTCTAGGCTAGTCTCCTGATTAAAGGACCTCTATTAAGACACTAAAGCTGAGGGAGAGAAATTAACATTACAGAGTTCCTCCTGAATCAGTGTTGGAGCTGCTCGCTGTCCAGGGCTATAGCAGAATATTATCATCTGCTTTGGCTTATGTTAAACTCAGCACGGAACCTCATGTTTAAAGTGGAAAAGCCAATTAAAAGTGAAAGCCTGCAAATAACAAACATCTAGTTCTGGGAAGCCCAAGGCACTAATCTAGGGACATACTAATTGCATGCTCTATGTACCCATATGCATATATGTGAGGATACCAACTGATTTATACACTCAATGCCATGGTTAGTGCTTGTTTGAGCATCCTCTGTGCACAGTAAGTAGGAATTCTTCCTGCAGAGTTTCTCCGGGAACTGTGACCAGTTTGTTTTTCTCAAGGGCTGAGATTTATCCTCTAGGATTGTCCCTTGAGTACTGGTTGACTTCAGTTTGCGTGTGGTTACCATATCTGGTTTTGATAATCATTCGTTGTGTTTGTACAGAGTAGGTCCCTTTCCTGCAGGGGTGGTCTTCAACCTGGCTTTCTGAAAGGAGTCTGACTTGTCATTTCATTCTAGATGACTCTGGCCGCTGGGGAAGGGGTGGTTTATTTACCGCTCTGGAGGCTCGTTCTGATCAGCCAAGGAAAATATATGAGATGGCGGGAAAGATGAAAGGTAAGAGATTAAAACATGACCTTAGACCAAGACACTTGGAAGAGCTTAAATCCCACTGATGTTCCAAGAGTGAGGTGCCTGGACACCTTGATAGTCATGTTTTTTCCTCTTTCTCTAGATATGTGCATCCCTAACTCAGAAAGTAGCAGTAGAGTGGGTGCTTTGACTTGACTTATTTGGAGTGTGAGAACTCTGCATAGGGGTTGGTCATTCCAATCCATGCTGCAAGTCATATAAAAAGAAAACCACCAAACTTTTTCATTATTCACAGTCTGTTTTTAACTATATAAGACAGAGCACTGCATCTTCTGTCAAAGGGCTTTTAAGAAGGATGAAAGGTAGTACTCAGGTAGTACTCAGTTGAGCCTTTGGTTCCCTCCAAGCACTAATCTTCTCGTGAGCATGTATTAGCAGTTTTGAGCTACCTGCAGCTGGTGAGGAATGCACATCTTGCTGTAAGGTGGACCTGTTGTTTTTTCTAATTTGCTAGGAGATGCTTTCTTCTCATTCCTGTGTCTCTCTTTCCATTTGTGGTCTTTAACTGGGATCTGATTGTGTCTCTAGGAGCACAACATCTGTCTTGCTTCCCTGGGCAAAGGGTCTGACCCTGCTGAAGCCATCCTGAGGAGATAAAGGAATCCAAGGAAAATAATAGAGAACGTGATAGTGAAATCAGTGCTGCATTGACTGCGCATTGACTGTTCGTGACTGATTTTTTTGTTGTTGTTCTGTTCTTGCTTTCTGCACAGACCTGGAGTTAGGAGGAACCCTGTTATTCCCCATTGATGATAAAAACCCCAGGAAAAGAGGACAAGACTTGGTGAGAATGAGAAGCTCCTTTTTGTGTTGCTCTGTCCACAGGTTTTTGAAGCTGTGTGAAATGAACATTATGTCTTTTCCCCGATAATAATAGCACTGAATGCTGAACATTGCTAAGTTGCAGTTAAACATTAGAGAAGATGAGATCTTAGATTTCTCATTTATTAAAGCTAATAGTTAGCAATGCAGATTTCCAGCAGCTATCAGTGTGTCTCTCAGTGCTGTATATAGACTCCATTTCATTTTTTTGTGTGTTTTCTCCTTAAGTTGGCCTTGATTGTAGCTCAGCACCGGGATCGGTCCAACAACTTGTCTGGTATTAAGCTGTCTGCTTTGGAAAAAGGCCTGAAGAAGATTTATTTAGTAGCCAAGAAAAGGAATGGTAAGTGTCTGTGCAGTAGAACGGTGAATCTTCACGTGTGTCATTGCACCTAAAGATGATGACCAGTTTCCACCTCTTCCGTAGTATTTTTTCTGATGTGAAGTAAGAGTGAGATCTCCATGGCAGATATGTTGTGTTCCAAAACATTTTTTCTGTTCTTGTTGGGTAGCTTGTAGTCCTTGTCTAGATTGCTCTCTATGTGTGTATCTTGTCCTAAAGAGTGTGCACTCTTTGTTCCCTCCTCCTCAGCAACAGTGCATCTTCCACGTATTGGGTACGCGACAAAAGGTTTCAACTGGTATGGTACCGAGCGGCTCATCCGAAAATATTTGGCAGCACGGGGTATCCCCACTCTTATGTATCCTTTTGGAGTATGTCTTATTTTGTTCACAATCTAATACTGAAATGATCCCCTAAATATCTTGGTGAATGCAAAGCAAGCAAGCAAGGCAAGGCACAAGTGCCACAGTCCAGCTAAAAGCTTGGTTTCTCTGACTTTGCTGTCATCCAGGGTCTGATTCCACAGTGAGGACTTACCATTTTAGGTAATAATGACAGATCAGTGTGATTTAGTATGCCTGTCAGAATTTGTTAGAACTAGGTGCTAGTCTTCTGTTGACAGCTATCAGCTTACCTGTATATGCCACATCTGTGGGGGAGATGACTGGAATTTCAGGATAATGGAAGTGACTCAGAAAGTAGCGAAAGCGAGAACGTGAAAAAGACCACTACAATGTTCCAAGCAAGTGATAACCTGCCTCCTTGGCTGAACATGGTGGAGTTGGTGTGGGTTAGGACAGGCTCTCATAACAGAACAGCTCAATGCTTTCACCTTCCAGGAAAGGAAATGGAAGTTTACAAGGAGGCTCTGTTTTCTCACTTCTCTAGGAAGACAGGCATTTGCTATACTGCCACTGTCAGCAGTTCTGTGAAACTGAAAGCCTGAAACAAAGACAACAGTATTCAGAGCATTCTGCCTCCTTCCTTGGTGAATCTCGTAGTGGACATGTTGTCTGGCATTCCTTGACACTTTTTACTAGATACTACTTCCCTAGGAATAAAGGCTCTTCCTCTGCTTCATAACCATATTGATCTTCAATGACAGTCTCAAAGCCATGAAGATGCAGTACTTTTATTGAGAAACATGCACAAAAAGCCAAGGATCTTTTCAACGTCACGCAGACAGTCTGTAGGCATCTGCTTCAGAAACATGGCCGACACAGCTATTACTCGCCCCTGTATCTCTCTGCCTTTATTTGCTATAACATTTACATATTGTCAGTGGCTCTGGAGAGGAATGAGACTGGAGTTCAGAGAGTCTTTGGACAAGGATGCTGGCTCAATCCCAGATCTATTCTGGAGATGGAAAATTAAACTTTCACTGATACTCAGTTGTTATCCCTTACATTAAGTTATTGCTAGAGCAATACAGTATTGTTTGGCCATATTTCCACCCCTCCCTTCAAATATCATCCCTTGTCTCACTATACCTCTTTAATCAGCTTTTTAATGGTTACCTGGGACTCTGTGCACATGCCCACATAGACGTCTCAGTGGAAAGGAAGCTGTCTGCATTAATAACACCACATGACAACCACATAGTATAAACTGTTTATACTGTTCCAGTTCCGCAGAAGTCCATTTGACTTGCATTTCTGCTAATATAAAATTTATCCACATAATCACATGCTTACAATCTAGCAAAATCCTGACCAGTATTCTCGGCAAAGGCATGCAAGGCTGCCAAAATTTGAGACTGGCTTTATAAATTACACCTTCTCCCACAACTGCTTTTTCATGACACAGTTCTTTGTTGCAGCTGTTGGGCAAGACCAGTTCCTTGCTGCTGTCCAAAAAGCTGTGTGAAAGGTTCCATAACCCTTTGATTCACTGTAAGGAAATCTTAATGCAGGGGTTTTGATGTTGGCTTTACTGTATTGCAACAGAACTTTCCTGTTCTTTGCATCGTTGGCACTGTTGGCTTTAGCATATTTTTTAGTATGACCAGGCAATAGTAGCTCTCCTACTAAGTGTTTTGACCAGGGAGACTGTGAGGTGCCAAACTTAATTCAGTATAAAGTTCAGCTTCCAATAGGAAATCCCCCCACAAGCAGTGGAAAGTGTGTCTTTAAATATCTAACTGCCAACACACATCTCATTGGCTGCATTTACACTGCCTCTGTAGCACCATCTGGTTACTGAATAATTTGAGGCCCGATTCTGACACGGCTCATCACGCTGACTGGCGTGCTCCACACTAGAGAAGGCTTCCCGAGTCGGATACGCTGTCATTCACTCTTCGCTCTACCCAAAAAAGCCCTGAGTGATTCGTTCTTTCCTGCGACCCCGCTGAAGCTCAGGTAAGCCAGCGCTGCGTAGCACCTCTGTGAGTAAGACCTGTCTTGCAGCTGCTCACAGGAGCAGCCCCTACGTAGTTGGCAAAGGGCTTGCAGGATCAGAGTCTGACTGTGAAGATTTTCTGGGGTGAAAGGTGGTGAGTAGATGTGCATTTACCTTGTTTTCCCCGTCCTGTGAACTGGCACTCTTCCAGCGGGCCGGCTGATGGCACTGTTAATCAGCTGCAGCAGCACATGCTGCTCTGTGGCCTCATTTGAGAGAGCAGGGCAGTCATCTCCAGTCTGGAAAAACACTCCCTCTTTGCCAGAATTAACCACCAGTTATGCTTTTCTCTTTGCCGGCTTGACTGAACACGTAATTTCAGTCTGCAGACTCCAGGCTCTGTTCCTCTGCCTGTTCTTTCCCTGTATATTCATTGCCCTTCATGAAGAGGTTTCATTCCCAAGTGTTTCAGTGCGTGCAGTCTTGTTCCTCAGCTTCACACACACGTATGGCCAAATCCCAGCCCACCTATGGGTTCTCTGGCCACCAGGCAGTCACACATGGACAGGATTTGTCTTGTGGCTGAGTCCCCCAAAATAGGTTGAAGTACTGCGTCTGCCACAACTATGGCCAGGTATTCCTGCCTGAGGCCTCATGCTTTCCTTTGTTTCTACAGGGAAATGGGGCTCTGCTTCTGTCCTGTGTCCCTCACCCTGCTGTAACTCTAAAGTTACAAAGGAGAGGAAGGCATGACTACTTGCCTGTTAATGTCCCTTACCCTCTAAGACACGGTCCACAGGGGGCTGCAATGTTCCGGGCACGCACAGAGAAAAGGTCATGGTATGCAATGGATTCCAGCCCTCTAACTTAGGGGCGAGTCAGACAAAAGATGTCCTTTTTTCGCCCTCTAGTCCTCGTGGTCTATGCAGATGAAATCTACCTGATTTTTTTCCCTTTAAATTTACTTAGGAAATTATTCTGGAGTGTGGGCGTTTTGTTGTGGTTGTTTTTTTTTTCTTTTTTAACCAGAGAAAGGTTCTACCTCTATCTGCTTTGAAATGGAGGTGGAATTTCAGCTGAATCCTGAACTGGGTTTTGCAGAATCTCAGCCAAGTGAAGTTTTTCTAGTTGCTACCCACCACTATTTCTTTTTGTTTGGGCAGAAATTCTGTATTTTGGATAATTAATTCCATAAAGGGCTCAGTAGCTTTTATGCAAGTTGCTGGGCAAGATAAATGTGTCATGCTGTTTCTTCAGCTGTGCAGTACTACGCATTTTCCCTTTGTAAATAGCAACCACCCCAAAAGGGAAGGAAGGTGTTCTTTTGTAGTCGTGTCGCTCTGGCCTCACTCTTCCTCTAAACAAGATTTTTCTGCAGCGTAAGAGCTGAAATGTGGCTCCTCGTGCATATCTGTCATCGCACATTTAATTAAACTTTAGATGTTTGCTGCTAGATTGAGGTCAGCGGCACAGAGCAAGATCATGCACAGTTCAGATTGGCTGTACAAGCAGTTTCATCAGATAGGACCTATGAAGCGGCATCCAGTCTCAGGGAAAAACTTTCCACCCCATGCTGGAGGCTCCAGCTGATGCCATGTAAGAGTGGGCAGTAATTCAGAACGATGTTTGTACTTGTGCTGGCTCAGCTCATGCTTATGTTTCTTACATGACATGGCACGGCCTCAGATTCTCAAAGCGTTGTGCAGACAGAATTTGTCTTTGGTGAGGAATCTCTGTGGCCTGTAACTTAAAAATGATCTTTTCATTCTACTTGGGAAACAGTAAAAAAATGGAGAAATCAATCAGTGTTTATGGACGTGTATAGATACGTGATTTTGTTACTGAAGTTTGTCACAGACAAAAATTATCTGGCTATGCCACTGTGTGTTTGGGATAGGTGGAGTCTGGATTTTGGGGAAAGAAAGAGGAAGAGTGGTTTCCAAGGTGATGGAGAAAATCTACAGCAAATTCAACCTCAGTATCGCAACAAAAATATTGTATGTGTCTCCAAACAAGGCAGAATCTGGCCCACAAAAATAATCAGTAGAAAAATACAAGGATAAGTAGATGGATTTATTTAGAAATATGTGAGTCTCATAGTCCTGGAGGAAAAAAAGAAAGCAAACCTTTGAGCAAAGAGAATACTTAAAAGTGTAACCTACACGTCAAGTTATGTGAAAACTCCCACCGCTTTACAATAGGTCATGCTAGAGGAGAGAGCGTAGGCCTCTATTTAGCTAATTTGACTGGATAGCAGGTTGTTCATGCACTGTGATCAGCAAATCAAAGTGTAAGACAGAGTGCTTCAAAATGCTAAGGGATTTGTTGTAAGAAGGGATAATGTCCACATTCCGGAAAGGACCTCTTCTCGTACATCCAAGATCACTTGTGTTGCACACAACTGTGACCGAAAATCCATCTCTCCCTGATTTTCTGTCCAACTCATGCTTTTCAGAGTGAAAAACACAAGCCTGAGGAATGCTGTAGCAGGATTAGTAGAGTTACAGATGAGTGTTTCCTCTAAAAAAGCACATGTCTATAATTTTGAATTCCCTACATGAATGAGTCGGTGTGTGCTTTCCATGCTGGACTCTACCATCCGCCTGTCTTGGCCTTGGTCAGATGGTATTGCAGCTGGGGGTCTGACACCTAGAACCTTCTGAAAATGTGATGAGCACAAAAATTGTCTGGATCCTCATGTTTCAAGCAGGAAGAGAATGTTCCTGCTCGCATTCTTTAGCATTTTTCTGAGTATTTCTTCCAAGTTAAGTATAGAAACAGTCCCCTCAGGGAGCTGCATGAAATGAGAAAGTTAGTTGTGTTTCTGTTGGAAAAAAACAAGCCAAAGGAGAGCTAAGGGAAGCCTGAAGTTGCTTCTTGTAATATCTGAAAAAGTCTCAGTTTTTGCTGGCTTGAGAATTATTTTATTAACTTGTTGAAGTAAGTGCAGGGCATCTACTAGCTTTCCTCTGTTACTTCCAGTGAACTTGAGGTTGTAGCATTGGCATTCACATGACAAGGATTTTTTTTTTTTTTTTTTTTTTAATAGAAGAGAGACAAATTAGGACCAAATCAAAGGCAGTTATGGTCTCATGCAAGTCCACTGCAGAAAGGGATGAAGAATCTGAGATCACATCCCTTTTCTGTGTCCCACATCCTGAAACAGGCCAAGTGTGGGCCTGGCTTCATATGAGTGTCCTACCTCTTCATCTGTCTGTGTGTGCATCTAAGAGCGTGCCATAAAGCAGTGCTGGTGCACGTACTTGACCCCTTACAGATCCTTCCTAAAACATCCCCTGGCCACTATGCCAGTAGGAGCGGGAAGAGATCAAAGCAGAAGGGAACTGAGCAATGAAGCTGTCTTGCATTACGTGCAGCGGTCGAGAGACCGTCTTTGTTTGACGTGGGCATGCTGGAGTGAGTCCAGCATAGGTCCACTAAAATGATTCAGGGACTGGAGCATCTGACGTACCAGGAAAGGCTGGGAGAGCTGGGATTTTTTTAGCCTTGAGACGTTTCAGAGGGGAGTCCGTGTATGTAAATGCGTATCGATGTGTATAAATACCCGATGGAAGGGAGTGAAAAAATGGAGGCAGACTCTTCCTAGTGGTCTCCAGTGAAAGGAGAAGAGGGAACAGGCGCAAACTGAAGTACATGGAAATTTCATTTTAATGTGAGAAAAAACATTTTTATTGTGAGGATGTTCAAACACTATGACAGGTTGTGGAGGGAGGTTGTGAACTCTCCGTCCTTTGAGATGCTAAAAACCCAGCTTGGCACAGCCCTGAGCGACCTGCTCTGGTTGACCCTGTTCGGAGTGGGGAGAGTGGACTAGGTGATCTCCAGAAGTCCATTCCAACTAAAGCGATGCTCCTGTGAATCTGAGATCTGTTCTGGATAATCGAAAAAACCCTCTACCCTTACCTGTTCAGTAGTGTACAGGAGCATAGCACTTTACAAATTTATGAACTATGACCCTACCACACAAGCAGCTGGACTCAGGCGAAACTTTTCCTCGTGTCTGAGTGGTTTAGACAGATGATGAAGGGTAAGCATCTAGCAGTGTCTCAGGACCTGCCCCTGAGCCCCTCTTCAGCTTGTTCCTCCTTTGCTGATATTCTACGTAACGGCTTGACCTAGCTGGGTGCAAGGGGACCTCCCTGCTGGGTCCAACAGGTATCTGTGCCATCTGGGCCTGGACGGGGCATAGGGGCTGGTCCTCTCTGAGGTTTGTACACATCCCCAGCTTAGATCTCTTGGCAGTCTCCTTTCCGTGGGGCACTGCAACAAGTCCTGCTGCTCTAGACGATGAAGCTAGTGTTTAGAAGTTCTCTGAATCTTCCTGGGCAGCTGCTGGGGCAGCATAGTAGTAGAAGACATACAGACTTAGCAGAGGAGTTTCTTGGTTGCTTTCAAAGATGTCCAGTTAAAGACCTTTGAAGAAGTCCCCTTTCCCTTGTTGAAGTTTCCCCCTGAGTTTCCGTAGCCTTTCAGGCAGGGCAGCGTCTCCCCTTGTCCTCTTCCCGCTCGGCACAGGTAAAACCTTGCTCCTTGCACCGAGCCTCTCCCCTGTGCCAGATGCACGGCCTGCGTAAGCCCCGGCCTGCTGCCCTTTGTCGCGTTTCCCCCACCTCCGAGCGGGGAGGAACCAAACCCCGTTGTGGTCGTCGAGCCATGGGGAGCCATTGGCAGCCAGGGGGGCTGCGTTGGCCGGCTTTCAGCAGGGTGTCGAACGCTTTCCAGGGCAGGGCCATTGCCTGGAACGCAGCAGAGGACTCGGGTCCAGGGCAGGGCCATTGCCTGGAACGCAGCAGAGGACTCGGGCCTTGGGCAGGTTTAGGCACATGTTGATGCGTACTACAAGATGGAGCCGATCACTTGATATCGGCGTCTTCCAGTCTGCCACGGGCTTGGGTAAGCATGTACACCACGCAGAGCAGGAGGTGATGTAACCACCAAACCGGAGTGGTATGGAAACGTTTCTTCTAACTCCCGGATGACTGTTCCGTTGTGGAGTCATCCCGGGTTGTACGGGTGTTGAGTAGGCGGCAAGCGCTACAAATAAACCCGTGGCTTTATTTTGGAAAAAGGGACTGAGGGCAATACGAGGGGAGACATAAAAGATGCAATCTAGAGAAGCCGCAATAACCCAGCGCAGAAACTGATAGGAAGAACTTTGGTGTCTTCTGCGTTTGTCCCCTTTGGGGACTGGGTTGTTCCTGAGTAGTTGAGAGCGCAGGGCTGGAACCTGGGAGGTGTGGATTTCTTCATGCGTTCCCAGCTGCAGGTTTGTTGTACGCCGTGAAAACAACGATTTTTAAAGAGTAAGACAACCCAGAAATGAAAAAGGAGCAACACTGGAACAGAGGAGAGGTGACCTGCACGGCACGCAGAACTCTGCCCGTCCCTCCCCAGCTGCCCAGAGCAAGCGGTGTGAGGAGCCTGGAGCCCACGGCAGGCCTGGGGCAGCCCGTCAGAGGCATGGGGCGAGCCAGGCCCTTCTCCCTGCGGGGCAGGAGGTCCGACCTCCCTGCAGGCCTCTGGTGACCAGGGGCCAAGCGTGCGGGTGGAGGAGCGGACCGAGCAGCCCGAAGGCTGAGCGTTGCAGCCCCCAGCGATGCGTTTGGCCTTGGAGAGGACCCAGGCGCCTGGCTGCCAGGC
>Ga0181612_104577_pt1 | contig 13119 bp, 6 predicted proteins | sample HoacroProtozoa21_FD_119630 | JGI IMG/M metagenome (GOLD analysis project Ga0181612, IMG submission 119630) | Hoatzin crop microbial communities from Cojedes, Venezuel. Combined Assembly of Gp0051906, Gp0051904, Gp0051908
CGCTTGGGCCCCGGGGGGCGCCCGCGGGGCGGCCCCGGGGGCCCGGGCCAGGGGGTGTGGGGGGCAGGGGGCCCCGGGCCCCTGGCGGGGGGGGGGGGGGGGGGGGCAGGCAGCCCTCCTCAAGGGCCCACCTTGCTGGGCACTGGGGCCGAGGTGGGAAGTGACGGGGCGGCTTCCTCGCGGAGGGAGGGAGCGGAGCCGGGCTGGCCCAGTTCCTCTGGAGGAGGCAGTTTTGGTACTGCTGGGGTTTTGTTTGACCGTGCTTGTGTGATTTACTGTGCTGGGAGTGCTTCAGCGCCTTTGAAAGGTGCCTTTGGGAGGCACCTTTATGGCTTCAAATCAGAATAAATACTTAAAATGAAACGTGATAGAAAAATCGTTAAAGATATGTACATATTTCAGCTATGTGGGTCTGTTTCTTTCTCAATGAATTCAGCGCAGGCCACGGATGCCATTTGCAAATGCACCTGGCTGCAAAACCCTGATTTCCTTTGAAAGTCAGCAAGAAAGTCATGCAGCCATTTGCCACTTTCACCTGAGATAGACAGATAAAACCAGCATTCTCTTAAACAGCACCTGGAACAGCTGGAAGCTACGGCAGGAACTGAGAGTAGGTACCTGGGAGATGACCAAATCTTCCTCTTTTTTTGGAACCTAAGCATTGTGGCTGAGATTGGCAGGGGGGAGTTGGGGAGGATGGAGATGTCTCATTTGGAGCAGAGGTTCCCACGTTTTTGCTCATACAAAAGTCATGTGTGGGTCAACATTCATGGATGGGACACTGGCCCGAAGCAGCGTAACAAAACAAGTATAGGCTGGCTTCTTAAAGGGGAAAAATTCCCTCTGCAGGCTCCATAGTAAATGTCCCAGGGGCCAGGCTTTGGGAACTCCTGCCTCAGAAGGTCAGTGCCTTCAGACAGATGGCCGGGCAGCCCTTGGCTACTTAGAATATGTTTGGGGCTATATTATATAGCACTGAGTAAAGAGATCTGTCACAGAAAACCAGTAAAAGGCAGTTTTAACCCTTCCCCCGGGGAGTGGTGTGGATCCACGCTCCGCTTGTGTGACCAGTCCCTCCTCTCCTGTCCCCCATGCCGAGCCCACGGGATGCTTGGTAGGGGCCCAGCATTGTGTCGTTTGCTTCAGACAGTCAGAGGAAGAAGCCTCAGACCTCTGGCATGTGAGATTTGGCAGAGCAAATCCCGGAGTCAGACGGGTACGGCCTGGGCACAGCCACTGCACAGCCTGTCCCGACAGGGCAGGACCGAGAGGAGAGTGGAGGGGGCATTGGGAAGCACTTCTGGAGCGACCAGAGGTCTGTGGCATCCAACCCTCATCCGTCAGAGGTTGATGACACGCCATCACCGTGGTGGCATCCACCTCCTCCAGGCTGGTCCCTCGTAGCAGGGGGTGTGCTGCCATCAGGCGTGGTGGCCGCACTGGGTTCTTCCTGAGCTCTTCTGCTTTCCTCACTCTCCTGGTAGCCCGGCAATGGGCAGAAGCTGTTGAATGTCCAGGACCGAATTTCTGGAGAGGTGTGGAGGCCAGCACTGGCAGAGAAAGCCGATGGGGCTCAGCAGCGTTGCACCTGCTTGTGCACCAGGACAAGCTGCAGCGAGGCAGTTGTAACTTCTCAGCGCCGCACACTGGTAAAAGTTAAAGGTACTTAAAATACAGCTGGCCACTTAAATAAGAAAATCCGTTTTCAAATCCCCCCACTGGAGGTAAAACTTGCTAATAACTGAAGAGAGAGAAAGACCATCCTGACTTTTTATCCGTAGCATTTATATTCATTTCTAGTAAAAAAGATTTTAACTGGGACCAGCTGCTTCCACAGCCCATCAAAAGCAATCCTAGATTGTCCAGATGGAGTCACTCAAGACAGAGACATGAGCGAGGGCTGCCACCGGCTCCAGGCTTTCTGAGTTTGTCCTATTTTAAGAAGATCTCACATCCTGCAAACACTTCTTATGGGAAATGATTGGATGCAGAAATCCTAGTGGGGGCCCACGAGGCAGGCTCATGTGGAGATGTGGCGATGTGGCATGCTGACATTTTGACATAACGTGGTGATGATTTTATGCTAGCATCAGCCGTCCAAGAGGAAAGTAAATATGTGACATATTGTTCGGGGAAACAAAACAAACCAGACAATGAGGTCCTGTGCCCAGTGACTGATGTAGCTTCTGCAGGCCCATGCAAAACCTCTTTTCCTTTGTGATCTGGGGATGCTGGGAAAATGAGTGCATCAGGGTATCCAACACCCATCCCTGGCCCATCCAGCCCTCCTCCCGTTCTGTCTTTGTGTGCGGCCATGCAGGGAGCAAACACAGAGCACCCGCTGCGTTTCTATTGTTTCTCCTGTCTAATGGCCCTACTTAGCCATGGAGGAGCGGGATGGATTTGCGCCTTGTGCACATTGTTCTTGGGGTTCAAAAGAATACTTAAACTAGAGCAGTAGTTAGTATGACAATGGAATAGAAATGAACATTCACGCCAGTGGCTGTGGATGGCACAGGGGCTTAGATAATGGGACAACAGAGAAGAAAATTAATGAATCTGTCTGTCTGTCTGTTGACCCATCAGCATAAATATCTTGTCAGTCATATGTGACAGCAGAGCTAGTTGGCCGGTAAGAGCTATGCTTACCCCGGCTCCTGGCTGTACTCTTTAAATCAAAAGTTTCCTCAGGTAATTTAGTAGGCTGTAGAAAGCTGGTACTTGACCACATGGTGAGCCCCAAACAGACGAGCAATAAACGCTTCCACTGTGAATGTGAAATGATGCAAAACAATGGTACTCTGAGGGCGCGGGTACCGACTCCTTCCTCCCGCTCCGTGCCCATGGACGATCACGGAGATGCTGCTTCGCAGCCTACAGAGCAGCTTCTCTTGAGCTGAGCAGCTGCGGGGACTCCCTGTCAGGCTCTTCAATGCTCTTGCGTAGGGCTGCGTGGCCATCCTTAGCCCGCAGGGAGGGATCAAGAAATCTTCTGTCACTGGGTGCCCTTTGTCAGAGGCTGCTTAAGGTGACAGCTGCTGAAGTCTCCCCAGGTGACCAGATCACCTGCGGGAGGGCAGACAGCAGCAGCCATCCCATCCTTGAGGGGGTGTAGCTGTCATGATGCAGTGATTAGACAGTCGGGTAAGGCTGACGTACTGCTTTGTCTAAACGCCTGCAAGAGACATGGGCCCACTCTATGTGTTTCTTCTGTAAATACATGCACAAACCCAGGGTGGGAAGCCCTTCTGCTCAGAGCGTAGGATGGGATTTGTCTCATCTTACTTTGGCCATGTAACAGGTATATGGGCTACGTTAATTATCTAGATTTCCTCTTGAGTCAACACTGAGAGATGAGACCATATCGCTCATCCTGGGAGGGCACTCCGTGTTAGACAGGGTGAATCGTCCTCTGCAGAAACCCTTCTCTCTCCATTGACTACTGAGGAACCTGCACGACTAGCTCAGGTGAGACACCTAATTTTTAGCAAGCTAAAGTGAGGTGAGATTAATCTCTTCCTTTGTGCCTGAGTAGTGCAGGGATGATGTGGTTTGCCCTGATGCACAGCAGCCTGTGGCAGAGCTGGGGGAAAAGGGTGGTGTCTCTGAGCATCAGCCACTGGCCAGTGCTTGGGATGTCTGGCTGAGATTGGAACTGGGGCTGTCCCAGTTCTGGCAAGAGCGCAATCCTCCTGACAAACTTGCAGAACTACAAGGTGGCTACAAGGTACAAAGAAATACAGCCTCATAGGTTGCTTGCATTTTGACATGCTTTCAGTTGAAGTCTTCCTTCTGCCAAGGGAGGACACCTGAGTAAGAGGCATTGCTACAACCCAGAAAGGGTGCAAGCTGAGATATCTGGATTAAGCCAGGGATCTGTACCTCAATCATGATGCTGAATGGATTAATTGGTAAAATCAGGTTGTGCACTGGGGGTTGGATTTTGAGCACCCTTTCAACTTTGGGGAAGGAGAGTCTGATGCAAGATTCTGTTTTAGGCTCATTCCCAACACAAGGTATTGTGCCAAAGGTAGAGGAAGGAATGTTTCAAATGACGTAGACCACAACTAACAAACTCTTTGTAGGTTACAAAGCATTTCCATCTTATTGCTTATACATTCAGAATGCTTCAAAATAGATATTGCGATGAATCAATAGCTATTGAAAGATGTCTTGGTTTTACTAGTTCATTAGGGGATCTCATAGTTAACCCTTGAATAATCAGCTTATAAGCAGAAGGCAGATTTAATGACATACGGTTTTGCATGAACATTTTGCTGGTCAAATGCCAAGATCTATAACAATTTAGATGTCCAGTGTGCTTATTATCTAGGATCTAGCAGAGGCTAGAAACGTACACAGTGGCAGCTCACGTCTTTGGTGAATGCCACCAAACTGGGATGCTTTATCTCATGTACTGGGGAATGTTTTATTCTGTTCATGACACATTGTCCAGTGAAGGCACTTTACACAATACATTGTACAACTGCGTATTTTGGTGCCTGCTTGTTTTCCCGTTTAAGAGTTTTGGCCACATTTCCATGTTGTGTTTCATTTCGTGCTTGCTACAGCCCTCCTGCGGATGAGTGCTGCTTCTTGTCTCATTTTAGAAACAATTCACAGCTGATCAGTTTCTGCGAACTCCTCAAATCGATGAGAACACTGAGGATTCACTTGCAAGGAATAATTCCGTCTTTGAAGTATTCCTAGATGTAGCTTTTTTATTTGAGATTTTTAGCAAGGCCTTTACGAGCCTTCTTCCTGATCATTTCCCATTCCTTCTCCCATCAGACACGGTATCAGGAGTTGGAATGGGAGGGCAGTCTATGTCCTGTCGCCATGAATTTTAACCACCGTGATATCTGCTTTTCGTCAGACCGAGTGTAGATGACAGGGCAGGAAAATCAGCAGGGACAGCTTCCCCTAGGTTAGCTCTCCAGCGGTGACTGCCACCAGTGGAGATCTAGGAGGGAGGCAATGACAGAAAATGCTGGAAATAAAAGTCTGGCAGGGATATGACTGCTAGAGCAAATTCTGCTTGCTCCCTCCTGCCTGCTTTTCTTGCTTTGGGGGGATCCAGTCCACTGGTACACTTTGGGCGGGTGGCACAGGAGCCATATAATCCCACACAACATCCTATCTGATGGCCCTGTTTCAAAGTATCTCTTCATCCTGCAAGCAGTGGGGAAATGGTTAAAGGTAGGACACATATCCACCTGCTAACTTACTTTTGTGGTTCTCATGAGGCTCTTAATGAAGGTGGCATGACTACACCCACCTGAGGCAAGGCACTCCTGCCAAGAAGCTCTTCCTAAACCCAGAAGCAGGTGTTCCTCATGATGGAAAATACTGCACTGACCTGAGCTCTGTTGTTAGCCAGCAGTACAGCAGGGTAAGAGTGGTGAGCTGGAGAGAGACAAGCTGTGTGACAGGAAAGAAGCTTATCCTTAGTCTACTGCTGGTACAGTTTTGCTGGGAGTGTGCAGATGAAGTCAGAGATTGCAGGATGTGCTGGATGTTCAAGGGGAGAATAAGCGCTGGATAGGTAAGATGGCATTGCCTGTAAAGATCTCAACACGAAGAATGAAGGTAAGCTGAAAAAGGACAATAATAAAGGAAAAGGAGAAAAAGTATGGAGGTATTTTCTCTGTATGGTGTGGAGAAGGAGGTGGGACAAACAGCAGGGTGCTGGGTCTAAAGAGGTGCCCAGGAAGCCTGCTTTAGCACCCAGACTTATGATGCCCCAGACATGGGTGTATCTGCTCTTCTGAAAGCGACAGTCTGGGGAGATGAACTGCCAAAAACTGTATGCCTCTGCCATGCATTGATTGGCATCAGTTCTCAGAACAGGTTCTTAGCTCTGACTCGTTTCTCTTCTTATTTATCAGATAGGCAAATTGGTGAAATCAAGCTCTATCTTAAAATTGCTATTCACATTACTTTTGTTAACATTTCTCCTAATTGCACAGTCACTCAGAGGCAGCCAGCAAGGGGGATTAGAAGATTCGTAGAAATTAACATACGCTGAGTGACTGTGGCCTGGATGAGGAAATACCAACAAAAGCCACTGTACAAGCACAATACTTCAAGAACAGGACTTTTCTTAGCAAAACATAGCAACGATCACAGTATGGTGGAGGTTTGTGGTGTACCAACATCAAAGTGGTTTCGGTTTGCTCCTAAAATAACAGAGATTGATCAGTTTTGTTGCTTAGAAATCTGACGAAGAGTCTAAGCCTTGTACCGCTGTGGATTCCACAGCACCTATAACAACCGACTCCATACTGCCATATTTTTTTGTAGTGCTTTGTGTAGAGCTTAGCTAGCCTGGAAATGTGCTGCCCGTAATCCTATCAGATACTATTAAACCTATGAAAGCGGCCACCAAATTCTGTGTCAGTGGGTCACAGTTCAGATCAGGTTCCTGTGATGCCCCAAACTGATTCTTCTTGGATTCAGTGCTGCTGGGAGGCTTTGGACCCACAGCTTCGCAGGCTGATACTTTCCCTTACCCATGGATGCACTACAGCACAAGCAGTAGCAGTGCAAGCTATTCCGTGCTGCTCATCTGATGTTCCCTCATGCCAATGTGGAGGGGTAGCCAGCAGCATTAGAAAATTTGTACTACACGCATCAGAAAAGATGCTTGCATGCTTTGCATGCAGCTCGACATCTGTTGGCCGTGAGCCAGATACCATCCAATTTCTTGTATGCAAGACAGGTAGTACGTTTCGATGGCAGTGACTTTTGGTCACTAACATGCTGGGTGGTGACCTGGACGGAAGCTGCAAGTCACAACCAGTTCCCTGAGCCGGCAGGCCCTGCTGGTGATTTTGCCCCAGACTGCTGAGTTGCTGGTTTCCAGCAGCAGTTGGGCTTGAGGGCTGTACTCCAGAAAGTCTCAGGGCTGGACGAAGTGTGGAGCTCTCGGTTGCTAACAGATGAAAGAGAATTTACATTGTTTTGGCCTAGAGGTTCGTAAGTCACAGAATTTATTGCTGTGTTAGAAGTCCTTGAAATTTAGAGTGCAAACTCTGTCCATACCTGGTAAGTCATGTAGGGATGGTCAGAGGGTACCTGACCCTTGGTTTCCAGCACTGCTGTCTCTATCCTGTCCTAATGCAGTGCCGCAGTAATGGGAAGACTTTCCTTGGCTGAGCTCAGGGCAGTCTTCCCCATCAGGATTTGCCCTGTTGGGTCCTATTACTTTCCTCTCCTCCATCTAGGAGAGATCTTACTGTGTTTGGAGCGCTGGACTGCCACTGCCTGCCATTGGAACATCTGCGAAGGTGGGGCATTCGGGCAACAGGGAACAGAGCAGCCCCAAGCAGGGTGTAAGTCTAATTCAAACATGCAAATCAGGATCAATGTTTTGCATTGATCAGAGGGGTTTTTTTGAGGCTTGGAAGTTTTCCTCAGGGACCTAGCTCTCCAGTGGCTGTGAGCAAGTGCTGAAAGCTAGTCTGGTGAAGGAAGCTGTTTCTGTGGAGATAACAGCTGACCATTTGTGCCAGCTCTTTATTAGGAAAGCAGCTCACAAATCAGAGAATGAGATATGAAAACTCTGGGAGCGGTACTGCTTTGGTGTGACCATTTCCCTGGAAATCAGGTGTGTGGACATGTGGCAGCGTGCATGCTAGCGTTCAGATGTGTTGTCAGAGCTTCGTGGGTATGTGATGACTTCCGCGCAGCTGGGTTGTGAGCTTGCTGGTAACACCTAATGCTGCGTATCTGTCTGTTCTCGACGATCTCTCACTCCAAACGCTTACAGAGACCCTCACCACACCTATGCCATGTACATATCCATGCTGAAAACTCACTGCTCTTCCAGGATGCTACCAGATACTGCATGGTTACAAAAGTCCTTCCCTTGCTCTGTCTCAGGCAGGGCCTGAATCCAGGTGACATCTGATGGCCCCGTGTTATGCGGGAGGTGGTCACTCCTGCCCACCGAGGCTGTGAAGCTCCCGATAGTCCAAGCTTTCTTGTGCTTGCTGTAATTTTCACAATTCCCTTTGTGAACAGGTAGGTGGAATGTCAGGAGACTTTATGACAGGAGTTGGGGATGAAACTCGACTGCCTGCAGTTCAGATCTGCAATATTTCATCTCTGGAGCTCTGCACAGGGCTCTGGTCCCTCCACCTGTAAGAAAGGGAGAGGAAAGGGCCACAAAATGTTTGAGGACTTGGAGCGGTGGCTCCACCCTCATCTACCAGTGGTTGGATGAGGGATCTGTGCAAACGTGCACTCTACCAAATCCAAAGACAAGTCTTGAACAATGCAGTTACAGGCAAAGTATATGACCTTGGGCTGATTCAATGAGAAGCAGAGACTGGTTAGCTCAGTGGCATACTTTCTAAGAAGACATTAAATGAATGTTTAACTAGAGTTATATCTTTCTTGCTTCTGTCCATCCAGACATCAAAAATGTAGGAAACCACTGGAATAAACAAGAGCCGCCCATTTCTCTGGTGCATTTCCACCCACACGTTTCTACACCCACATGCAACCATAGGCTATTTGTCTTTATGGCAAGGTCCCTTTCACTCCCCACCTACAAGGCCTCTCACTCAGCCCATTGACTTGATTTCTTGGAATACCAATTGTGGTGTGATACAGCTATTTTAATAATAACTGTAGCTGCAGAGAGCTGATCTTACCTTGAGATTATGGACGTATTCTTATCTGGTAAGTCCAAGGCAGAGTTAAACTGGAGTGCCACTTAGAGGAACTGAAAGTAGGCTGTAGGCTCTCATTTATGGTAAATAGGAAGTTTACTGAAAAAAGGTGGATCGTCTGTGAGTCAACACCTTTACACCTGCTGTCCTGGTGTGTCATACGCTGGTACCTGCCTGGCTGCACAGGAGGGCTGCATCCTTGTTCCCCTTGTGATTGCGAGAGCTGCCGGCAGGCAGGGTAGGACTGAAATAGGTACCCCGCTCGGCTGTGGTCCTCGCCTGTGTGACTGCGTGGCAGGGCTGGAGGAGCTGGGTGAGCTCTGCTGCTACGCCTGAGATCCAGAGTGTGAACTTGGAGCTGCTTTCCTGAAAATAACCTGGGGAAAGAGCCCAGTGCATAAGCAGGATTGCACAACGTGTGTCCCAGAGAAAAGTCACAGCGTACAGCTTTCCCCAGCCTCTGGGAACAGGTACGCGTCCCCCGGCCAGAAAGGCTGAGTGCTGCTGCCTGGTGCACCTTCAGCCCGTGCCCAGGCCAACAGCAGAGCATTTTGGGGAGATGAGCTGTTGCACATCAGCTATGCCAAGAGTGTTATGCTGACATTGCTTTGCTGGGAGCAGAGAAACAGCGATGGATCTACAGTGGATGAGTGGACGCACAGTAACCTTTTCTGCTTTTTAGCTCTACCTCCAAGGAGAAGATTCACACTTTTCTTTTTGCAGTCACAGAAATGCAGCTGGCTCAGCCAGGGCCCATCAGAATACATTTTTGTTGACTCAAGATTATTCATTCAGCAGATTTCTGTTGGAGCTGCTCACAAATGTGGGAATCGCTGGGTTAATCTTCATAAAAGATAGAAAAATTGGCAGCAGAAGGAATTTTTGAAAAAGCAAATTAAAGTAAAGGAAAGAAGCGGGTGTGAAGTAAATTATTTGCAGTGGAGTGTTTTCCTTTCAGAGCTAGAAGAGAATGTAAGGGTATTTCCTGGGGAGAAGAATGTCACATTTAGAGGTGTCCTTCCTTTGCTAATAGAAAGGTGAAAGCCCCTATCAGTTAAACATTTCCAGCTCAAACATGCCCATTACTGGCAGAAGAGGCTCTGTGATCAGTATTTGCTGGCCCTTTGGGCCTTCGGTTTAGTTCCTACATACATTTAATTTGCCGCAAAGAACAAAGTTGCGGTACAAATGATCAAGGAAGCTTTTCCAAACAGTGTTATTGTTTCGCGTGTGCCTGAGTAATTCCTGCAAAGAAGGAAACATGAACTAATATCACATATTTATCACACAGCTCAGAGAATGCTCTGGCTGTTGCCAGAGGAGATTTCTGTTCATAAGCTCGCCTATTGGATTTTTCACATCCATGAGAAAGGATTTTCAATGTGCAACTCGGATCAGCGCCCTGCCCCGTCGAAGTAGCTTTGAGCGCAGCTGAGCTCTGGGGAGCCCTGTGGAGCGGAGCATGCCGCCCTGTGCTTGAAACATCCTAAGGATCTTCATGCTACAGCAGGAGCTTTGGTTCCAAAAGGCTGGAGCTGATGCAGAACTTACGGAGGGAAAGGGTTGACAACATATGAAAGGAAAACAGATCAGTGGATCTCTGTCCTCTCCCAGGTCTGAGCAACTAGGTCTGGGCATAGCCTTTTGGCAGACCCTCTAACTCTGGCAGAGCCCTAGGTACTTACTATGTCTCTTCACCTCTTCTAATGCAAGCAGAAACAATTTTTTTTTCTGTCATTATAGCAACATTCCACTCAGACCTGGCTTCAGGACCTGGAGGAAGAGATGCACGGAGGTTCTCTGGGTGTATCCCAGATGCAGCTGATAGGCTTATCTGAAGAGGGCAGACGCATATCTGAAGAGAGGTTTGAGAGCTTTTTGGCTTTCACTGCTGCAGCCAGCTGTTCTTTCTGGTGGGCATGGGTAAGCCTACCCTCAGCTTAGTTTCAAGCCTAATTTGAAAAGAAGGGGCAAAATACTTACCGTTTTCCTTAACGAGAAGGTTCTGCATGTTCCTAGGTCCCTCACGTCTTGCAGTGGGTCTGGCTTTGTTAGTATCAGGAGTCCTGAGAGATGGCCTTACACAGCTGGAATGACTCTCCTACGTGAGGACTCTGAGTACTTCTGATACCCTTCTGAGCGAAGAGCATCATAAGAGCACTTTTTCCCCTCAGACCTCGAACATGTAACTTCTGGTGTGAGCCTGCCTCATGTTGCAAATGTGCCAGTGTGTGTCTGTGTGCGTGCAGGGGAGCAACATCCTCAAAACTTCCAAGGCTGAAGTTTGCGCTGAGCGTACGGAGGTCTCTTGTTGAAAATCACCCTTGCAATTTAGTGTGTTCAGCAGAGCACTGTGCAATCTGCAAAGCTTCTGTCCCAGTCTGGATGTCCCTCTGACTGAGGTGCTTTGGAGGCTGAACTTTTGACTGAAATATCCCGTATTATTACAGAAATATCATCAGCCGAGAGCGGGCAGGGCCAGAGCCGAATGGTGATGGGTTTGAGCAGTGTCAATATTTGGAGGTAGGACCATTTCAGATTCCAGGCTTCAAATTCTGGGTGTGGAATGTGCAAGATGGTTTTTAATCAGCCTTCAGTCCATTGTATTTCTCTCGTTAATCCGTCAGTGCAACTAACCTTTGCAGTAGGTGAACTTTTTCCTTTTTCCCTTGTCACACATCTAGGTCCCGCTTCATGCCCACTCTAATTATTAGTGAAATACAGCATCTTTATGATGCCCTGGTAGCCCAGAGGCTCCAGGCCGGGGCAGGAAATTCCCATCATTAAAGATTTACTGAGATCTCTCTCTCCAGAAAATGACATTTACTAATTACATCATTTTGATGTATATGATACCCAGACCAAACATGTTATAAATTAGCAAAAGCTCATTTGTTTCACGAAAAGTATTGTTCTTCTTTTATTCAATGACCTTTTTGTTCGTCTACATCCTGGACCAATCAAGTGCCGGTGCAGTTGCTGACTTCTGAGCACAGACAATAGCTTATTCCGTCTATTCTGTTCAGATGACTGTAGGAATAGGCAGTCACTTTGTCATGTGGAGACTGGAGGTTGTATAAAACCCTTTTTCCCACCATTTAGAGAGAGTCTGAATTCTGAGAGGAAAACCCTGTCATAATAATAATAATAATCCAGAAGCTAGAGCCCACTGAAGTTTTCTCAGCTTTATAATTTGGGTGGGGTTGGAATGCAGCCCTCCCTGGCCGAGGCTCACTTGAATTTTAGAGCGCTACAGCGTGGATTGTCTTTCTTTACATTTCTAACAACAGGTCGCCTTTTTTTTCAATGAACTTTATATGCAGTTTCCAGAGTGAAACTCCAGCGATCTTGGATGTGAGAGGTCCAGGGGCTGACTGGTGCAAGCCTGTTGCTTCCTACTCCAAATCTTGTGGGATGGGGAGTGCCTTTCTCCAGTGTGCTTGTTGAGCAGCCCAGCACGACAGTCCTTGGCTGGACTGGGTGCCCTCTGAGCAGGTCTCACGTAGCCGTCATCGGCCACCTTCTCAACGCTGCAGCGCCTGTTGCATGGTACTGAGGCATGGCAGAAGGCTTTGCTCCAGATAAATCATCCCGTGGGAAATTCCTCTGGAAAGGTTCTGGGCTGGGGGATGGAACGAGCAGGGTGATGGGGGAGCTGTCACTGTAGGAAAGTCCTCAGGTGCCTTCTGCGAGTGGCCTCAGTGACCACCGTGCTGGGACTGGGGCAGGGAAGGTGTGCTGGGGAAATGCAGGTGGGTGATGGCAGGGGCCACCGCTGTGATGGGAGGCTCTGCCTGGCAGTGTTTTGTACCATCCTCACACCGAGGCACCCCGTCCACGAGATCCCTGTGGCCAGCCTGAACGGAGCAGTGTCTGGTGGGACCTCTCAGGCAAGGTCAGAGCGGGTGGCCACCCCGCACCTGCAGCCTGTGCAGCCCCAGCCCACAGCCGTCCCTCGCCGTGCTACGGGGTCCTAGGAAGCGGGCAGGGACAGAGCGAGGAGGGAGCAGAGGCAGGAGGAAGACTAAGACTTCCGTAAATCCCAGGAATGGCAGCAGCTCTCCAGTGCCACTGGTATTGACAGGAGCAGCACTGAGATGTGAACTGAGAGGCGTTACGTGTGTTTGGTGGAGATAGGAGAGGGCTGAGAGGCCTCGTTAGCATCATTCATATATTTCTGAGCGGTCATTTAATACTGTTCTTCTTCCTGCCAGCCCTTTTGGAAGCCAGTGTGTACCATTCACAACCAGTGTTTATCTTCCAGCTTTAAAGACAGACGTCAGAATATTTCCCTCCTTATTCATGCTCCATCTTTTCTCACAGCCCAATTATTCATGACATCACCACCTTTTCCTCCTCAGCCCCAGACACAGTGTTTCTGTGGCTACAATTTCCTGGACAAGAGTTTCCAGTTTGCATTGTTGGGGGGGGGGGGAAAAAG
>Ga0181612_111084_pt1 | contig 13119 bp, 5 predicted proteins | sample HoacroProtozoa21_FD_119630 | JGI IMG/M metagenome (GOLD analysis project Ga0181612, IMG submission 119630) | Hoatzin crop microbial communities from Cojedes, Venezuel. Combined Assembly of Gp0051906, Gp0051904, Gp0051908
CAGGGGGACAACCTGCATCACCACGGTCCTCACCAAGGGCTGCAGGTAAATCTCTCCTCCGGTGCCTGGAGCACCTCTTTCTTCACTGCCCTCTTTGTTTGCAGGGCTGCTTCTCTCACATTTTTCTCACTCCTCTCTTACAGCTGCCGTGTGGCGTTTTTACACTTTCTTAAGGACATGATCACAGAGGCACTACTGAAGTCATTGATGGGCTCAGCTTTGGGCAGTGGTGGATGTGTTTTGGAGCTGTCTGGAACTGGTTCTATCTGGGGGCAGCCACTGTGTCTTCTCACAGAAGCAACCCTTGCAGCCCCACTGCTGCCAAAATCTTGCCGCGTAAACCCAGTACAGATGCTGTCCTTCTTTTTCCCTTAGCTGTAGCAGTCATGTTTTCATTGTTATTGAAACGAATGGGTAAAGTATGTTTTTGGTCAGTGTAGCAATTCACCCAGTTCTAACGGTTTGTTAAAATTTATATCAAGTCAGTTATATTTCTTCTTAATTTATATACTGTACCCATAGTATCTATTTGTAAGAATTTTTGTTCAGATGGAACTGCTTTTTTTGCAAGAAATGTGTGTATTTTAATAATCTCAAATGACTTCTTTCAGAGGATTCACTCAGTATTTTTAAGTGAAAATTTATCTTCTTTGTCATTAACTCTCTTCTGGGATCTGTTTAGTCTTAAGGTCATAAAAACTGTTTAGGCTTTACTGCTTCATGCATGTATTAATACTGAACTGTCTTCATTTTTTTTCTGCTGTTGGTGGGTAGTTACTCTAGTTCTAAAAAGATTTCTTTAAAACAACTGTTGTTTGTTGTTTTTTTTTTAATTCCACCTACAATTTATTCAGTGCTACTATAATTGTCTCTGAATTCTTACACAAGGCAAAGGATGGCATAGAGCATGGACTAAGCTGGATGATGTCATGCACTGAGAATGTAGAACATAAGTGGACAGAGTGAGGTGAAATTTTACTGTCATTTATGGCACAAGCTTGACAAATTGTTTTCATGTCCTAAGTTTTGCTGCCTGTAGATGAAGGCGATGTTGTTCCTCCTCTGTAAAATGTGTTGAGATCTACTGCAAAGCTATACAAGATGTAGGTCTATATGTTTATAGTAAACATTCCATTAATATAGAATTAAATATTCTTTTGCTTGTCTTTATGCAGACTTCTTTACTTATTAGAAGAGATAAATTAGATATTGTACTATTTTTTACTGGAATAAATCTCTTAGCAGCCAAACAATTACTTTACAGCAGATGTTGCCTATTAGAATATTACAATGAGCAAAGAAAGTTTTTGGTGATGTTTAAAGAAAAGAAAACCAGCAATAATTAAAAACTTGAAAAAAAAAAAAAACCAAAACCAACTACTAGAAGCACATTACCAAAAAATAAGGAAACCACCTTACAGTGTTTAAATATTCCAGTTTTACAGTATGCACTCGACAGATGTTATGACTGAGTTATTTGATAATTAATTCTGTAAAGCAAAGAGTACCATTTATTCTCTTGCAGATTGGTATTACGTATTTTGTTGCTAGCTCATTAGTATCTTATGGATATTATTCTACTGGAAAACAAAAAAACTAGATCATATTATTGATTTCTGTAACACATTGACACATTTTCAGTAAGGAAGTATGGAAACAGAATCTCCTAGTATATTTTTACAGGTTAACTGTAGCTATCACAAAAGCATATGAGATAGTAGTGAGCGCTTCCCTTGACACACAAAGTTTTAGCATCCTTCTCTTTCTAGTGTTTCACTTACTGATGGTGCTCCATGTATCTGGGATTGATGCTGAACTCATTTGTGTATTACACAACTGTCATCAGCTGTGGAGGTTGGAAATAAAACACTGCTGTTCAGCATTCACTAGTCATGTTTCATAGGGTACCATTTTTTGTTATTTCAGCCAGTCTATGTGGTGGCTTTCACATGAGCTTCTGCTGGCACTGTAGGAAAAAAAAAGTTCAAATATATCAATCCTTGAAATTTTGAGATGGTAAATTGTTTTACATCCAGTCTGCTGCCTCTGTTACATCTGCTAGTATGCAAAGAGATTCTTAAATATAAAGTGTGTTAGCTGCTATTTCTTAGGGATGTGTCAATTTAAGTTTTGATGTGAACTGTATCTAACATTAGTAATTATGGTGTTTCAAACCACGTCTGAATGGAAAGAGTACTGATTACAGACTAGAAATCTTCATTTTACTGAGCTGTGTTTTAGATTACAATTTTGGATTATATGGCTACAGGAAAGTATATGTAGACTAAATTCTGTTGTCTAAATATTTGTTTAATTATCCCTTTCATGCCTTGGGGATTAGATTGCAGTCCTCAGCTGCATGGAGAGTTCAAAATTTGGCCATGGTTAGCACATTACAGTGTAGAGAATGAATGCTTATGGTATGAAAATCAATGGACTAAATGAGTAGAGACATTAAAAAATAAACCCAGGTTGAGAACTGGAGCTATGGATGACTCTTGGATCTGTGAAGAACCAACTTCATAGAGAGGTCTGCATGTATAGATCTCAGGAGTTTCAAGATCCCTTGGCAGTTTACTGCAGTAGAGATGTGAAGGCTGATGATTTCTCCTTTTCCATTAGCATCCATGGGTTCAAGCTGTATGGCGGCTTGCAGAGCGCGGAGGTTGTACATGGGAGTTTCGGGACTCCCAGCTGCAAGGCTCTTCCCTTGGCACACTCAGCAGAGCTCCTGGGGTTCCCAAGGCTTCCCCATTCGCTGGGAGGCTACTGCTGTGTAACCAGAGCCTGCCAAGATCCGAGGAAGATGAGAAATATGATTCTTCAGTACTGCCAAAATCAAACTTATTTTCATTGAACTTTCTTTTTTTTTCATCCTGGTCAAATATTATTTTTCTAGAAAACATTTTTTTCCTGGTGATTTTTAATATGCGATATATGACAATGTACAACAAAGATTTAAAGAAACATTGTTTGAAGTGTAGGTATAGTTGTTAACATTAGTGCCGTTTTAAGTTTTTTTGTGTCACACAGCTGTTAGCTTTTTGATTCATGTCACCACCTGAGGCATGCTGTGGTGTCCTGAGTTGCTCCACCTGTCATGTTAGATTGCTTTGTCAAGTGCAATGTGTCCATTTCACTATGTCAAATTTGCGAGGAGTTTTTATTGTAACAACAGCATGGGAGTATAGGAGTTTGTATGAAATATCCTTACTGATTTTTGGATCTTTATGATGCTCTCTTTGGGACTTCTTCTAAGTTCGTTGGGTTTGTTTGGGGTTTTTTTCCCCTGTGCAAATTACTGTTTTTCGTGCTGTTACTTTGTTTAACAGATCCTAAAAGGTGATCTAGAAATGAAAAGGCAAATGATGGGTAAGCTGAAGTCACTCAGCCAAGACCTCCTTGTAGCTGTGAAAAATAAAGCAGTGGCTCAAAAGCTGGAAAGTCGTCTCGAAAATTTAGCCCAGCGCTGGGATAGCCTTGTGCGGAAGGTGGAGAGCAATTCTACACAGGTTTGTTAAAACCATCGTTTTGTCAGTTGGTGACAGTCAAATCCTTTGTCAGTCCAATGCTTGAAGTAGTTTTGGTACTGCTTGTCATATTGCCTTAAATTTTTTCCCTGCATGATTGCTCGAGACTTGAGATTTTATTTTTAGGACAGCATAGTACAGCTGTAATATAACTTTCCAGAATTTTACTTAACTTTTTAGGTTTTGATCACTCTTTATAGTGTTGATTACTTTCTTGGGCTGTTGATTACATTTTCAGGGATGATACAATCCATAATGAAAATACTCTTTCCAGTTAATTTATTTTTAACCTATAATAGTTGGTCGCTTCAAATACAACGTTTTTATGGCTGTCTCTGTGGAATAGCACTTAGTGAAAATTAGTGTAAGAACTGTTTTCTAATTAAAGGTAAATTATTTTTATTTCTTTTCAACAGCGAAAGATTATAATAGATTACTGGTTTACTTCTGATTATGTAATGCTGATTTACAGGTTAAACAGAGGTTTCTTGGAAAAATAAAGAAATCAATCCATACCTGTAGCTCAAATGCCAATGGAAAAAGAGTATAACCCACTATTATTTTGCCCAACTCCTTTATGTTAACTGTAATACATTAAAAAAGAAATTGAGGTTTTAAAGTTTCACATTTTTTAAACCAGATAACAAAAACCATGCCCACTTATTTTTCGTAGCCATCTTTCAGCATCTCTTTCTTATTGGATTTAAACCCAAATCAGCTCACTTTTTCCCGTTCCATTATGTCTTTAATATTGAGTTATGTGTGTGCTATCATGGTATGACTGGTGAAATGGAAATGGATATTAAGACTTTTTAATAACATGGAGCAGAATGTTACTGCGTGCACCTCTGTCCTGTCCCTAGAGGGCCTCTAGTTGTTCTGGTCTGTTTGATTCAAGTCCCTTGACCGTGCTTTACTTTTCTGTTGCTTCTACCAACTTACATTTGGGTAATTAAATGAAAGCTGCTATATTTCCTGAAGCAATCTGAATACTTCTCAATAACCTTGCTTCCAACTCATACCTTAATCTTTTAGTTTGCTCTCTGATACAGTTTCTTGTGTAGCTGAAGTTGGAAAAATCCATTTGGCAGAACAGAAGAGAAGAAAATGGGGAAAGGGTACAATTTCACATACTAACAGAAGGTAGAAACCAGTTTGTGCTACACAGCATTTATAACAGTTGAAAATTTGATTTCACTCTAGTATATTTGCTGTAGAAAACCTGCTGTTTCAATGCAGAGGTAAATCCAGAGATGTATTTTTAATTTGGGATGGATAGGGTGACATGATTTGAAAACACTAGTAAGTCACTCCAAAGCGTTCAAGAGTTATTTAGATTTTTGAATGGTCCTAAAAGCAGATACCAGTTTTGAAAATGGAACTTAGATTATAAAAAAAGATAGCCTCCTTGAGAAGTGAGCAACCCTGAGGCTCTGTATCCATGCCTCATGGAGCGGCACAAGTGGGAGATGCTTTAGATTCCCAAAATAGTTTAACTGTCTTATCATAGCAGCACACTTCAGTTGATAAGCGTTGCCTCCAAGGAGAAGCTACTTTGCTTGGCACAGAGTTGGTATGCCGTTGTGGACACATTGCTTCGCATTCTGGAGACATTGCACATTCAGTGCCAACTGAAGGACCACTTCCTAAGGACTGTTACACCGTTTAGATAAGTCCTCTATGAAATACTGATGGTGTGCTTTTTGCCGTGTGTTTCTATCTAGGCGGGGCAGATAATGCTAGAGGGGTTTATACATTTGTGCATTACAGAGCTCATTTACACGTTCAGACTGCAAGAAAAAATCCCTCTAAAGACCTAATCATTCTCTCTGATCATGAACTGGGGAGGAGGGAAGTTGAAAGAGGTGACAAATACAACATTTTTCACTAAAATGTATCAGAAAATACACATTTTATTCATCAAACAGATATTGACTTCAAAATGAACTTTATTCCGTTCATTAATAAATTCATACTTCATACCTTTGTACCTTCATAATTACGCTTTTGTCATTAGTTATTTCCCCTCCATCTCTTACTAAAGTGTCACTGAATTATTAACTTGTTAATAAAATAAGAAATGAAATTGAAGACACAACCTCAGCTGAAAGCTAATTCTCCAACTAGACACGAGAAGCAGTTATACATCCCAAAGGATAAGTGCAGAAATTAGACTGGGAGTCCTCTCACATTCAGCTGAATTCATTGCTGCTAAATTTAAACATCTAATTGGAACTCATGGCTGAAGCTTCTGCTACAAACCAGTGGATGGCAAGTGTAAGACAGAGAGGGAGAGATAACTCTAAAAAGCAGTTTGTCCTCATCATGAAAATGTCAACTTTGTTTCGCTGGCCGCACAGTGAAATCAAGAACAAGGACAACTTGCTTAGACCAGATGCACAGCTGTTAGAAACTCTAAACCTATCTTTGGGGAGTTCATTATGCTTCACTAAATTGTACTGAAAAACTTCCCAAACTAAAGAAAACACCATTCTTCATCTGAACTTCCCCACTCACATACATACATACATTTCATCAAAGAACAGATGACAGCTCCAAAAATGTCTTAAGGAAAATCATGAGTTTATCAGGACAGAGGGCACTTCCAAAGGCAGTAATAAATGATGACATTAAAGGTAGGCTGCCGTAGTAAAGAGAAATAAAATGACATAAAACTACTGAAGTGCTGTACACACATTTTGCATACATTTGCCTGTAAAGGATGAAAAGGAAGATTTAAATTTGTCCACTCGGAAAAGAGATGAGTTTCAACATGTTTTTAAGATGAGCTTGCTGATGTGAAACTGCAGGCAAGCATTGTATTTTGAAAGCCTTTTAATGTGCAGCCTTATGAGTCACCTTAGCACTTTCCATGTGATTCTCTAGTGGGTTAAAGGCCTAGTCTGTATCACCCCTTCTCAGATTCGTATTTGCTTGTCAGGACTGGAGATGGGTGAGGAAACTATACTGTCATTATTTGGACTATCTTTGAATAATACGTGAAACACACTACTTCAGTGATTAGATTTAAGAGGTGTTTGGGTTTTTTTTGCCACAGAAGCTAATAAAAGCTACTTCACTTTTTGTACTTCCTTATATTTTCCAGGATTTTCCTTTACCCACTTAAGTGTGCGCACTCTTTAAATGTGAATCAACTTCATCTTGCAGAGTTACATTGCAGTGTAATCTTCGGTACCTTTAGGTCTTACTCAGTCTCTTTAGAATGATTATGAACTTCAAATTCACATCTCCATTCTCCTTTTGAAGTATATAGTATTTAACCTCCACTCCTATTAATTAAGCATGAAAAATACTTCTTTACTGTTTTGACATGTAAATCATTACCCCCCACAGCATCGTGACGTGACTGCTCTGAGCATATGGTAATTGCACTGCCTGCTTTTGAAGCACAGTTTGAAATTGCCAGCTGAAGCTGCTACTCCCGTGTAATTGGTAGTATGCTTCAGATTATTCTTGTGGTGCCCTAGCTGTGGTTTATTCTGTTTTACACCTTCTTCACTGTAAACTGTACGCTGCTATTGATCGGCAAATAGAAACATGACAGGATATGACCTTGGGTGTAAGAAACATCACCCTATCATAGATTTTTGGATAAAATCAAGTGTAATAAGAATTTGTGAGAAGAGGAAAGGGAGACTGTACCCAAAACTGCATATAAGGAGCAAGCAATTGTTTGGAACGTTCTTAGCTACAGAGTAAACCCAGGGAATGATGACATCAGGTGTTATCCTCAAATTTCATAGAACCCTAGACCTCAGAAGCTTTAATTGCTTCTCCATTCTGCCCCCCCCCAAAAAAAATCAAAAATAAAATTGAAAAGAATGCTGTATAAAGTTTTAATGAAAATATATGGAAATGTGTTCTTAATATTTTCATGATTTATGTAGTTCAAAATATCAGTCAATACATCTTGCTAAGGAAACTAAAACAAGAGTATTAATACATAATATTGTAGTGATTAGGAAGACAACTGGGTGTTTTTCTCTTCCAAAGAATTTATGTAGTTCAAACATTAGCCAAGTCCCTGTAGTTCACAAGCAGCTTAGTCCAATTGACATAATTAATCCAGAAATTAAGAAAAAAAAATTCTGCTCAGAATCTTAATTTTGTAGTCTTCTGAGTCTGCTCTAAAGCCTAGACAGCTGGTCATTTCTAGAGGGGGAAGCACAGTATTGAGCTGACTACTCTAAGTAAGAAAGACTGACAAAATGACAGTGGTAATAGACTTCCCTACTCATCACTTTCACTGGCAGACTGGATGAAGAACAAGAAGACTTTCTTTGTTTAGAAGACCATGTGAAAGATTTGTTATGATTGGGGTTTTTTCAGGGTTGTTTTAGCTTTACTGATGTTGCCTGCTGAGAAGAGGCTGGTTGCTAACAGTTATCCCCCTTTCATTGTTGTTCTATTTTTTTCAATAAAAGAAAGCATTGTGGGAAAGGTGTTAATTACCTGGTATGCCTCTTCTCCATTGTTTATAGAAACACTTATGTCTCAACAACTAAGGTAACTCAGTTCTGTTATTGAGTTTCTGATGCATGACCTAGTAGATAAGTATCTATATATAGTTTCATGGAATTTTAGATACTGGAATTCCTGTTGCTGAATTGGAGAGTCTTTCTAGTTCTTCTATATTGGCAATAAGCAATGAAGCAGGGTTATTGTGGTGCGCAACTTTTCCTGCTCCTGATATAAGTTCTTCCTTTTATTTTCCATTTCACTGCACCTAATCTGTGAGGTGGTCGTTGGAGCTGTAACTAGAGCGTTTTGACAAATGAACCATCATCTGACAGAAGCAAAAAGAGAAGTGACCCATTTCTCATGAGTTAAGAACAGCTGCCCATGGTTAAGTGGCAAGTCTGTGGTTTAGTGTTATATGGAAACAAATATAAACAGGCAGCACATGTAGAACCATTATCTGTCAAACAAATATGAGCAGAAAATATTTCTCATAATTCCTTTTTTTTGTGCAGCTGAACCATATGAAGTGTTTGTTTTTATATTACTGGGCAATGTTAAATGCATTATACTGGTAGCGTTTATAGTGTTACATATTATGTGTATTAGTATCTGTTATGAACCCTAAACATTAGTTTTTGATTATGGAATAAAACTGATGAAAATTTATTTGCTTTCTAGTGGATGTTTTCTAATTTAAGATTTCCTAACAGAAAGCTAACGGCGCTTTTGTGCAAGTAGGTTGTGAAGAATTACTTTCTAGTTTGAAAACTATTATAAATGGTGAAAATAACAATTGGCAATTTAGTGCTGTTACCATGCCTTTACCGCTTCTCAGGGAATAAATCTTCAGAATGGAGGCACAGTAACATATAGCAATAGTAATATTTTGTATATTTGCTGTCATTCATAAAGTTGACCATTCATTTCTTTTCTTTATTCAGCATGGTTTACAGGGAGCCAGAAGTTCACTCTGTTTAGGATCCTTTCTGATATTGGTAATGACTTCTGCAGAGATCTTATTCACACAGCAAAAGCCAGATAAAACGATTTGATTGTTGTGTATAGCGTTATTGTTTTCTGAAGGTCAGCCTATGATCAGATGGGAGTCGTTTCTCATTATTTTCTGTTGCTACTCCAAACAGTCTTTACTGAAGTCTTTCAAACGAGTGACCTCTGTTTTAATACTTCTCGCAGATTTCGCAGGCTGTCACTACCACTCAGACATCACTAACACAGACAACTGTAATGGAAACTGTAACTATGGTGACCACCAGAGAACAAATCCTGGTTAAGCATGCTAAAGAGGAACTCCCACCACCTCCACCCCACAAAAAGAGGCAACTCCTTGTGGATTCAGAAATTAGGAAGAGGTGAGAATCATTAAGAGATGAAGAGAGAATACTGATAGAGTTTGTATGAGAATGTAAAAATAGTCATTTGACTGCAGTAGCTTGCTGTATACTTTTTTGAGATTAAAATTATATTTCTCTTCTCTATTAAGGTACCGATTGATTATTGTCTGTCTTTACTCAGGATGACCTGTGGATTTTTTTGTGCCTCTAGTCCAACTATTTTGCAGTGTAGAATGTTAGTAATCATGTTAATACCATTGTAATGGTAATTATAGACAGTAGAAGTCCTTATGTATGGCTTTTGTAGGGGGTCCCACTTGACTATAGTCTTGGAACTCGAAGGATAAGAAGCACTCCATTAGTTCTCAGATTTTTACATTCTTTGAAAAGAATTTTTTAATAGTTAGAATACTAGTAGTGGATACATTGCCTGGTTCTAATGTTCAGTTTGTATGCTTTCTGACTTGTGAGTCAGCAGTAGAAATAACAGTTAATATTTGGTGGATCATGCAGTATCTTTATTTTCAGATTTTTTCGTGGAACTCAAGTAAAAGTGACAAGGGATTTTAGACTTATACTGAACACTTATTAAAGTCACAAGAAAAATTTGTGATGAATTTAAGTAGAATTGGCTCAAACACTAAATTTCTGAATAAGATGCTGAGAAGGTAGACTTCAAACACTTGTATCTGTTTTGGAAAAGTTTTTCGATATTCAGATAAACATACAAATTCCAAGGTAACAGATTCAAGGACCGAGAGGAATGTGAAATTGCATTCAGTGTCTCATTTCTATAGAAAATATCTTTGTTTAGTTCAGTGTGTTTTCAATGAGAAGTCATTTTCTTGTAAAATAGTCTTTAAATTATTAAGAAGAATGAGATATACCAAGAATAGGAGAAATCTGTTGTTTGTTGTTTTTTTTTAATTGAAGGATTATGTCCTTGAAAAAAGAGGTATTTAGAGGCACTGTTTTTTATACATATGCATCTGAAGTGGGATTTATTTTACCCCTCTTCGACCATTCTAAAAGTAATGTTTATAGTTGAGCCTCATTATTTAAGAACACTGTATATGTGATGCAGGAAGAGTGATTCATCTGCTTTTTGTTAAATTGGATAACTACTCCTACTATAGAAAGTGCTGAGACTAAATAAGTAACTTTCTTAGCTAAATATGAATGAATTGAATGTAATCTACAAAGTCCTCATTGGGAATCTGGGTGTTTTGGGTTTTTTTTAATATCCTAGGTTACTATTAAGTAATAGTGAGAGTTATATTCCAAATATGTTCCCAGCCCTCAAAAATAACACACAGCGATGGCCATCATCAGATTCACAGTTCTTTAATTTGTTCAAGGTGACAGTGGTTTTACTTAACAGACTTTATAAGCATTAGTGCTCTTGTTAATGTTTTAAAATTAACATGCAAAGATCTTGAACAGGATCAAAGCCCTGTTGTCTTACATGCAAGAGTAAAGCTTTGTTAAGGCATGGTCCCTGCCTTGATAATATTGGCATTCTTAATTTTGAAATTGAAAAATAAAGACTGGAACTTCCACTGAAATTTTAAAGTGTTTAAATAATCGGTATTTTAAAACTTTTCACATTTTTTTATTTCCAAAATGAGTGTTTTAGGAGTGATCTTGATGTAAATACAAGGAAGTGAAATGTGAATCTATTGTTATAAGGGAAAGCATTGTCTTAGTTGAAGCTGAATGAAGCTTTAAACCTATATTTTACAGTTCTTCAAGAAAGTTGTTGTTATAAATAGCTATGCATTTTTCAAAAAATGGAGACCGATTTGTGGCAGAAGTTCCTTTCTCAGCTACTAAGTATGTCATATTAGTCTGTATTTTCCCTCTTGCTCGTATTCTTCTGATTTGTCTTAATACTGAAAGTAAAATTGGCAGGGTACAGCAGACTACAAAATTCTGAGTCATCGTGCCAGGAAACTACCAGAGGGAGGGAATTAGCTGGATTATAGGAATTCCTTATGTTCAGAAATACCTTGTTTTATACAAACTGAGATTTACAAATTATTTAAGTGTTTTAGCTGTTGTCTGTCTAAAGCATTACAAATAGCAAAGATATATATAAATTTGGTAGATCCTTGTACAGAAAATAACATATATTATCAAAGTGGAGACTGTGAATGCTTGCGGCTATATTATTGGCAGATCTGCTACGAAATTTACAGAGTGTTAATGTTTTTTACCATTGCATACTAGGTTTTGAGGGGTTTTGATTTATGTTTTACGCTATCTAAAAGATACTCATTCACCACATAAATTCCTTTTAACTTTTGGATGAGAGTCAAGATATCAACCTTGGAACAATCTGTACTTCTCAGTCTTTGTCTGGGATGACTAAATAATTGAAAAAGTTGTGGTTTCTTATATATACTTAAAATCAGAGTCCTTTTCATTGCTGCACAGATCAGATTTTTTTTTTTTTCCTCTGGTAGGAAAGAAAGCTGAATTTTACAAGGAAGAAAGGAGTTCATTGTTTCATACACTTTAATATGGTCTAACTAGATGAAATATCGGTTTGTATGCAGAAGTTACTAGATTTGTTTTAACAATGAAATCATACCAGCACTAGTTCAGTATCACTATTCACTGAACACCTGTGGGTGGATCTACAATATGGTAATGTGCAAAGTAAATTATGTTAGAAATGTCCACAGCTGTGCGGCAGGATGAATGATGGTTATATTTTCTGAAGGCAACATTTTTCCATTTAGTTGATTTTTTTGGCATTTCTAACTGAACAGCCAAAAAAAGGCTATGTACCTTTCCTCTCTGTCAAGTCCAGGTAGGTGTTCTGCAGGGGGAGGACCAGTCAATAAGTAGCTTCAGAGAAAGACTTCAAGAGGAAACTTCGGGGAATGAGTTTCAGCTTAGAATAATGGTTGCTGTGCCTGCTTTTATTAAAACATTAAACTGCAGTCTTGGAAACTAATACATTTGACAGTATGCTGCTGTCTTTTTCCAGAATATTTAATTTATACTGAACATAAGCATAACAATGGGAGAAAAAACTCAAAGTTTGGGTACTCAGCTAAAATATCTATGTGTCTTGGTGACTAGACAGCTTTTTCATCAATGTTTTTTTTCTGGGAGAACCACATGATTGTATTCCCAGTCAGTCAGTTATTTTCTGGGTCAATAGTTGGCTGAAAGATCTTTCAGGGTGTTTTTTGTGTACATTTAGTTATAACTACACCCAAGGACAAACAAAGCTGTAGTCCTGAGTAGCTTTTATTTTTTTGAAATAAACTGAGAGAATGGGGCTTCTCAACCTACCTCTCATACATTGTTCTGTATTGTATGTGTGTTGTTTATGTCCAAAATTTTCCCTGAGCACTTAATGACTAAGAGTTGATGATTCAGTGGACAAGGGAAGAGCTATGGATGTGATCTGTCTGCACTTCTGTCTGGACTTCTGTAAAGCCTTTGACACAGTCCTTCACAACGTCCTTCTCTCTAAATTGGAGAAATATGGATTTGATGGGTGGACTGTTTGGTGGCTCAGGAATTGGCTGGAAGGTCGCAGCCAGAGGGCAGTGGTCAACGGCTGGATGTCCATAAGGACACTGGTGACAACTGGTGTCCCTCAGGGGTCTGTACTGGGACTGGTGCTGTTTAATATTTTCATCAATGACTTACCAACATTGAGTGCACCCTCAGCAAGTCTGCAGATGACACCAAGCTGAGTGGTGCAGCTGACACACCAGAAGGGATGGGACGCCATC
>Ga0181612_153157_pt1 | contig 13118 bp, 10 predicted proteins | sample HoacroProtozoa21_FD_119630 | JGI IMG/M metagenome (GOLD analysis project Ga0181612, IMG submission 119630) | Hoatzin crop microbial communities from Cojedes, Venezuel. Combined Assembly of Gp0051906, Gp0051904, Gp0051908
AGGCTGAGAGGGGACTTCCCAGTTCACAAACAGTTTCTTCAGTAATTCTAAAATCAATATATCGGAGTGACGTGTCTGGGTGCAGCCTGAACACTCAGGTACATATCTGCCATGCACGCCCTAGCCTGCCTGGGTGGCCAACAAGCAATCCATGGCAGGGAGAGCCCAGGGAAAGATGTCGTCTCCTGTAGAGTGATCAGAGACCCTCTGTTACAACCCTGGAGGCGGGAGAAAGTCAGCAAGTTAGAGATTGCACAAAATGGGGCATTTCTTCAGAAAAGCAAAATCTGAGAAAACCAAGCACAGTGGGAAGTTCTCATCCAGTTACACCATCAACCAAAGGGCAAAACCAACAGCGGAGTGAGAAAAATGCTGAAGGAGCATCTTCTAGTGCAGTCCTGTCTCCTCACCACAGCCCTGCTGTTCTCTCCGTAGCACCCATCCATGCCAATGTCTCACTGGATGCAATCCTTCAAAAACATTTTGAAACCTCCTTCTAGGATATCCTGGCATGCATCCCAAATTCAAATGATCACCCACAACCAACACCTCCCTTTCAAAACCAGGAGCTGATTACTTTTGACAAACAGAAATGAACATAGGTGATGTGGTCTCTCAGGAGCACATATTTTCCTTTCACAGAGACCTCAGTCTCATCTATCATTGAATTATTACTGTTGTGGAAGAACATCCAGATTCAAGGGGAAGAGCATGGCAGGTGTCAGGCAGATGTACACAGCAATAAGTTGTCTCCCCTGCAGTATTTGTAATTGAAGCAGGCAAATAACACACCAAGGGCAGAGGGAAATGTGAAGCAGGCAGTCTCGTACATAGACACATGTAGCTGTAGGAAGCCTGGCCCAAAAACACGATTCTTCTTCCGTGAGAGATCTCAAGATTTGGTGTTTCCTAATCAAGGTAAATCAAAACATGAAGCTGAACATTTGTGAGCAAGTAAAGATGGGAAAAAATAGCCAACTCCATTTGGGATCATTCCTTCCAGCATTTGGTGATATTTTAATCAGCCCTTTTTCCTTCCTGTAAATTTACCAGAATCTTGAACTCCAAATCTTTCACTTAAAATACACTAATTTTAAAAAAATTTTCCCCTCGTAAATTTTATTTTAGGTTATTTGAGAGCAGCGATGTTATTCTGTGAACAGCTCTTGGCAAACTGTGTTCTGGCAACAAATATTTCATCAAAAGACTACTAAGCAGCTCTGTTGTTTCCAAAGCTTCTTTCCTCTGCAGACATTAACTAAATGGTTCTTCTTCTGTGAGCTGTGATACTCCTCCAATGTAACAGTCCTGGGAAGAGACTTGATGGAGATAAAAGTTCAGTATAGATATTGGAATCTGGTCCAGTGTGGAGCTTAAAAGAGCAGATCTGACCTTTATCTGAAAGGACAGAGAGAAATCCAGTTCCTACCCCAACTCCTGTGTCAGTTGCCTTTTCTATGCCTGTCCCCCAAAACAGAAGTGCGGTTGCCAATACCACGGGGTCCTGCTCCACCACTGGGAACACTAGGTGCCCTCCATACCAACAAAACAATGATACTTTCAATGTGAAGAGCTTCTTATTTTGAAGGAGAAGAGCAGCCACCCATCTGAGAATTGGCCATTTCTTCTCCTGCAGGGAAGACCATCTTTTCCGTTAATGATTCCAGATCAGCTGTATGAGGTCACAGATCTGTCTGAGCTATCAGTTTATTGTGTTTTCACCAGACTTGTGAGGGAACTTCCATGCCCAAGCTTGCAAAGGTCAGATACTGTATCTGTGGGACGCTGGTACCTTTGTTCTGCCCTGGAAGGGATATTTGGAACAAACAGATTTTCTAAGCTTCATCAGATCAGCTGTCAAGAGAGATCTCCATACAAATGCTGTCATTTGAAAACTGACTTTTGTCTTTGATTTCATGGGGTTTTGTCTGCCATAACAGATTCCATCAGCACATAACAGCCCTACACGATACAAGAAATATTTCTAAGACCAGCTATGTCAGATCAGTCAGAATTCTTCACCTGCATTTACTTTTGGAGAAAAGTAGATTTACTGCTGTGGCATTATGCAGTCTGGTCTAAAATTAGTTTATCATCTTAACCACAGAGAATTGTCCAACTGCCTGCTACTGGGCAGTGCTAACACTCTGAGTACAGGTTGTCTTGATTCAGTGAGCTTCTTACAGTCTGGGGTTTCATAGGTGTGATGTCAGGGAAGAAAATGGTTTTCTGTGCGTCCACCACAGCCAACCACAGCAAATTAGTTGTCAGAATAAGAATCTAAATTTCCTTCATTAATTTCTTCACCCTCCTAGCTTTCTGTCTCATTTATCTAAAATAGTTCTTTGATGTAGAGCTGCAAAAAACTTCTCCGGAGATATTCAAAATCAGCCTGGCCGTGGTCCTGTGCAGCCTGCTCCAGGTGACGCTGCTTTGGCAGAGGGGTTGGACTGGATGATCTGAAGAGGTCTAACCTCTACCATTCTGTGAGGGATCTTGAGCTAGTGGTTCAGATGATGGCTAATACAGAAAATATAAAAGTTGTACTGTTACAATTTCTTTTGACAGCATAAACTGCAAGCTCCTTAGTCATAGTCCTTTGAGAAGCCTGGAATCCAGCCAGAGTTGCTGGTGAGACCTGGATGCCAATAAATTGTGTCTCTTAGAGGTGACCATAGGATGGAGTGGGTGACCGGTCTAAGCAGCAGCTGTAGCAGGGTGTCCTGTCCCACAGCTGGAACCCCACGGATGGGTGCTGCTGCCTGCTGCCCTCCAAGCTCCCTCCAGCCCAGGCTTCAGCCCTGCTGGGGCTCTGGGAGTCAGCCTGGAGAAATGCCACTCAAACGAAAATAAATCTACATTGCAAAAATTGCCTGTATTGTAAACTCCAAATAAAAAACATCAGTGTCGGGAAAAAAAAAAAAAAGAAAAGAAAGAAAAGAAAAGAAGCAAAGATGAGAAACAACCCCTGTCCTACACAAACGCGTTGCTGGATGCAAACAGCTGAACGTTAGTCAACCCTTGACTGCACAAAGAGAGACCGGTCGTAAACAAATCAGAGAGCGCTGAGACGGAGCCTTCTAACGAAGGCTATTGAAGTTTGTGCTCCCTGTAACTTGAAAAGCCGCAAACGCTGAAAGAGCCATCTGTATTAAACCATGGCTGGGATCATGTTCATTAGCTGGTTGGCTGTAAATATAGCCTCCCCCCAACACAAAAGGTAACGCATGTCAGCTCAAACCATCACCAGCAGGTTTGTGTAAATATTTACTGGGCTGTTCAGACTGCTGTAATTTGAGGCTGTTGATGTCTCACAAACAAGTTAGAAAATGAGCTGGCAAGTTCCCGAAAACAGTGTCAGAAGGCAGCTCTGGTACAGCAGAGGGAATGTGAGCTTTGTGCAGTTTTCTCTGAGGGCTACACTGCTTCCCAACTGCTCCAGCCTGGCTAGATTTTGGTGTCCTTACAGTCAAAACCCAGTTTTAAAGATTTAAAATTTTTACAAGGTTCTTTTTCTTTACACTCTAGCAGAATGTTTCTTGGGAGTTTTGGGTGTTGGGATGAGGATGAGGATTTACCTTAGGTTAATTAATCTTTTATTCTTTTTTTCATAAAAATACATCAGGGCATAAAGCCCCCTTTATGAGGGTTTATGAGGGCTATGGGATCACCATCACCTTTTTGAAACAGCCAAGCCTGTTTATTGCAGGGGGATTGGACTAGACGACCTTTAAAAGCTCTTTCCAACCCAAACTATTCTACGATTCTATGTGGCAAGAAGTAACGGAGCAACAGAATGACTGCAGGTTCATAGCCAGGTGTATTATTGCTTTATACACCATCCCCTTGGGCTATTCTGTGCTGACCGCTGCAGGGCTGTCATGTCAGCTCTTCAGATGGTGCAAGTGAGTGAGATTTCATTTCCAGCAGCGGAGTGCCCCTGACTTACACAACCTCATGGTTTAGTCTAGGAGACTTCACATGATAGACCTCAGGGTGTGATCCTGTGATCTCGGTGTCTTACAACATGACTCGTGCACTAAAAGTAGCCCTCTGAGAAGCCAGCCTTTTAGCACCCAGATTGTGAGTTATTTCTTTTGCTTGGTGACTGGGCATGAGTTTTGCAACCTCCACACATAATTCAATATGTCAGGTAATTTCCATCTGAAGTAGGGCTCTGTCACTCAGAAATCTCAGCTCCACCACGTGTGTGAACAGTAGGTGCCCACTCCCAGCCTTTGGTGATGGGTCTCCTGTTCCGTGAGGAAGGCATGAAAAATGTACACCAGGCTTTCAGGGCCCATGGTGTGGATTTGGGATGGCAAAACTTTTTTTAAAGTAGCAAAAGCAGGGGTCTCTACATCCTTCTTACAAAAAGCCTTCCTCCTCACAGAGATAAGTGAAGTGGCTAGATCCACCAGGTTCTGGTCTTTTGGTTACTGCAGGAAAAGAATAATGTGGACATTACTGGGACAAGAGGCTAGAACTAGTCCTATGGAGGAAAAATAAAGCCCCACTGGCACTACGGCACTGTGCAGGTATGTATTGCATCAGTCATCTCCATCAGAGAGCATTTACATAAATGGTAAGAACTAGTTTATTATGACAGGCTGTATCACGGGCACCCGTGACAGCAGAGTCTGAACAAGCCTGAAGACAGAAGGAAATCCCTTTTCTTAAGGGGCTCTTTCCCACGGGCTGGACAGGAGCAGGAATTCTGCTCTGTGGGTCAGCTGTCTCCTTGAGTAAATGCAAAGAGGAGAAGCCTCCTAAGACAACTCTGCTTTCCAAGACTGGAGAAGTACAGACAGAAGATGTGAAGCAGAAGGGGAGGGGAAAAGAGGTGTTGATGAATTTTTTATGTCAAGTTCTCCAACTGCCATCACTCCATCACCTGAAATAGCAGCATAGAAGAACAGGATGATATCATGCTGGCTTATGTGGGCAACATATGTAAAAGATTTCTCTGAGGTGGATCATAATTACAGTCCTTGGTTATTGATATCAATAGAATATAAAGTATTCCATAGAGAAACAGTATTTCCACCTTCTAGATTACACCATTACACCTAAATCTGCAGCAAAGCTGGGTAGAGTCACCAGGACATCTATCCATACTGTGCCATCAGAGAAGAAAGCCTCTCCTGGAATAGGATTTGGCTGAGGGTGCTTCGTCCTTACAGACAGAAAGACAGGAGTCCTCTCACTTGCGTAGTACAGAGTGATGATGTCTCTCTTCTTTTCTAGGCTTTCAGTCTTTCCACAGCCTCTGAAATATACTTCTGCTCCAGGACGCCAGGTCCAGCAAGGAGTTTGATTTGACTGGTGTTTGATTTTTTGGTCATCCACCTCAGGCTGCGTAGCTGCTTTTAAAGGCATGACTCATCTGAAATATTCACTGGTATGCTGGTGTCTTCGGTCAACCAGCTACCATTCACCTTCATTCTTCACGCCAAAAGAAAGCCCTGTTGCTTTGTGTTTTTCTTCAGGGGACTGAAGGTTGCCTATAGGCCTGATTTTTAGAGCTGCTTTCTGTCCCACGCTTCTCCAGCTCTTACATTCATCAGTGTGTCCCAAAGACAGGGTATGAAGATGCTGTTCTGCAGTACATCTCACATGGCAAAAACCTGGCATCACAGCACAAATAGTGGTGTTTTCTGGCCCTTGCAAAGCAGTTGCTGCTCTCTATGAGCTCTTAGGTTCCAGCTCAGAACCAAGAACAAGGAGGTGTATGCACAAGCATCTAGAGGATAGACAAGTGCAGCGAGTGGCTTTTAAAAATGATTAAGAAAACATGTAACAAATCGGAGATGGATTAAATGACTCATTTACTCCATCTTCCTGCTCATGAAGGTTCAGTCTTTGATTGCACCACATTTTAAAATATTATATTAAAACCATTTTTATATGATCCAAAGCTCGGTTTGTCCACCATGCCTGCATTCCCACCTCCAACCTGGGCGAGTGGAGCATCTTGGACGCTCCTGGATGCAGCAGGTCTGCTGATGGCTGCCACTCCTCGGCAAGGATCAAGGCTGGAAAATGCAGTGATGGGTAAGAGCTGAAGAGAGGCAGATCCATGGGCTCTGCCCATTATGCAGGTGGTGTAACTGGGTGACCACAAAGTTGCCAACAAGCAGTGCAGGGAACAGGGCTCATGGCTTACCCAGTGCCTGCCAAAGATGTAGATGTTTGGCTGGGCTGCATGCCTGTCGAGGGTGGGGATTGGGATTTCAAGCTATGAGCTTGTGTCTCTCCTGTTCTAACCCTCAGCATCATAGTCTGCAAGGGATACGAAGCAACAGGGACCTACGACACAGATGACATGAAGAGCCAGGTTTGCTTTGCCCAGGAAAGCATTTCCTTACTCTCAGAAGGTAGGCTGCCATGAGATAACTCCTAATGTGTTGGAAAATAAAACATCTCATGAAGATGTGCTATCTATGGAACAGGTTGCCCAGAGAGATGGTGGGTGCCCCAACCCTGGAAACACCCAAGGTCAAGGTTGGACGGGGCTCTGAGCAAACTGACCCAATTGAAGATGTCCATGCTCACTGCAGGGGGGTTGGGCTGGTTGGCCTCTGAAGGTGCCTTCCAACACAAACCATTCTATGATTGATTCTACGATTCTGTGTTTCTATGATTAATACACAGACCAGGACACCATTAGGGTGGGGCATAATAAAACATCTGCACTGCATGAGGGCAGTGAAGTTCTGGGCTGATTTATGCAGTGGAGCAGAAATGTTACCACTTCATGCTCAAAATGGTCCTCTGAGAAAAGATTTAGTGAAAAGGATATCTTGAAATTTTCTGGCTTGCATATCTTACACAAACCAAAAAGACGTGCTCTTAATTTACAAGCTGAAAGAATGCGCTTTTCTTTGCATGATTAGCCCACAGCCCATGGCTGTAGCTTTTAGGTGCGAAGGTAGCACAATTACTAAAAAGCTGATTACTAAAAGCATAGTATCTCTGCCCATAAACCCTCACCCCATGACGTGAAGCGGAGGGGGGATGCTGCCTCCTCCTGCAGCACACCCCACAGAGCGGGAGCCCTCTCTGGCCGTGCTACCCATTCCTGTCACCGCAGCAGGGGCAACAGCGGCTCGCCGTTCCTGTTTCCGTGGACATCGGCCATGCTTTACCGGTGGGAACATCCCAGGCTCTCTGCTATGAGCCGTAGGTACAAGCAGAAATCCTGGCCTGACTCCCATGAGGTCTAGGAACTAGAAGAAAAAGTAATTTTACTTCTCAAAAGCATATAAATGATACACAGAGAACTAGTTCAGAAAATATGGAAGGACTTCATGCCATTTTCAGAGTCAGCCTTTCCTGACCTGCACTTTCCCCCCAGCAGTAATTAACCTCTGTGCAAAGCCAGTGTGAGATGCTACCAAGCCAGAAGAGCTGTGCTCCCAAGTGCAGCTTATGCTCCCATACATTATTACACACGGTGCAGAATGCAAGTGCCTCAAGCAGAAAAGATTTCCACTTCAAATGAGGTAAACATTTTGCTGTTGTCAAGCTAACAGGAAGGTAAGCTGGAAACCACTAAATCATTTCTCTGACAGTGGTACTGAATAGGAGCCTCATCCTGACAGGGTCATAAAGAAAGTTCCACTTCTAGCAAATTGGTACCTGGAGGATGCTTTCCCAGCTAGCATCTCTGCCCGTGTGCTGTGGAAGTGGACTGGGATGGTAGTAAGACACCTACGGTCCAGCCTTCAAATGCCAACCTTATGTTTATTTTTTTCTAGATATTTTCTGGAACAGAAGTGAGCAGATAAAAAGCAAGAAAGTATGGGAAAACGAGAGAAAACAGTGGTAGTTTCTGGATAATTTGAGCTGTACATCCACACTGAAAACTGCTCAAAAAAACAGTCCAAATGTAAGCAGCACACAGATGTGAGCTTTCAGTGCCCAGCGCCCTGGGTTACTTGCGTTGAAAGCACCACTACACCTAGATCACAGGTCAAAAATCAGAGTTTCCTCTGGAGAAGTACCTTGTCCCATTAACAGAACCAAAAGCAAAAGCACTGACATTTGGTGTCAGCGCAAAATTCTAGGGAAAAAATAACGCAAAACAACCCTGATAACAACATTTAGAAAGTTTAGAAAGAAAACTCCACCTGGAAGCTCTATGAACACCCTAGGCCCTCGGTCACCTGGGTTTCCAGATGCCATTTAACTCACCAGAATGGACCAGGGGTCCCTGAGCTTAGTCCCTGGGGAATGACGGCAAGGGACTAAGACGTATTTCCAGGCCAGATGGGCCAGGCTCAAAAAGCCGTCGGCCTTCTGCAAGAGGATTCCTCAAAATCTCCCTGTTCTGCAGAGCATTATGCTTTCAGGGAAGTGACATTTCCTGGCATCGAAGCATCCTCCGAGAGACTTCCCAGCTAGCTGAAACGTGAACACCCGAGGAACAGGTGTTATCAGCTCCGTGGTACAAGTATCAGATTTCGAATAAATTCAGAAATTCTCAGTTGGTTTTGCAAGACACCATCCTAGGAAAGGGAGGGAGGCACTGGGGTGATGATCTGAGCTCAGACCCTGGTGACAGACAGCTTGTGTGGTTATCAAAAGCATTGCCAGGCTCACCCTGCCTAGGTGGACAACCATACTCATCTCGCAGTTTCTGACAGATGCCACTCTACAAAACAAGATGGGGAAATACTAGTAGGGCTGTTGTACCTCTCTCGGCCTCTCCAATGTTTCTTTTGGTTATTATCATGTTCAAACTGCCCTTTGGCTTCCACCAGTCTGTTTAACTCCTTTATTCTCTCTGGTCTGTACTGACAAAGGAAAATAAAAGCTGCCATGGCCTTTGGGAGCAAATAACTCACCTCTGCATCGAGCTGAATCAGCTGGGTGGTCAGAGTGCCTCAGGAGATGGGACTTTCCCTGTTAAGCTTTCCTGGATGGTCACTTGGCATCGCCGTGTGGGCACAGGTACTGTGTCGCTCAGTGTGTTGGCAGCTGAGGTCAGGCTTGTGCTGCCAGTCTCCACTGTGACCTTGGATGGAGCGGCATTGGCAAAGGCAAGGCTGAGAGGGACTTTCGAGCAGATGGGCACTGGGCACTTGGCCTGGGGCTGCGGGGTTACATGGTCACCTCTCCCACCATCTCCACCCTCTGGCCCCCCTGCAGAGCACCTGGGCAGTGGGACTTGCTTTCCAGGAAGGGCTGAACTGTGCTAAACCCTCTGACATTGACCCCAGGCTGGGAAACCAGCTGGGGATTTCCCTCCCCAGGCTCATGTGGCACTCTGGGGGACAACTATTAAGTAGGAACCTTGCTTGGGAGTTTGTGCACTGGGTAGCTGGTGGTTGGGTGGCTTCCTGGGGTGACCCTGTCATGCAGCTCGGTGGAAGAACATTCCATGTCCTAGACACTTTGCCAAGCTAATTCAGGCTTCACTTGTGCCCTACCAGCTAACATAGGATGAAGGTGGTACATGTTGCTGGTTGGAGGTGGTACGTGCTGCTGGTTGGAGATGGTACGTGCTATCTGTGTGCTCAAATTCAGCTTGGACATAAATGTGTGCGGTTCTGTGGCAGGGAAACATGGTCCCCCCATGACTGCATTTCCAGGGAGCCTTTTTTTTTTTGTGCTGGAGAGAGCGAGAGGTGGTTGAGCCATCCTGTTATGAAAGCCAGGTCCCTGGTGGGTGCACAGTGAGGCTTCTCCACCGTGGGCCATCCTGGGCAGCCGGTCTAGGGCCACCATTGCCCTCTGTTGGCAAAATCCTGAGATCTCCCCTCTTGCTGCCCGCTTCAAGCTACCTCAGAGCATATCCCAGCTCTGGGTGCTGGTGCCAACTCTTCCTACACCAGTCCTCCTTTCTGCCCTTCCCAAAGTCTAGAGGGGCTGGGCACCCAGAGGAACATAAAAATATCTGCTGATGAAAATCACAGTGAATCCTCCCTTTCAAAAGGCCTTACTTTCCCCTCTGGCTTCAGAAAGATGACTTTACCTCTCTGCCATATCTTGCCCACTCGTGTTTTCTGACTGATTGAGGGGGGTGGGTTTTTTATCACTCCATCAACAGCCAATAAACAAAATACTTTATGCAGACATGCCTGTAAAGGGTGTAATTTCCCCAGTAAGAGAAAACTTACTGTATGAATCAGAGAGCCTTTCTCTGCCCTACTAGATAATTTCTTCCTGGCTTACAGCAGCTTCAGTGAATGAACTTTTGTTGACAGCACCCCTCACCTGGGTCAAGCAAAGGGGGAAGGTGAGGAGATGAAAAGTATTGCCTGTCATAACTGCAGGCTGGCATAGACCATGGTGAGATAAAAACCCAAAATTTCTTTTGTCCAGTTAAAAGCAAGGTTTGTATCCAAGAACTCTATGCCAAAACCATTTTGTATTCTTGGCTCCCTGCGCTCCTCACCACTCGTGCTGGTGATGTGTCTATACCACATCATCGTGTGGTATATTTGACAACTAGATTGAAATGGAGGCCACTCAACATACCCATTACATGCATTGTTCTCTGGCATATGGGACATCCCAATGGCCAAATGGTGGACTGCCAGCCTACAGGACAGGATATCGTGCTAGCTACCACTTTATCAGTTACAGTAATAGTGGCAACTGTTATTCATTGTTTTTTATGACAATGGAAGAGGAAGAACATCTACATCAGGTCAAGGGAGGTGATGCTTCCCCTCTCCTCATCACTGGTGGTGCCATGCCTGGTGTTCTGTGCTCAGATCTGAGCTCTCCAGTACAAAAGAGACATGGACATACTGGAGTGAGACCAGCAAAGGTCCACTAAGATGGTTATGAATGTGAAGCATCTGACAGATGAGGTAAGAGCTGTGACTGCTCAGCCTGGAGAACAGAAGACTTGAGGGGACCTCATCAATATATATAAATATCTGATGGGGTTAGTAAAGCAGATGGAGCCCAGTAACAAGACCAGGGGGAGTGGGCACAAACTGAATCACAGGACCTCCCGCCTGAACATCAGGAAACACTTTTTTATGGTGAGGGTGGCTGAGCACTGGCACAAGTTGATTAGACAGGTTGTGGAGTCTCCAGGCTTAGAGATTTTCAAAACCTGACTGTACACAGTCCTGGGTGACTTGGACTGGGCAGCTGAACCTGCATGAGCATGGGGGCTGGACCAGATGATGTCCAGAGGTCCCTTCTCTTAATCACTTTCCGGCAAGAGACATTTCCTGGCATCAGAGCATCCATGCCAGTTTTAACTGAGGCTGTAAAATCCAATGTTTGTGAGAAATATTTTCCCATATACAGAAGAACAGGTGACAGACTTACTTACCAGAAAAAATAAAAGACATTTTTAATAGGCTTAGTATGATTGTCTCATAGTTAAACACCATTGTGCTGAAAGAAGGCTCTGAAGTTCACCCCTTTTGTGGGGTTTATGGAGTTGTTACTGGGACACAGCTTTTAACCACAGTGTGTAAAAGACTTTGAGATCAGACCGATGTCTTTTACCTGCATATGACTCATCCATAAAATCTTATTGTTACATATTTTGATTTGGAATTAACAAATATCAAGAAAGTTTATCTAACATAACAGCTGTCGTGTCTGTAGTTGCTCCTGTGTAACTTTAAAGTAATTATTGCCATATGTCTGCCTTGTGCTGCAGTGCAGGAGAAATGCAGGAGATCTTGTTCTTCGCTGCCGGCTGCCCTGAAATCACAGTACCGTGTACCCTTTTACTGGGAGGGCTTGGCCGTTAAAAAGTGAGTTGAGGTCTCAGGTCTCTTCTTCCTGAATGAGCCCCAGACTCATGGAGAAAAGAGGTTGTTCCAATGAATTTAAATACACACGCATATTTTGTTAATCAGCTAGAGTATCTTTTTGGTCAAATATCTATGCAAACCTGCAAGAAAATAGCTTATGAGTAACAGAAGAAAAATAAAGGTAAAATCCTGCAATTTATTGTTGAGACAGAGAAATTATGGCAGAGATTACGTTGGAAGATTTGTCAGTGCAGCAATTTTCAGATGGTTGCTGGCTGCCGTAGGGAACTGTTTCCAGACCGTAGGTGCTGTCACATTCCCGGGATCACTGACTCCAGGTAGCCCTGGCTGCTGGCTCTCATCCAGCAGCTTCTGATCTGGCAGCATTGAACAGAACCCTGGAGGAAGACCTCCCAGCAAGGGCTAAGGAGAGAGAGGAGAATTTTTCGCTGCTTAGTGGTGGTTAGCTCAACACCCTAGGCAGTCAAGGAGAAGCCCTGAACAACCCGAGAGGAGTTTGGGAGCAGGTAGTAAGTATATCTGGGAAGACAAGGTCTGCGCCCTTAGTGTACTGATGGAGAATTAGGCTTTATTTCCCCTTCTGCAGCACTAGTGTCTCAGCTAGGAATGGCTCCTTGGCCCAGCTATTTTTCGCAACCTCTCCTTACCAACCTCTTCCCATGTTAGTCTCCTCGTCCCTTCCTACAGTACTGGGAACAATTTACAGCCTCAGATCTAATTTTTCTCTTGTTTGACTACAAACTGATCTGGCAAGCTGGGCCCAGCAGTTGTGTTGATTGGAGTACAGATGGGATGAGTTTTTTCCTTTCAATCTTACTTCAAGTGTTGAATCTGCAGCTGGTGCTGAGCTGCAGCGGTGGGAAGGGTCTTGCTCTGCCTTCAGCTGACCTTCCCTGGGTTGAGCTGGTGCAGGCAGGGTCTTTGGGGAATGTAACTGTTAAGACTTCAGAAATCTCTGCTGGAAATTAAACTGCTGCTTTGCTAAGAGGTGACCAACTTTGGGCATGAAAGCCAACCGTATCCTGGGCTGCATCAAGAGCAGCGTGGCCAGCAGGGCGAGGGAAGGGATTCTGCCCCTTTACTCCACTCTCTTGGGACCCCACCTGGAGTACTGCATCCAGCTCTGGAGCCCCCAACATAGGAAGGACATGGATGTGTTGGAGCGGGGCCAGAGGAGGGCCACAAAGATGATCCGAGGGCTGGAGCACCTCTCCTACGAGGACAGCCTGAGGGAGTTGGGGCTGTTCAGCCTGGAGAAGAGAAGGCTCCGGGGTGACCTTAGAGCAGCCTGCCAGTACCGAAAGGATGGAGAGGGGCTTTTCACAAGGGTGTGGAGTGGTAGGACAAGGGGGAACGGCTGTAAAC
>Ga0181612_173200_pt1 | contig 13118 bp, 5 predicted proteins | sample HoacroProtozoa21_FD_119630 | JGI IMG/M metagenome (GOLD analysis project Ga0181612, IMG submission 119630) | Hoatzin crop microbial communities from Cojedes, Venezuel. Combined Assembly of Gp0051906, Gp0051904, Gp0051908
CTCATTTCATGTCCCTTCAGGTTCCCTGCATGACCAAAGTCACTAAATTACTGTGTACCCCAGTTTACTGTCCATACATCTTTGGAGTGGGAACAATCCTACTTGCCATTCCTACAGGGACTGCACAGATAATATATCAGCATTTGTGAGGCTTGCAAAGATCACCATGCTGTGGCCCCAGAATTACCTTAGGTGGATTATAGGAAGTGGTTTCCTCATGCCGTGAAGGACTCTGACCCTCTGGGGAATTCGATTTTTCCCTAAGCGAAAATCTCGGATACTGAAAGTGCTGGAACTTTTCCCTGACCTTTGCTTGTCATACTTGCTTCTCCTTATTCTTCTATTCACGGTTTATCATTCCATAGTTAGCTGAAATAATCAGGGTTCCAGCAGGAACACCTGCCCTGATTAAACTGAAGTACCATATGTTGGCTCAGCAGGGCAAAGTCACCTATAAACTAAATATAAAATAAATTTTCATTTTTTTGAAGGGGAGGACAGATCTTACTTTCAGGGGGCGACTTGTATGGAAGGGGCAGTGAAAATCCATCTCAAAGTGAATTGGCATCAGTGTCCATACTACTAGGTAAGCAGTGCAGCTATATTTCAGTCTTGATTTTTCATTATAGAATTCTGCCAGGCTGGTGATGTTTCAGGCTTTAACAGAGCATAAGATACGCTTTAAATGTGATTCATCTCCTCTAACTTGAGGTAGCTACTCTATAGTTGTGTTTAAGCCAACTGGTTAGACTTGTTTTGCAGCCACTGGAGTGAAGCAGTTAATTCTCAGATGGAATTCATCTGACCTAATTTGGATGGCTATGTTAGAATGAGGTGAATGGTGCTGCCTATGGACTAAAGCAAACCTAGGCAACTGACTTACATGAATCCTACCTTTCATGGCAATATTCAGCTATCTTTTGATACACAATCATTCTATACCTTATATTGCTTTAGGTGGCAAAAGCAAGCTTATAGTCCTGAATGGAAAAAGAGTTTTCTCATTAAAACGGCACCAAATCTTACCAAGTCAATGTCTTTTGGTTGCAGAGTTGTAACTTTTCTGTGACAGACTACATGGGCAATTCTTGAAATACTGCAATGGTACATATCTTGGATTATAGTCTATAGATGGCCAAAAAATTCTCAGCATTGTGATATTAAAATGGTAATGTTCTAAAATAGATGAATGTCAAGATGAAATGTGACCTATTGAGAAGAGATTCTTACAGACTACTCTTTTTCTTATTCTGCAGAAGACAATTATAATACTTATGTATTTGTCAGTAGTTCTAGTGTTTTTCTTTAATATGATATAGAAAAATATATTGGTAGAGTGATAAAGATCAGCAAATTATGAGGTTAGAGGTGTCCTAGATTTTTTTTATACTTCTCATTTTTGTGGACAGTTCTTCAGTATTTCATGGCGGCAATGATTCTAATAGGCTGTTCTAAAAGCAATTCCGTAACCCTCAGAATCCCTGCTGTAACACTCATAGCACTTCATTTCCATTCAGTGGATAAAGATTAGAGGATCATTTAATGGTAATCACAGCAAAACTTATGGTGACAGATAATGATTCTGAAGTCCAAAGAATCGTATAAAGTTAACCTCATACTTGTGAAAGTGGTTGTCACTGAAAAGTAGCATTTCATATTTATGGTTGCATCCTTGTATTGTATTCTTCTGTGCTATATAGTTGAACAGAGATTCTCAGGATGCACAAACCCAACTAAAACCTTACTATAACTGTGAGTAGACTAATTGTCTGATTGTCTTATATTCATTTGAGAAGTGATTGTTTTGTAACAAAGCAGGTGGCTTCTGTGGTACTTCAGACATGAGAGGAGGTGATTATCATTTCCCTTTCCAACCATACAACTCTGCTGACTTGATTAGAATTGCTGTTGATCTGTACCTTCAGAAATGAGGTGTTTTAACATTATGATCTGGGAGAAATGGCAAAACTTTTCTATTTGTGATGTTTTATGAATAATCCATAATTTGTAATTTTAAGTCTGTCAAGCACTTGGAAGTTGAAACTGGAAATGGTGGATCTTTACCTTTCCAGAAATTTAATAAATATATCCTTTTATCATGGCAAAATCTAGTCCCTGGCAATCTTAAGCAGATGCTGCACAATTTACCAAAAGGTTATTATCAGAAGGAAACTTCTCTTTCCTTCTTTCTGTGGATAGAATACAGTGAAGTAACAAGTGTTGATTTGCCTCGGGTTCAATTTTCTAATGATCAGATTCATTTTACCAAACTTCTCATGGTTTCATTTATGTAAAGAAGCCCTAAAATATATGTAATAGCCACAAGTCAGTTATTACCATTAAGGGTTTAGAACGTAACAGCATGCTGATGAATAGAGACCTGAGTATGCAGCTGTGACAAAGCTTTGGCAGTGAATCCATTTATGGTTGTTTCTATAAAGGCCATTTTTTTCCATCAAAATGTTTGTAAAGTCTAAGGGAGCTATTTGTGGAGAATGTTTCTCCTAAACGGTGAGGAAGGGACAAGTGAACTGATTCTAGCTAGTTGCTTGCTGGCTGATGCACAGTGAAGACTTATTACTAATCTTGTGTTTTGGTTAGCAGGTTGGAGACAGGGAGAAACCCATGGGCGTGCATAGCTGATGCCCTTTGTGTAACCTTTTGGTGAATGGACAGGGTAGACTTTGCATTTCCTGAAAGTATCTCCAGGTGTCTGTTTCTTCATAGCTTGAACCTGCAATCTGCAAGAGCTTTCAGCAGCCAAATGAGACATGTTTTTGCTCAGCATATTCTGTGACTCGCAGTCTTTTCTGTGTTACAACATAACTAAGATAAGGATTTTAGTTTGAAGAAAACATTATTCTACACGCAAGTTTCTGCTCATAAAGAGAGACTTTCGTATGGGTGCTTAAAATAATATTTTGTAGCTAGCTAGATGTGTGCAAGAGGTATTCTTATTAACCAGCATCATGGTAGCATTGTTGATTCATTGGCAAGCTCTCGTCTATATGGGACAACCAAATAACCCTTAAGGGACAGCTATTACTCATCATTAATGTTAGTAGATTTGTGTTTTTTGAAGGTTTTTCCATCCTGTTTGTTGTCAGTTTCAGCAACGTAGTTAACTGTGCTAGTGAAACTGTGAGAGGATTGAAGGTGGTCCAAGGCATGAAAGATATCTAAGCGTCCAGCCCTTGGGTAAGGTGTCAGACCAGGAGCTGTTAACTTTGATGTGGGGAAAGGTCCACCTTGTGTAAGGCTCCAGTGCAGCGCACGTGAAAAGGTCTAAACTCATGGATATTCCAGACTTATTGAATTGTGTCCTCATTTACTCTGGCTAAAGAAGGTGTCATCACTTGAGTTCATTCAAGTTGTGTGCCCTTGCAGTCTTTCTTTTTCTGCTCAGCGCTCCTCACAGAATTTTTGAATGGTTTCACAAATTCTTTTGTTGGATTGGTCTTTTCCCCTCTCTTCCGTTCTTGGGCATTTGGCTTACAGCAATCAGATGTGTTCTGAAGTTTCCATAATCTCTAAATTCTTTCTGAATAAGAGTGGGCATTGAATGAGCGTTTAGCATGCTGGACCAAGTGGGAATTCTGTTCTGTATATCCCGAAGAGATATCGTTGTGCCAATCTGTCTTGTATTCGGATTTTTTTTTTTTTTAAGAAATACTTGTGGATAGATAAACATGAAGCTTCATGGGATCATCAGACATAATTATCACTAATCAGTGGCTAAAAAGATTTGTAGGTATTGAAGAATAGAAATGAGTGCAGCCGGTCTACTCAAGTGGCAATCGGCAGCATGAAAGAGGCTAGTGCCAGGTTTTGATTCTAATAAATCTTGATATTTAATATGCAGTAGTGATCTTCTGTTTGAAAGACAAATAATCTAGCTATTTTGCAAGAAAGGGCGAAATAATGTAGATCTCCAGTGGGACATGTGAATGTGGCTTCCCTCTCCTGTAGTAAGAAGGTATCCTTCACAGGCAGGCCACAGAAGGAAATACGCTGGGAAGAGGGTAGGAGTAGAGCCTTCTCTTTGTCATGCCCTGGTGACCCTTGGGTTTACTGGTAGGAAATCTACACAAGAACTTGCATGTAAAAATATACTGAATTTTCCACTCTACGGCACTGAGGGAAATGGTATTATCTCAGGTGTCGGGTACAGATATTAATGAGCTAAAGTGAGTGCTCGTGTCTGATAACCTTATCTGCAGCCTGGAGACGCGGGATTCACTATTTCCATGACTAGAGTGGAGCAAGAAGCAGGTACCCGAGTGGGCCCAGATGTACTGAGATAAAACCACTGCATACGTGGAGAAGCCAGAGGCAATATTAAGTTCCTAAGTAAGACTGTGCTTATCGAAGTGCAGACTTGAGGTGGCAGGGCAGAGGGACAGCGCGACTCTAAGGAGAACTCAGATCTGGAGGGCAAGACACAGCCTTACCCTGGAGGGTGGAGATTATTCAGTTGGGATCTGAATATGAAACATCTGGACTGCACCTTCTTTCACTGTCATTTCTCATTCTTTGCCATTTGTTATTTAAGCCATTGTTAATTTGAAGGTGTTGTCCATGATGAAGCTACTTGCTGGGCACATTAGAGAACAACTTTGTTCAGGTAATGCTTCATTTCATTTCTAGAAGCAAAGTAGCTTTAAAATCAAAGAATATACCTGCTGGCTTTTCCTCATTTGTATGATAATGCCATTTGGGGGGAAAAGACCCCAAAACTTTGTGACATTTTTATGGATTTTTGAAGAATTAAAAGAATGGATCAGAAATGAGAAGTTGGGTTGGAAAAATATACTTTACTCTTAAAAAAAAAAAAAAAAGGGGGGGGGTAATGAAAGGTAGAATTCATTAATGTTATAATCTTTCTGTTCATGTGCTTTGTAAACATGTAGTTTTATGGTTATGTTCCGTATTTCTGTGCCATCTGGAGAGTAAGAATTTCAAAGCAAAAAATTTTTTTTCTTATTTTCATCAGTGTGCCAGAGGTTTGCTTTAAATGCTTCAGGAAGAGCAATTTTCTAACGTAATGAACTTGAAAGTGAGTTCTGACAGATAGAGGCCCTCACTTATCTAGTAAGTAGAGTCCTATGATCCAGTATATAACATTGCTGCTAACAGTTGCAGAGATTTGATTTTTCTGATGTGCAGAATCACATGTAAAAAGTAGTTTACTTCTTATATGGACATTAGTTACTCTTTAAAAAATTATTTTACTCTTTCAAATGGCCTCTGAGAAGAACAACACATTTTAGCAGTACTAGTTTAGAACATTTTTATGGAAAATCCTTGTTCTGGTGTATTCTAAAAGATCTGAATGTCTTCTTATATGTTTGTATTCATAAAATAGATATTAAATGCAAAAATAATTTGATAGGGTTCTAATATAAATGAAATAGGCTGTTTCTGATTGATTGTTCAATCTGAAGTTGTTCTAGAGAAAGTCAGAAATGAATTAGCGTGGAGTAGTGGGCCAAAATGAAAATGTACAATTAAACACATTCCAACACACTACCAAGGACACTTCAGAGATTCCAAAGTTAAATCAACCCAAAGCAGTGGGTGTACAGGTCGGGTGGTTTGCCTTTGAGGTTTATACTGTGACTCAGAGGTAATGTAACTATCTAAAAGTATTTTCTATGCTTTTAGAGATAAATTAGTTGCACAGAGCCAGTGTGAGTGCCTGAAGACACAATATGGTATGTGACAGCACTAGACACTTGCAGAAGGTAATTTCTTTTTAATGTCCTAATCCTAGAGTCATTTGGTTATATCTGAATCTCATCTTTTACGTTTTTCAAGACTGTATAGAAAAAGTTAGGAACCCACAAGTCAGAAGCTGCTAGGCTCGCACGTTTATTTTCCTTAACACCATAATCTTAATTGGTTTTCTGATTCCTTTTGAATCACTATTCTTTCTTTTTTTGTAGTAGCTTCTCTCGTTGAATGCTTGGAGGTAGTAATGCTGAAAGTACTGTCTGCTGATACAATATTTTTCATGAGATGATGGGATTGCTGTATCTGTTATACTGCTTAGAGTATCTGGAAGCAAAGCGTTTGCAGGCCTTTTGCAAAAGTCTGAGTAGACACTTCCTGTAAAGACGATCAAAGCAAGTCTGGGGCAAGACTACTTTGTAAAAGTTTGTTATGTTTCCTCCTTTTCTAATACCACATGTAGAGGGATCTAGGTGTGAAGTAATGTCATAGTTAAAAAACTTTAAATCACTGAACACCAAAACCACCTTTGAGGAAGAGTCGAGTCGCATAATCTGAAAGAAATGTTTGAGGAAGACTGTCAACAGATTGAGGCTGCTCTGCTGGGGGGAGAGGAATACCCTGAAGACAAAGGACATTTTGTTGGATCTCTAGGAGTTTTGTATTGATATCATAATACGTGTTTCCAAACTCTGTTATTTTGACAGGAAAACCTTATTCTAAATGGACAGAGTAACTTGGAGGAAAATTTGAGGGGGAGGCTTCGCTTCGGAGGGGAGCCATCTGGTTCACAGTTTGAAGCTTCCTGCCCTGCTCTCTAAATTGTCTTTAGTTGCAGTGACTGTTCTATATATGTCCCAACGTTTGGATCCCAGTACATGTGGTAGTTACTGTAAACCAAACAAAAGATATGTGTGTGAAACTTGGTCTCAGAATTTTGAATTTTTTGATAGTAGATTTATTTTTAAAGCACACGTTAAAAAGCCTATTAGAAAACATTCATTTAATCAAACCACTTGTTCTGCATTTTGGAATATTTTAGCCTGCCTTGTAACACACTGAAGTATTCCTTTGGATTATTTTCTCCTCTCTGCATTCAAGAGATGTGCCTAAATAGACTGTTTAAGACAGAGAAGTAGCATCCCTACCCCTGTGAACACTCTTATGAAAGCTGACGGTTACTGCTGAATGTAATGGATTGGGGGGGGGAAGGAAGTAAGTAATGTAAAATCATTCAAAATGCTTCTGTGCAACTCTTCAACATCTTGAATAGCCTTTGAATGTCTCTAAAAGCTGCATGCAGTTGTCCTGTTTTCTTGCCTACTGCAATTATATCAATTTAAAATTTTTAAAAAGTGCTATGTATAATGATAAGTGAATTATTAGCAGTGAATGAAGGTTGTCCACCAGTACCCAGCCTTTTCTCCAGCGTAACAGATGCAAACCTTTGCATGGTCAATAGATAGAGTTACTTGGCTCTCTTAAATTCTCAATTGAATTAAAACTGGATTTTGGGAAAAAGAATCAATAGTTTAAATAGTTTACTTAAAAGCAATATGGAGATCAAAAAGAGGCTTTGTAACAGGTCAGAGAAGTTGAGAGGGCTGGGCTTGGTGCTTAGTCAGCTCTTAGCAGCACTGCTGCTGGCTGCGGTAAGATTTGTGTAGCACCAAGGTACAGCAGAGCAAGAATGATTTCTTCAAAAGGACACTTTTAGAACAAGCTTTTGAAACCTTACAGTTCTGAGGATATTGCAGCCAGAATCTAATAACTCTTTCAAGGTAGAAACCCCAAATTTACTGGGGAGCTGAGTGGAATGAATAGATTAGTCATCAGATTTGAATGTAATGAAAATGATAAGGGAGTGATCTGTCTTCTGGCAGTTGATAGCACTGGTTTGAAGATTGTAGGCTTTCTTGCGTTCTTTTTTGTTGTATCATCTGAATGACTGTAGGAAATGGATTTCATTGTTGCAAGATTTTTTGAGTTACAGAATCATTAATCCTAGTTTGCACCTGGGGATGTAGACACTAGATAACCTATAGATTTATTCAAGTATTTTTTTCAGAAAAGTAACCTGAACCAGTATCTGAGTCCAGTTTCTTCATGACCAGTTTATTGCCCTTACATTTACCATAATGGCTTCTCCATGGATCATTTACTGCTGTTGCAACAGATTTCAATAAATTTAATCTAGAAAAGCAGAATCATTGTAAATCTTGTTAAATTTTGCAATCAAGGAAGCTGAGTATTTCTCAGTCATCTTATGCAGCAGAGGTGAATTTTTAAGTGCAGTTTCTGAATAGAAATATACGAAGAGGGGAAAAAAGAAATTAGAGTGAAATCAAAACTGGGGTAGAAGGCATTGTTTTATTTCTTAAAAAGTCTATGCATACCATATATGGGAAAAAACTCACACTGGCAGAACATAATATTACATTTGTTCTGTGGAAAGATGTTTTGTGTCTTGTTTTAGCTGTTTATCTAAACTTTTCCACTTCTTCCAGTGATAAGAATTTTGTGGAGATTGTAGTGGTTGCTCCAAGAACACAAAGGTTGCTTAGCGGGTGTCCAGCATGCATCGTAATCCAGTTGATGAACATAGTGTTTAGGTCTGCTGTGGGTTATGTTCTGCTAAGTTTCGCAGCATGGCAGAACGAGGGAGAGAATTGTATACCAGGGCTGCAAGTTTTCCACTGTATTCCAGAAATGTGCTGACTGTGAGGATTCTGATCTTTTGCAGTTTCAGATCAGCACTGCAGAAATGTCTGCTCTAATGACCCTTAGAATGGAGCCTTTGTTTTTTTGCTGGTGGCTGAAGTTTGGTTTGGTCACACAGTTGGTGTGACCGTTCATTTATAACCAGGCTGCTAAATGGTATGCTTAGAAGGTTTGTTGCCTCTGAAACTGAGAAATAACAAACCTCAGACTTTTCCAGTTTCATCTTTTTTTTCTGCGTTCACTGCTTCTGTCCTGCATTTTGCTAGCAGGATAAAAGAGAAGCCAACAACTTTATTTTTATTTATCTTGTATTGTATTATGATCATATTATATCACAATAAGTGAAAAGTGGACTTTTTGGATTGTGCTTTCTTAAAAATAATCTTATCTGAACGGAAATTCTGCCTGAAACAACTGGAATATTATCTTACTAAGAGTATTAAACTTGGATGAAAATTTTTGTGAATTTGTGATTTGGTTAAAATGGAATTAAATAGGACTGGTTGGTCTGATGTTAAAGCTGTGTGAGGCAAAGTGTGTTTTAAAATAGCTTACAAAAATAACGTTAGGAGAACACAAGAGGTATATAGCAAATTCAGTGCCTAGTATTGATAACCTGACTGCTGACTGAAGAGATGAATGGCTCTGTACCAAAGCAGTTTGTTAGAATAGTTCCTGGAAAAATGATGTTAGATCATTTATGTCCAAACAAATGTCACTGATAACAGATGAAGAATATTAACATAGAATCATAGAGGAATATAATTAACTATATTTTTGCTGTGTTTGTAGGTGGTCTGTAGCAATTTATAAGTCAAATCTGGTTTGGGCTTTTCTGCAATGAATATGTTGAGCGCAGATTTTAGCTGATGCAGTAAAATGGACAAGCTGTGCAGTCTCATTGTGTGTATTTCTATAGGGCTAGAGGCGATTCAGCAATCTGTTCTCAACTAATTTCCAGAATTCAATGGCAACTCTTGAAACGTGGCTTACCAGCCCCGTCTCATTCCTGCAGATCATCTTTACAGTCCTCCTTAAATCTTCCTCTGATGGAATTGAGAATAGAAGGTGCAGCTGAATGATTAAGAAGTCCTTGTAAAAATACAGAAGAGGAGTGAATATATGTAAATTAGCTTTTTAAAAGTAGACTCTTGTTAGAGCCCAGCAAGAAAGCTGAAATAAGTTGCATGGTTTTCCAGTAGAATGTGTTACGTAACATCTACACAGTATTTCTAGAGGTGTATGTATCTCATTTGTAATTAAACTTGTAATGTTGATGTAACTGCAGCCTGTTCTACATGTAAAGTATGAAACAACCTTGCTGTGTGTTTTCAATGGATAATTTAGAAAACCGCTACTTGAGTATAAGCATATGGCTGCAAGCTCACACAGGATGTAGGGTATTCCCGTAACAGGGCAGAAGAGTAAATCTGAGGATGCTGCAGAAACACAGAACAGGCTACAGCCTCGGATCATCGGGAGTTATTATAACCAGTGTCAGTGTTTCTACTCTAGTACTCTGAAGGGCCTGTGAAATTTCCCTCTCTCCTACAGTAGTTAAAGATTTTCTTTGCTGTGCGCCACTTCACTCAGAAAACTGCCGCATGACCAATAAAATTGATTTCTCCCTTGTGTGTACAGACACAAATTGATCAGCAAAGAAAAGCAGGCTCCATGTCTTCCCTATGCAATTTCAAGGTACTTTGGTGTTAAGCTTGCTACTTCAGTTGTCGGTGTCATTAAGCTTTCCTACCTGAATTTGCTACCTGCATTCTGTAGGGATGTACCTTTAATCTGTGGTTTCACTGAGTTTTGATAAGGAAAGGATCTTCTTGAGTCAGCAGTAATTTTTTCCTAATGAAGAAAGAATGGCATTGAGCTTTTTATACTTGGAAAACAGACTTTGTTTCTCTGATCCATAACCTCATGCAGGCTTTCCCCAGAGAAGCTGGGCACTGCCCTATTCTCTTGGGAGCAGCAGGGAAACCATTTTACTTTCTTCTGGCATCAACAACAGTAAATTCGGTATGTGCATAGGTGCCAGGCCTTGATCACTGCAAAGTCTTTCTGGATTTGCGTGGGAATTTTGGAGGCACAAGTGACTCTACCGTATGATGGATAATATCCTTTTTTAGCAGTAATAATTAACAGCTGTTAAAAGTGATTTCACATGGCTTGACACCTGGTATCAATATCAAAGATGTATACAATTGATGAAAGAACAAACTAAAATGCTACACTAAGTGCTAAAGTGATAGTATTTGTTTCTGCTCATTTTACAAAAAGGAATTGTCCTCTTTAGTAACATTATTATTTCTGCTTATTGAAGTACTGTTAATAAGATCTGAGTAGTTTTTGAAAACATGCTCATTTGCTGCATCCTCCGAGGGAGCAAAACTTGAAAGGAACCATGCCATTTGAAATGTGTCAGGCACAAATGACTAATATGTCTGTCTGCCAACATTATTTGGCTTCATTTGGCTTTCTAAATGGGGTTTTTGCAGTAGTGTCATACATAAGAGATGATTAATAGAATGAGGAAAATGAGGAGCTGAAAAAAAAATTGCAAAATAATTTCCTTCCCTTGTGTTATTACAGGGTGGAAAAATTCTGAGACATCCTACAGCTGTTAGAAACCATTGTAAAGAAAGCTTTTTTGCCCTGCAAACAGCTTCCTGAAAAGTAAGCAGAAAAGGACATTGCCATTTTAGCAGCATCTTTTGAACATTAAGTCTCTCTTCTTGTACATTAAAGCCTCAGAAACACTTTCCCTTATAGTCTGGGTATTCTCTGTCTTTGACGTAAGGATGAATATGTATTTGTTTGATCTATTTGATGTTTAGGGAGATTAACATATATTCAGGATAATGAAAACCATTTCAAATGCACAGTGCATCGTTGTTGTGATGAAAGGCTGATATTAGCTTCCTGCTGTGGTCTGCAAAGCCAGAGCTCTTGAATTTAACAGAGCTCAGAGACATCCTTCTGGACTAACATTGTGTGTTAAGAAGTCTCTTCTTTGCCATGTTGGGCTGCAGCATTTTTTGTTATTTTTTGTTTGTTTTTGAGGGGGGAGAGAAGGGATGTTGTTTATTTTTTTTTTTTTACTTAGACATAATTCCTATTTATTTTCGTTTGCTACACAGGGACTCAAAATATGGTTCTATGATACAAATTGTAAAGCCGTGAGGTCAAGGTCCTGTGCCGTCCTCTTATTTATTTATTTTCAACATGTAGTAAAGCACTGGCAGAGCTACTGCAGTTTTTGTTTTTCTTTCACTCCTGTACAGTTACCTAATGGGTTCTGTGTTTAGATGTCTAAATATGACTTAAATTACAAACATATTGCAGTTCTTAAGCCTAGATTCAGATGCCTGCCTTCAGGTTCTCATATTCAGGTTAGAGAAAATAGAACAGGGAGAAATTGTCTTTTTATGTTGCTTTTTTAAAAAATTCTTTAATATATTTCTGCAGAGTGTCCATGTCGCTAACTTGAGAATGGTTAGATTTTTTGGTTTTAGATGCTCATGAGTCTTTTTCTACAGGAACCTTCTTTTTGTGATACCAACTTCTAGGAAGGAAATGTTTCATGGGATGCTTATGAGCTGCAGTCCTGTGTGGGTGTTCATAGCTTCACATTGTTACGGGATGATTGGGGAAACACTAGAAGTGGCAGCACAAGTATACAGGCCTTTCATGCTAGACCTATTAAACACATTCTCAGTTATCAGTTCGTCAAAGTTGCTCGTTTAGTTCCTGAGCATCTCTGAAAGTGCAGGGGGTGATTGTCTTAGGGGGTCTGGAAGGCTCCCTTTGGCAGCACGCAAGCCCTTTGGGGTTTCCAGCTTGCTCTGTACCAGGCAGCGGTGGCTCGGCTTGAGCATCCCCTCTGCCCTGGCACTCCACCCTGGACAATTTGGATGGCAGCCCCTTCTCCCTCTGCACCGCGCTGGGCAATAGCTGCGCTGGGGCAGCGTGGAGCTGGGAGCGGCCAAGGGAGCTGATGGCCACTGGTGAGAAACGCATAGAAACAACACAGTGTGTTTTGGGGAAGATCATCAAGACTGAAAACCAGAGTCAGTGGCATAAATTGCAATGAAGGAACAATTAAATTCTCGGAGTTTTTTTCCTACCTCTTTCTTTTCTCATTTGATTATTGGTTAGGATTACAGGTCAATTGACAGCCCTTCTCTGTGCCTTACTCTGCTCAGTTCTCTGAAAACCTTGAAATAGACAAAGCTGTCAGACTCAACTCCTGTGGAAATGGTGAAGGCTTTTAATTAAAATTGTTAAAATTGGTTTGTTACAGACATATTGTGACTTGTTAATATACAACCAGCATATTGTCGTGTTGCTGTAATTGTGCTGTATAAAATATAATTATATTATCTACAATTCATAAATGAAATTATAAAAGTTATTGACACATCAGGGCCTGTAGAGTTTCCACAACGAAAACTTACCTTCCAGAGCATCCCTTCTCTCTCAAGAGCTCTAGCAGTATGATTTCCTGCAAATCTGGAAAATGCAGACTCATGAGATACCTTAATTTCTGAACAATCATGGCACTACTTAATAGAGCAGAAAATTAGATCTATTAAATATCTGGTAACTATATAAAACAACACATTTCATTACTGTCTGCGTGAAACATTTTCTTTCAGGCA
>Ga0181612_125271_pt1 | contig 13117 bp, 10 predicted proteins | sample HoacroProtozoa21_FD_119630 | JGI IMG/M metagenome (GOLD analysis project Ga0181612, IMG submission 119630) | Hoatzin crop microbial communities from Cojedes, Venezuel. Combined Assembly of Gp0051906, Gp0051904, Gp0051908
AACCATTACCCCTTGTCCTGTCACTGCTGTCCTGATACCAAAACCTTCCACACAAACCCACCCTTAAGACATTTATAAGCATTTAGAAGAGCCCCTTTCGGTCTTCTCTTCTTCAGGCTAAACAAGCCCAGCTCCCTCAGCCTTTCCTTGTAAGAGAGATGCTCCAGTCCCCTAACTGTCTACCTAGCCCTTTAACAGAGTGCCAAGGAATAGGGAACTCCCAGCATGTTGGATCTGGACTTTTGTCCTTGTGGGCTCTCTAAGTCCTGTCCAAGGGTCAAAAGTAAAGTCTCTTAGAGGTCTTGCAGGCTACTGCCCATGAGGGAAAGGTATGCAACCTCCACATCTATTTAAAAGACTTGTCTCAGGATCTGGATGTCATTACAGAGAAGAGGGTCCCGGGGTGGGAGGAGAGCCCAGTGATGATTTAGTACTGGTAGCGTTTGTCAGACACCTGCTACAGCTTGAAACATCTCTTCCAGACCTGTCAGTGCTCCTGTGCTAGGCAAAGGACTCCCAGAATCCCTGGCCCCACTTTCACTCTGCTAGGTCAGCATCTCCTGTACTTACAGCATTGTGATGGCTCCTGTACCCTACTCAGTAGCGGGTGATCCATGGGGACATGGGTCAGGGAGAGGAGGAGGGATCACAGCCTCTGTGCAGCCCCATTCCCATCAACCCCAGAGGGTCCCTCACCCCCATGGCCCAGTGCAGCTCTGATTTATCCCCTTGCCTGCTGGGTGCATTTCAGAGATCTGCTTTTCCCCTGTATATCCCTGTGGCAGGGCTGCAGCGGCATTCGTTTGCATGCAGCCTTGCAGGGGAGAATTTCTTCCCTGGCTGGAGATCGAGAGCAGACAGAGGTACTGGACTGCTTCCCCCACACCTCGCCCAGCGGGCGGTGGGACTTGGTGACAGCCTCAGGGATGAGCCACCAATGGCTGCTCAGGTGACTCCAAAAGAAAGGAAAATCTCGTGTGTCCCCAGGTGTGTGGAGCCTCCCAAGACAGTCCATTAGTGCAAAACGGAGAGGTCAGCGTTGCTTCTTGGGTCTCCGATGGCTTATTTGTTCATGCCCTCCCTTCTGCCTTGGCGGTGGATGGGGTACGCGAGCGTTTGCTCTGACACACCCGGCACTGGTGAGGGCGGCGAAAGCAGCGAGCGGGGGCTGTGCTGCCCCTCTCCTCTCCTGCAAAGCTCCTTTCATCCAAGGTTACAGAGACTGCTGCTGTGCCACAAGGGATCTCTTTAATGTGTTTTTGTTCCTCAGCCTCGCAAGGCAAAACCTGGCTGCTGCTGGGCTTGGAGAGTGTGGCTGTGTGTGCACACGTGGTGCATCTAGTGAGTCTGTCTCAGGACAAGTCTCTGCAAGGCTCTACATAAAATCTCAGGATTAGGGCAAGCGACTCCTCCCGAGATGGCTTCTTTCACAGTTTTGTGTACTGTTAGCTGCCCTCTTACTGCCACTGGATCAGCAGCACCCTGCATTCTTGCCAAAACCTTTCTTCACTGCCTCCTTTTAACGGAAAGCTGCTTTTAGATGATTGCTGCAGCCAGACTAAACTACCACTCATCAGCTAAACCATGTGCATCTGCTTAGTAACCATTTCCAGTTAATTGCAGCACAGGGGATAGGTAGTAACTCACCAAGCCAAGGTAACTTAATTCCTGTGTAAGCTGCTGATCTGCAGCAGACAGAGGCTCAAACCCCAACCTGCGCCGAGGAACAGGGAGATGTTAATGGGGTATCAAGGAGAGCTTCTTCATTCTCATAAAATGAAGCCCAGGTTCTCCAGACCTGCTACTTTCTTTGACCAAACCAAGCTATGAGCAGGGAGGATCTAGGCATGGTTGTCGTCTCTCAGTGGGACTGTGTAGGCAGGGAACACAGGAGCTATACAACCGCTCCTAAGCACTCCAGCTGGGTTGCCACAGCTCAAGCAAAACCAAATCTGAGAACTGAAACAAAATTCTGCTTTTTGCATCACAGCAACACTGAAAGTGTCAAATACCTTTGTGCAGCATTGAGTTAGAAATGCCTGCAGTGATGTAGACGGACCAGCCTCGGTCAAAGGCTGTGTCAGCATGGATTTATTTTTTTAAGAGCAACTTTTCTTCTACCAGATCCAGAGCTGGATTTTGCATGATTCTGAGTGTGCTTTTATGTGAGTCTCCTCTCCAGTCAGGAGGAACTCTTCTAACTGGGGAACACTGCAATGAAAGCAGATGATGCTAATGGAAAATGTGAAAAAATTATGCTGTACCAGGAAGGCACCATAAAGTGATAAATATGTCAGCTGGACTGATCTAGCTGATTCTCTGCAGGACGGCTCGCCTGGAAATACGTGCAGTTGTAAACACAACTGTTTGTCTTGTCACCAATGCATATATCACCCACATCTCCTTGGTTTCTAGGGAATTATCAGTTGAAAGAGAGATGATTAGTATCTTCAGTCTGTTTTCCCATGTGCTTAGTGCCTTATCAAGCAAAAGGCAGCACTTAGGAGTGTTATTGCCATCAGTGCTCCTTGGAGTGGGAAGAGGGGACAGTAGTCCCTAGTTCGAGTAGTGTACCAATACAGTTTTATGGGTTGGGGGTTTTTTTTGCCACAAACTTAGGGAGTTATTTGCATCCATGCTCAGGCCTGCTGAAGAGTAAAGCAATATAAAGCAAGTAAACCTTACCTGCTGACTAACTGAGTGGCCTTCGGGTGGCCCGGTGCTGCTGCTGTCGGACAGCTCTGGTGGCACCGCTTCCAGAGAGCAGCACATCCCTTGAATAACCTCTTTTCCAAGCCTTTTGAGATGACTTCTTTTGTCACAGCCATCCTCCAGAAAGCACGGGCTGAGATCAAAGCTCTGCTTTAACCATGCATCCATCTCCAGTGGAGAGCCCTTCAGGAACCGTGTAAGCCCTTTAATTATCGCTTCTCCATCTTTCTCCAGCTCCTGAAGGTCTGACGCCCCTTTCACCCCCGACTTGTGCTGTTTTGTACAACATGGTAAAATAACGTCCTTGTTTTTCTCCCCCTCCCACCCTCCGCTTTGGCTGTGCTTGGTGTTCGCAGAGGTCGTCGGCTCAGGCTTTGAGTGAAATCACAGCCAAAGTACTGAGAGCCATAAACGCCACGGAGAAAGCGGTGTGTGAGTCTTTGCATGGAGAGAGCCAGTGCAACAGTGGCTGTGCCCTCCCCACGGGGCACCTTCCCAGCCTGGGAGATGAGAAAGAGGTGGCCGAAGCGTACCGTGACCTTGAAGAAAACGTAAGGTTCACGAGAGCTTTCTGCAAGCAGGGAGGGCGTTGGGTGGTGGGAATACAGAGGAAACCCCCCAGAATTTCTTCTCAGTGGGTAGGTGAGCGTTAAAAGGATGGGCACCGCAGAGGGATTAAAGAATCCACTCTTGTCTGATGGCAGCCAGAGCTATCGTATGAGGGAGATGGTACAATAGCAAGTGCAGATGCTCTGTCTTGTGGCTTCCCTTGCCTCGGTCCCCAGCTCCCCCTGAGTGAGTGCCAGGGAAAGAGGACAAGTGTGGTCCCCAGCTTGCTGTAGCATTGCTTTGCTGGACTCTGGCAGTCCCGTGCTCCAGCTGCAGCAAAAGCTTTTGTCCCGCTTCCCTTTGGTTCCTCTCCAGCACTGCGTTTCATCAAGGCTTTTATGAGCGAGGATAGCATGACCTGTTCATGACATGATCTGTTCACTAAGGGTGACTTGTGCCTGGGGCTGATGGGCTCGTGCAGGTGATAAGTTTACATCTAGAGCATAATCTCCTGCTAGTTTTTTGTGATACTGTGAAGCACTGACAATTTTTTTTAGCTACTGTAAACCCGTATTAATTGATTCCTCGTGGAAAGTAGATTGCACTCACAGCGCTGTTTAGCAGGCCTCCAAGATACTGTTCAAAGATGGGGCAGAGAGTTGCATCTCCATCCGGGTGGTCAGGTTTCACTGTCAGAAATGTCCTGCGATGGGGAGCAAGGTTTTATAACACACTCTGTGGCTCATCTCACATCAATGAAAGCTTACACATATAAGCAGGGAGCTGCTGGGAGCAGAGTGTGCTCAGAAACTGCACCGCCTGGCTGGTTTCTGGCCACATGCAGCATCTCGGGGGAAGAGGGGTGGCTGCATGAAGGTTTTGAGGTTCCCCCTCTCCCAGGAGAAGGGATGGGGCTGGGATGGACATGAACATTTAGCTTAGTGCTGCTGTCATTAGCAGTGGGGCAGGGACAAGGCGGTGGGTAGACGATGGCCCTGGGAACTGTGTGCTCATCCTGCCATTCCCTCGGGTGCCCTGGCTGAGTCATGGCTGGCTCGCTGCTCTCCAAGGGATGCCACCCACCTCAGAGGGTGCTGGGAGCATTTGACCCAAGAACAAATTGTGTCCCTGTGACTCACAGGTTGAGTGGCTTCATGGATAGCACCTGCAAATGTTTGCAGCTGGCTAAGGCCTCGGGGTTTGCACTGGGATTGGTGGAACATGGGCATGCTGCTGTGATTTGGGTGGACGGTCAGTACTTCAGTGCATGCGGGGGCCTCATGCCAGGCACTTTTGCACAATACCCAGCCCAGGAAAAGCAAAGTGGGCTGGAGGAGCAAGAGTTGCATTAGCAGTACCAAGATTTTAGGATCAGTCAACAAAACACCTCTCATCATCTTATGTGATCACGTACAGACATATTAATGTCTCCTAAATTGCCTTGCTTGGACTTGCATCCTTGTAGTAGCCCAGGAGGAGGCAAGTGACAGCAAAACCAGTGGATTTATTGGGGTAGGTCCTTTTACCTTCCTTATCCAGACAGCAGAGGTAGCACATTGCTTCCAGTAGCCACCATGCACTCCCAGCCAGCACTCCTTGGCTTGTCCCATTGCTGTGCTGGGCTCCACTCGCACGCATGTTTGCTGGGGCTTTTGGCCAGGATCACTTCCGTGTGTCCAGAGCAGTCCCTGGGCAAAGCTGCCTTCTCCAGGAGTTGGGCTGGTTAGCTGCCCAGGGCCAAACTTCCAAATCCTGACCCTACTCTCAGGCAACCCAGTAGTGCAGACACCCTTAAAAAAGACTGAGTGGATTTGGAGAGTCAGTCTGTCTCCTCCCCAGCTTGCTGCTACCATGGAACATGGCAGCCTGCACTTGTTTGCAGGTACCTGCCTCCCCTCCGAGCACACGGCATGAAGATGCTGATGCCTTCGAGCAGGTCACCGAGTTTTGGTCCTTCCTGTGTTCCCACTGAGCCTTTTACCACTTCACCCCACCGGTAATTGCTCTCAAAAAGCCCGAGGGAGGGAGGAAATGAGATGAAAAGTCCTGCCAGAGCTGACTGATACTGTCTGTGCTGCAAGGCAAGAAGGCAGTCACAAAATAGCGGCAGGAGCTGTTGCATCTCAGGCTGCGGTCACACCAGGAGAGGAGGACTTCAGGGAGGTTAATTCTGCAGTGTGGAGGTTTTTTCCTTGTATTTCAGGTGTACCTGACTGCTGGGAAGACCTACCTGCTCGAGAAGACACTGAAGGATCTTGAGGAAGGGGCTCGGCACAGCGGCACTACTGACTCGGAGCTGTCAGAGCTGGAGGGCAAAGTGGCCTCGGCAGCCGCTCAGGTGCAGCAGGCAGAGAGCGAGGTGAGGGCTTGGCTCTGAGAGCTGTTTTGCCCAGACCCCTGGCCAATGATGGCAAACGAAGCCAGTGACAAATCCTCTGGCCACCATGTGTATGGTTTTTTCCTCCCTCTAAAGGTATCGGACATTGAATCTCGAATTGCGGCTCTGTCTGCTGCAGGGCTGACAGTGAAGTCAGTCGAAAAGGCGAGGAAGGAGTCGAGCGGGCAGGTGAGCGTAGAGGACGGTGGGTGCGAGAGGTCTCCGCCCTGAGATGTACGTGCTCCCCTGGGTCGCTGCTGCCTTCCCTGGGAGCTGTGGAAGGCTGCCTGGCTTGCTGACCTGTGCCCAGCTCCCTCCCTGATGCTCTGCCCCAAGTCTCCAAGAGTGGACACCTCACTGAGGATAATGCTGATTCCTTACCTGCATCAAGGGAAGATTTTGTATTTGGGGTGTTCTTCCCAGGGCTGCAGGGAGGGTACACAGGGCTGCTGCATGCACCGCAGCCTGGACTCAACTCCTGCCTTTCCATACCAATTTTTATAATCGCAGTTCGTCAAGCAGAGTCGCTGCCTTGGCAGTGCGCTGCCTCTTTTGCTCACCTTAGGATCAAGCCAGGCTAAACAAAAGAGATGAAAATGCAAAGACAGGCAGACGGAGTTGTCTGCCTTCTCTGCACCCCCAGAAAAATCTCTGCCATTTCTCTGCCTGCAGGCTGCCTGCCTCCACTCTCCCGGTCCCACCAGCAGCAGCCCAGGGGAGTCTTCAGATGATGTTAAAGTGAGTATGTGTTTAATCTGTGCTGGCTAGTGCACCTTCCTGGTGTGCGTGTCCCACAGCGTTAAGCACAGGGACAACCAGGGTCTCCAGGGAGCTGCTTTCAAAGTGGTGGCCTCCGGGGGGACCTCTGTCCTCCCATCTCCTTCCCCACAGCAGGCTGCTCCCCTTCTCTTGCAGGCAATGCCCGGACCACAGGAGTTCAGGAGGAAATTCAACAGTCCCCTCGAAATCACCAGTAAGGACCGCAGCTCTGCCTGTGGGAGGTGGGGAAGTGTGGGTGGATGGGCTGGGCTTTGGGGGACGCTCAGTCCTCTCTTTCTGCCCCTAGTTGTGTCTCTGCATTGGGGGTCTCCTTCCCTGTGCTCGTGGCCTCCTGTTAGGATAGCCACAGCGGAAACCTGTCGTGGATAGCCTAGAAGGGAGGAGGCAGCGGGCAGGATCAGGGACAGTGACGGCAGGGTGGAGATCAGGCTGAGCTGGCTCAATTCTCCAGGAACCAGGGCTTTCTCTGCAGCCTGGGATCCTGCCAGTTAGACCTCAAAGCTTCACCTAAGCCTGTCAAGTCTTCTGATAGCAATTTCTTCCTCGCTTGGTCATCTTGGGGAAGGTATCCTTGACCCTGCTGCCCACCTTCCTCAGCCACTGGTCTCTGGTGGGTATCAAGCAGTCCACCACAGCCCAGTTATGACAAACAGCAGATTGGGAGTGCTTCGAAGCAGACAGTGACCTGAAACTTGGCACAGCAGCTTGTGTGACAAGGAGCAATCACTGGAAACATTTCATCCTGACCAATATCTGTGAGACCCATTAGGAAATGACTTTTCTATTTCTCTCTTATCTCACCTCATAAGCTTAAAGACAGAAAGAAGGGCTCTCTGTACAGATAATCGAAGATGAAGGGAGGGAAGGGGAGGAAAGATCATTTAATGCAGATCCCCCATGCATGCAGACAATTAACAGTCCTTTTTCCCAGACTGAGGCTGGTAGGCGGAAAGGGCCCTTCTTCTTGTGCTGAGGAGAAGTCATCCTCCTTCCTGCAAAGGGCAGGCAGATAAAGGCAGCCCAGGGGACACTTCAGCCCCGTGAGGAGATAGAAGGACAGGCAATTGGGATGGACATCACCAGGCAAGTCTAATCCCTTCTGCCTGGGGTGGGCGATGGGGTGACTCGCTCTCCTGACTGCCCTCCTCACAGGTCAATGACTTGCAAAGTTGGGCCTGCATAGTTGCAGGTGACGGAGAAGAGATGACTTCGTAGGTCAGGAAAGTGTCATAGGCTGGTGGGGTCAGAGCTCCTCGTGGGCTGGGCTTTTGCCATACCATGGAGTTTTCCAGAGCAGAGGTCTTGGCATTTGACTGGTGGCAGGCTGACCCAGCTTGCACAGCACTCTGGAAACCCAAGCAGTAGCAGCTTTTGTCTCGCTGTTGTCAAAGAGCTTCCCACTAACCTCCGAGAGAGGGAAGTGCAGTGATGCATCCAAAACCACAGTCAGTGGGGGATGATAAAACCCATGTGACTTGGTGGGTAACTGAAACCCCTAGCAAGGTGGATGAGGACCTGCTGCCCATCTTTTCTATTTTGCTGTAGGTCTTGATGACTCCTTTGACCGCAACTCCATTTACCGTGGCTCCCTGACACAGAGAAACCCCAACGGGAAGAACAGGAGAGTGGAGAGGCTCTTTGCGGTATGAACGCAGCCACCCAGAAGGGTCGCTCGCCTAAGCTCTGTGTGGGACCTGCCTCCCTGGGCTTGTGCAGAGTGACCTGTCCCACCCTGTGCTCCCCTCGGGCCAGTGGAGCCCCAGGCTCTCACCATTGGTCTCGCCATGTTGGCCGGTGAGGGTAGACATGATTGCGCATCATCCCATGAGGTCTGGGTTGCTGTAAGCCCCAGGGTGGGGAGACTAAGCAAGATGTACATCTTTGAATTCTCGCTTCCCACATGGTCCATGGGATGGGGCACGTCCTCACCCTATGCAGTGGCAGCTGGAGGGGACAGTGAGCGTGCTGGCCTCCTCGCCTCGGGTGTCTCGGGGTGGTGTGGGCACAGTGGTGAGCTGAGGTTTCTCCCCCTGGTGCCTTGCAGAAGCCTGTGATGACTCACCTGTCCTGAGGAGAGGAGCACCGTCCTGCATTTCACCGATGGTACAAGACATCAGCACAAAGCCTCACCACCTTCCCCAAAATGCTTGCTCTTCCTTCTCCTGCACCCATCTCTGAAACCCCATACAGGAGGGAAGCCGAAGGCCATGGGCAGGGGCCTTGCCAGGAGCTGCTGGGGAGAGGAGCGAGGCACTGGGTTGTGGACACATGGCCAGGGGCTCTCATGGGACGATGCAGGCATGAGACCTCAGCTTTGGGCAGCTCTTTGGTACCAGGTCAACCAAAGTGACCAGAGAGGTGCAGAGCAGGAGCGACCGCCTCATGGATGTCCATGTGGCTTTCAATCGTGGAGACTGGGGGCAGTGACATGACGCTCACTTGGCAAAAGCTGGTCCCAGCCCTTGACAAAAGGCCAATGTCATCTTCCACAGACATCTCATCACTGTCAGGGTCTGTCTCTGCTCTCTCCCAGGCTGTTGCTGAGCAGAGGCAGGAGCTGACAGCAGGCATGGGATGCCCTTGAGGTAATCCAGGAAGAGCAGGAACCCAGGCATTGCAGGCTGGGATTCACATCCCAGCACTGGTCCCGATGCCATGTGCTGTCCCTTGGAGCATTGCTTCCCTTCCCTGAGCAGCCAAGCAGGGCAAGAGCAGTGCTGGCTCCCTCCCACTGAGCACTTGGCCAAAAGATCTTTGCAAGAAGCTATGCAGACACCCTCTGAGGCTTCTTGCCACCATGCCTGAAGCAGCTGTGACCATCTGGGGATGTAAGTGAGGTGAGGCTTGCAGGAAATGGTGGCAAGAGAGGTTGGAAGAAAGTCCGGAGGTCTTGTTGGGGATTGTTCTGTTTTTCCAGCTCTCGAAGATGTCCCCTCTCCCTGCGAGGTTATACCAGCAAGTTCAGAAGGACTCAGCAAGCAGAGCATGGGTGCTTCTCTGTAGTCACCCTCCTCCAGAATCCCCAAACTGTTTGGTTTTCTCCAGCATTCAATTCTCTATATCCACTGATCACGGTGGATCCATGCCTGGCCCCATACTTGTGCCCAGGACATCAGGATGGGGAGGGGGTTGCTTTCCCTTGCGGAAAATTTTGGAGGAGGTTCAGGTTAAAAAATTTCTCTTCATACCAACTGGTGTCTGTCCTTTATAGCCCCCACCTCCCTCCCTCCACAGTGGGTGATGCCAGAAGGATCGCTTGCAGGTGGAGCGAGGATGTCAGACTGATGCTGGCAGTTTCCCATCAATGGCCACTCAGACTGGACCATTTTAGGGTATTCCTGTGCATCTGAACTAAAACCACTTTAGTTATGAGTGGTAGTGTGAATTCTTGTGCAAGCAACACATTGACATTTGTCATTGGTAGTAGTAGAGACTGCTAACTGTCTAGAAATTGGTCCTGCGCTCATCCCAGAGCAGTCTTGTAAGTCCATAGCCTGGACTTCCCAGCTGGAACCAAAACCAGTTTCGTATTTTAAAACTAAATCCTTCTGGCCTGAAGTTCGAAAGAGTAAGTGCAAAGCACTGCTGTTATAGAAACTCTCCCAGACACTGCAGCATTGCCAGGTGCATCTCCTGCTGCTCAGCTGGCCTCGATGCTAGGATGGCAGCTCCTAGGCAGGCAGAAGAGACCTCCACCAAGATCTGGGCAATGCTATGGGTTCACACCCACCCTTCTGGTGTCAGGGTTCAGCCTTCGCCACAGTCACACCTCTTGCTGTAACCAGTTTCAGCTGTAACTCAAGTCCTTCCGTGCAATTGCTCAGGTGCTTGACCTTGAGAAGAAGCCCTCGCCTTGAGCCTCAGCAGTGCAAGCTAAAGCCTTGTTCAGGCTGTAGTCACCCACCTGCTTATAAGCCGGCTCCCTGCCCCATCTGCCTGTGTAGAGATTATATATATATGTACACTAAATCATGCAATAAAGCCAATTTTGTGTCCAGAACCTAAGGCCCATTTTGCAGTGTCTGTTTTTTCAGCTCACTCAAGCAAAAGCTCCTTTCTCTCCCTGTCCTCTCCTTTACCCAGCTGGTGCACACCTTGTTTTAAAACTAGGCAGGTGAAAGCAGGCAGGAACTGAATCCGCAGCACCGAAGCAGAACAGGGGGCAATGGCGATGAACGGGATGGCAATATGACCTGTCAGATGCCGGTCACGGGGCCGCGAGTGGGATGAGCGTGGGTCAGTGGTACCCAGCGGTGAGGCCAGCCAAGCGAAGGGGATGCATGGCTTGGGGGTAAGGAGGGGCTGACCCTGAAACACATCGCTCTGACTTGCGTGGAAACCCAGGAGCAAATCTGGGAGCTGAAGCCACCTGAAACACAAACCCACAACATTGAGGGGTTGCTTTAAATCTGTATTAAATAATAGCGACAACCTTGGGGTGGAGAGAGCCCTGCTGAGCCCAGGGTCTGGGTTTCCTTGGCTGATGGGGTTTTTTTCTCCTCTGTGCCTCCTGCCCCCTGCCTTTGATGCCCCTCCACAGATGCCATCCTCTGTCCTATGCTGCTCCTGTGACTGTCCCCCACCCTGGCTGTGCTCGGGCATCGGAGCTGACTGCAGCATGAGATGGAGATCTGTCCCAGCGCAATGCCAGCCCCACATGGGGGTGGCAGGCAGACCTCTTCCCCCTGCCCACACCCCACTAGTGATGGTGTCTTCACCATCCTGCCAACGTGGAGATGTCCCTGTTTCGGGATGTCCCTCAAGTCTCAGTAACTCCAGTTTCATCTGGGGGTGGATGTGTGTCCAGACCACAACCAGCCCCCTGTGCTGGGGACCCAAGCTGTCTCCTCCAGCATCACATCTGGCAGAACAAATATCATCAGAAACCTTTACCTGGGGGTGGTTTAACCTATTTAAAAAATGGGAGGATTGAAGCCCACATGCCACAGGGATGAGCCCGCTCCTGCCAGCCTGCACAGCCCAGCAAGTTGCTATCCCTTCTTCACATTTAATTTTCAGATTTCCTTAAAACTGCTTTTGGGGGGAAAGGGAGGTTGAAGGTGAAGGGTGGTGGCAACCAGCATAACCCCTGTGGTGGAGATGATAGTTTGCAGCAACAGGACCTCAGGGTTCAGGGCAGCATCACCCACTGACCCCCTGCAGTGTTCACTGGGTGAGAACCTCCCTGCAGGTGGGGTGATGGAGCAGAAAACTTCCCCTTGTCCGAATAACACCAGGTTGAGAACATGGATTAAGATATTCCCAAGCTATCTGCCTCAGCCGGCAGAAGATAAAATGCTGGTCCCTTCTGAGTCATGAAAATCCCTGTGCTGATTTGATGAAAGGGGACGGCAGGGAGGGGAGATGCCCCAGCTCGGTCCCCGCGGGGCCTCGCCTCTGACATCAGCACAAAACCAGCCATAAAAACGGCAACCGGAGGGGACTCCGGCTCAGACGGTGGCCGTTCGGCTCAGCGGGACGGCAGCCGGGCACCTCGCCTCGCCTCGGTAAGTGGAGCCCCGGCTGGGGGAGCGCTGCTTTTCTCCCTCTCATGATGCTTTTGTTGCTGGATAATTTCCCGAGAGCTGCTTTGCCTGTGTGTGCCTGTCTTTGTGTCTGTCCAGCCAGCTGGGGGGTTTCCAAAAGGGGCTTATAAAAAGTCGGCAGCTGCAGCAAACCTGAGCTCTTAGGAGCCCAGACTGGCTCCTGCCCGGCGTGCTGCAAACATCTTTGCAAAAAGTCCCCGGAGATGAAGCTGCCGCCACGACCCCGCTGTGTCCTGCTTAAGGCTGCTCTCCTGCTTCTGCCCCTCGCCCTGCTCCCTCATTGCAGATGGCTGCAGAAGTCCAGCCCATTGCCCAGCCCACCCTGCACTGTCCCGCTCGTTGCCTCGGTGCTTTAAAGCATGGTACTGGGTGCTCTGGGTTCATCACTTTGGCAGCCAGGTCCGGGGGTGGGTGCCCAGGGCGCAGAGGTGGCCGTGGTCCATCCATCACTCAGCATCCAGCAGCAAAACACATTTGTGTCTCCGGTCCCGTGTTTTGGTGCTGGCCCCACTCCCCACCTCCTGGGCTGTGGGGGCCATGGGCGCGCTGGGGTTCCCAGCCAGAATGGGCAATGACAGGCCTGGCCTAAGGCACTAGGCTAGGACAAAACACTATTTTAATGAACACGAAATTTGTACAACTCACGTTTGGAGGGCAGACCTTTCCCAGAGGTAGCCCCAGGAAAACCCCCTGCCCTCTGCAAAACCAAGCTGCTCTGAGCCCGTTGCACCACAGCCTGCCCAGGGATGCTGTGATGGGGATAGCAGCGATACAATTGCCCCATCCCCTCTGTCGCAGCCTTCCCCTCCTGATGGCGGGGTCCCCCTGCGAGCATTGAACTCAAGTGGGGTGTCTCCGTGATGGCCAAACTTCTTTGCTCCCGCAGCCACATCGGAGGCCCCACCGTCTTCGTGGCACCAGCGAGAAGTGTCAGGGGCTGGGAGGCTTCGAGGCCAAGCCGCCACGGCCAGAGAGTGCCGGGGATGAAGCTGGGGGCCGCCTGCCTTCTGTGCCTGCTGCTCGCTTGCCTGACCCTGCCCATCGCCCACGGCCGCATCCGCCAGCGCTCCATGGAAATCAGGAGTAAGGAGAGCAGGAGTAAGGGACTCCCCCGAGCCAACACCCCCAGCCCCTCCTGCATCCCCAGACTCAG
>Ga0181612_140428_pt1 | contig 13115 bp, 7 predicted proteins | sample HoacroProtozoa21_FD_119630 | JGI IMG/M metagenome (GOLD analysis project Ga0181612, IMG submission 119630) | Hoatzin crop microbial communities from Cojedes, Venezuel. Combined Assembly of Gp0051906, Gp0051904, Gp0051908
CTTGAACGGACATTACTGTCGCAGACTCAGGTAGTAGAAGGTGATGTTTGCAGAAGAAAGTGAAATCCTTTCATCAGACCAATTAACATATTTGGAAAAAAAAGACCAGCTTTTGGGCATACAAACCCCTTTACAAGCAAGAAATGGTTTATAAATGTCTTGTTAATGAGTGTTGCTGAACCTACTGAAGGGAACATGTTCAGAGATAAAAGTAATATAACCCCAGAACAGGACTGGGACACAATCTGGGGCTTTTTTTATTGACACCTGTTCAGCATAAGGCAAACCTCTTTCCTTCAGATTACCCACCTCCAGATTTTAAACACCTGCCTACAATTCAGCTGGCCATGAGAAACACAAAACTTTGCTTGTGTTCACGACCAGATTTAAAATAATTCCTTATCACAAATTGGTGCATGGATCTGAGGTCACAGCACAGGATGAGGAGTCAGAACTTCCTGAACTCCAACACTGATTTACTGCATGACAATGGTCTGCACATTTAATCTCTGTGAATTTCAGTTCTCCTTATGTAGAACAGGAACAACAGTAGCTTACCTCCGAGTTATTTTATAACGTGCCATATTTACCTAAAGATCTGCAAATCCTGGGACGGAGTGTGCTATACAGAAGTGTAAATCAGACAGCACTACCATCTTCACGGTTAAAAAAGGTGCACGAAATACACGTTGCAGGATATTTAATGCAAAAACTTCTCTTTGGAGTTAGTATACTTAATGATGTCTAGAAATGGTACTGAGTCTGAAACTTGAAACCAGGCGTCTAACTGTCATAAAAGCTTTGCAGCAAGCCACCTATCTTTCAGCTGACTCTGAAGCTCATGTGGTGTAACAAAGACTAAATAGTTCATAAAAGATGAGAACTTCAAATCCTTTCAGGACTACCCAACCGTGTACCTAAATAATGAAAATGTTTCTTTTTGTGAGAGATGCAGAAACTACAAACAAAGCTGAATCAAGCCATTAGAAACAGTAAATAATAAAACAGATCAATACCTTTTTCTTAAGTTCTTCAGGAGACAGATGGTCTATCTGTAGGCTTAAATGATCTCGCTCTCCTAAACAGATACTCATATAAGATGTTTGATCTCCACAGAAAGACAGTGTTTCATCTGTCAAAATAACCAAGGACAGGAATTATTTCAGAAACTCTATTTGCAGAAAAACACAGCATAAAGTGCAAAGACAGGACTTTTTGAATAAGAACCTACTAGTAAGTCTGTGGGAGGCCCATTAAAATGTTTCATCCCCGAAAATAAGCTTTCTGTTTAAGTGAAGAAATTTTGTCCTCATACTTTTGTGCTTCTGACACCTAGACATGCTGTATTTTCAGTGGCTGTATTTTCTGTGATTATCACCACGAGTTGCAAATGTAATTCTGAATTATAATTTGCATATTTAGCATTACAATTAGAAATAAATTTCAGTAAGGATAAGTAAAGCATGAATAGTTATTCTGTTTTAACTACATTTTTATGAACATGAACTCAAAGTCTTCAGGGAAATAGCCAGGTTAGACAAAGTTACTGAATTTATTTCACTTTTGGGTCAAAAGATTGCGTTAATTGAATTGAAAATAGCTATTTTTTTCTTTCCTCTATAACTGCAGGAATGATTTGTTATGTTTCAATAAATAACTGTTCATTTATAATATAGATGACAGTTAATTCTATACATATATATCATTAGATAGGGAGAAAACATATCTAAATTAGGACAAATAAGAGGCATGCAAATCCTACTCCCAGCTCTGATACCGATCCCATGGCTGCTGTAAGGACCCAAAGCTTCACAAATGATTACTAATTTTCAGAGCCTTCATTCCTAGCAGCCCCACCCTCAACACAACTGCTCTTGAGAACCCACCAGTATCCACAAGACCCTCTGGCCTACCCTGGTTGTTCATTATCTCTGTGCCTTTGAGGTTGGAAACTCTGAAACGGCAGAAGCTTACCTTTTGTCACTTATCATTGCTGTCAAGGGAGTGATGCTAAAATGGAATATCTAAGTTGAAAGGGGTAAGTGAACAGGCTTTATTGTTATTTATATATCCCTTATGGAATAAAACAGATACATCTGTACATATGCAGTAAACTATATTTAACAATGTCCACTTACGTTATGCTTGTCTATATCTAAGTAGGTACTAAAACCAACTCCAAAGTAGTACAAGAAAGAAGATAAAAGATAAGTTATATTTAAAAGCTGTACTATTTTTCAATTACAAAATAACAAAACCTTTGGCTATTTTTCCTTTCTCTGGAAGTACTTCTTCTGTTAGGAGAAGCCTAGCCATTTCCCAAGACACAAGCTCTTTATCAAAGTATTAGGAATAATTACATTCCATAGTCAGAAAGTGATCCCATGGCCACAGCTTTATCCAAATCCAGGAATCTCTGACGTCAGCAGAAAAGAGTAAATTCTATGGGTACAAAACTGTAGGCAGCTTGAAATGATCACTGCAGTAGAATTGCCACAGAATTACTTACTTTCTCTTCCCATTTGCTGCATGGAAAGAGAAAAGCTGTCCCTCTGTATATGCCCTGATTGCTCAAAGACATTCTGTTACAAATCCCCCACATCATTTTCAGTATAGAAAGTCAAAAAGAAGTCTTTTCACATCTTTTCCTACTCTCAGACATTTCTTCTCCATTGCAGCAAACTGACTTTAATAAAACCAGTTTTCTTTTATGCAAGAAAATCAAGAAAAGGGATGGGCTGCATATGTATACAGACCTTGTTGGTTTTTCATGTCCTTAATCTGATCTTCTAAGACCTTCTGTAGATTCCGATTAGCTAAAATGTCGTCTTCTAGTTGTTTTCGCAACATGAAAATGTTGTTTAGTTCTGTTTGCAAGCTATTTATACTAAAAAAAAAGGAGAAAAAAATCTTCAAGATTCAAGTCAAAACATTTTGTTGTGCACTTCTGCATCTTTTATACATGTGGGCTTCCACAAAGAGCCCACTTCACATTAGCCATCACTGTTTTTCATCAGAAAGTACATCATTTTGATGCATAAGAATAAACAGATCCCTACGTAGAAAGACAAGACTAAACCTTGACATACACGTCCTTTTTTGAGCTGTGCTGCCTGTAAGTCAGCTTAAACATGACAGATATATTCTACCAGCCAACTTCTGTGTAATTCTTTTCAAGGAAAATCAAAATTATTAACTTCTGAGAAGTATGCCAGAGAAATATCATCATCACGTAATATTGATGGCTCTGTGTATTCCATTATACGGTGACCATGGAAACTTTGTTTTCTTGATACAGAACTATACTATATAATCTAATGCTCCACTTAAGAAAAAAAAACAAACATGTTTCATTGAAAATATGACCCAGACACAACCAATTGTTTTATTTCTTCATTTATCTATCTGACAGTCTGTAAAAAGACTTTTTAAGGTCTAAATTGTCTCAATTATCTCAACGGGCTGTAAACACCAAAACTTACAAATGATAATTTGCCAATGTGAACTAATTCTTTAAGCAGCTTTCTTCCCAGGCAGCCACTGAAGCTCTTACTTTAGCATCAGTCACTGCCCTGCAGGCCTCGCACACCCCTGGCTGCCCCTTGCTAGATCTTCCCCAGACCCTCCAACAGCATTGACCCGACAGTTCTGATCAGTCCGTGAAAAGACTTAAGCACACTAAAAATTGAAATTGTAATAAAATAAAATAAATTGGATTCAATAACAAATAACAAGGTGTTACTAAACTGACTGTATTATTTTTTTTTCACGTTTACTTCACTCAGAACCTCAGTGTTTTAAGATAAATTGAGCTGCTGTAGAATTTCCAGCGCACTGCACTAAATGCCAGAGAATTCAAGAACCTTTAAAACAAATTTAAATCCTTCTTACAGGAGACTATACAAGAACTCAGTATGCACATCATACTTGCATGAGAATAACAGCATATTGTAGAAACGCATTAATTAAAAGGCAGCATGTATGAAAAGACTCTCTGTCTTCTGACAAGTGTGCTGTTGTCAGTGTTTCCTGCACAAGAAACCATCGCTTTAACCAATTCTTCCTCACTCAAGAGTCTCTTTGAAGAGAGAGCTCTTAAATGCTCAGCAAAAAATTAAGAATAAAAACAGATCAACCCATTACTAGAAGCTAAGTAAGCACATTTTCTCCTTTTCATGAGTTAAGGTTTTTATAAGAAAAAGCATTGATTCCCTGCTTGGAGAGACAAGAAATGTCTTGGTCCTGATATCCGGTAGCTTATGCTGAAAAACAACCATCCAGGTTGCTTAAAATAAATAATTCCTAAAAGAAGACATGTCAGCAAGAAAGAAGATGTTTGCCTAAAGTCCATGTCACTGCTGATGGCAATTACACAAATGAGTGAGCTGAATTTATCTGCAGGGCTTGTTTATCAGATCCCCAGAACTTTGGGGGTTCAAGTCTTCCCTGAGGAGTTTTACAGCACACCTCAGCCCATAAAACTACAAGGTGGAGAAATAAGGCGTCCTGCCTCCACCTTCCAGCTCTGTTGTTGAACCACTGCACACCCTCTGCACATTGCTGCGTAACACGCACTGCTCTGTGCATCCCATAACTTCGTATCAAGAAAACAGAACTAACGATCCTGCTCCTGATCCCACACAAGTTGACGGGAAAACTCCTATTACCCTCATGATTATAACTGCAGTTGTAATTTTCCTCATTTTAAAGACAGTCTAAGAAAAACTAGTATCAGAGCTATGTTACTTCAGTGTCATTCCTCTACAGAGTGTTGACAATTGCCTCACCCACAGAACGTGTTTCAACGGCAGGTCACACCCTCCATATGAAATATTAAAACAAACTGGCTTCTTCCTTCATTCGGTGATTGTTTAACAGAAGAGTCAGAAAAGCCGTGCCTCTTTTCCCAGAGATAAGAAATAATCTCCATAATCTGACTTCTATCACTACTGCTAATGAAAAAGATTCTATTATCTAAAACAGCTTCTAAGCTGTGGCCAAGTACAAGATGGCATTACTACTAATGCACTTTTCTACAACACCAGATCTCATCTACTTTAGTGCTACTCACTGTATGGTTTCCAGACTTTAGTGGTCTATAAACCAACTGCAAAACAGAAACACACATTCCCACAGAGTTGGCAGGTATGAGCCATTGCCTTCAGGCAGGAAGAGTCAGGAGCTAGCACTCAAACGCTGCTGATACCTAATTCAGGTATTTGTAATTATAATAGTAAAAGTAAATTTTTTATAAACCATTTATTTTACCTAAAGGTTAAGAATTTTCTTTATTTTATCATAATGTCTCATCCTCAACTGCCAAGCAATAATAGGATACAAAGTAGGCCAGAGATTTCTTTCTAAAATGTTGTATTCTTTGATTTTAAAAGGTTAAAAAGCACTTGCTCCTGCCATACTTCTGAATGTTTTACATTGAAAACATACTATGCAAACTTCAATTATTCTGTTTTGTTTAACCTTCTCCAAAATCTTTCTGGCTTACATTTTCATCAAAATTCTCACTGTGGCACTTTTAAGATAATGCTTATCTGTATGTTAGGGAGTAAACCATGGCAAATCATTCAGCACCCAAAAGTTCACTGCAATTTGATTCTTCCCCCACATTCCAACACAGGACGTGTACCTCCTGAAAATCTAGCTGCTTACTTTGGTACCTAAAGGGAAATCTGGCTCATCTGAGATTCCAATCCAATCCAATTTTCAGAAACATTTAAATAACTCAGATAATACAACCTCACTTACAAAAATAGTTCTCTTTTAAGGAGACCACTACAGCTAGTTTCTGCCTTATGAACAATTGGCCTACACAACATCATCACCACTCCAGCTAAGCTGCACCTTTTTTCACAGCTTCTGACTTTTGCCCTTTGATTTTAGACCATCCACCAAAACAGAAAAGGTACTTACCTGTCTGATTCTTTGAAGGTCTTCACTAGTGTAGAATAAATATTTTGCTCCTTTCTTAATGCAAGGATCAACTTTTCATATTCAGCTTCTTTATTTTCCTGAATTAAAACAAGAACCTACTAAGCTTGCAATGTCATTTTTAAGTGCGCATGTGTACAACTATGTGTAAATCCGTGTTCTGAAGAAAACTTCAAAGAAGTAGAAATCCAAATCCGCTTAACAGGACTGCCCACCTCTAAAGCCTAATATGAACCTGGAAACTATTTATGATACTTAAAACCAGCTATTATTAAAGGAGGCAAATACTGTTTCATTATTTACTTACCATAAGTGAGTCACTTATCTAAACAGTGTTCATCATTTCTATCACCGTCTAAAAAGCTTTTCCCCCAGTCCGAGCATCCTCACTTCCCAAGTTCCCAACTCCACAACCTGGCAGGCAGCTGTTCCAGAGGGAGGGGAGGAAGGGAAGGGCAAGCAGACAAGCCCAGGCTCCACGTACACATTTTGGAACCCTGTCCTAAGAGTCCTATCTGTGTTCTGGATAAAATCACCTTTCTTTGGGGGAGAGGTTTCTGCAAATTCTGTTCCATTTCTGAGCCAAATGGGCTGTATCGAGCTGACAAATAAAGGATGAACACAGCAGATACCCACTCCTTGCGAGTCAGCTTTCTGCACACTCAGCTGGCTCACTACAAGCTGCTGCTTTACTTGTGCAAAGAAAAGAAAATTGTTCACCTGCAGTCTTGCTCACAGAAAGTATATTATTAGAATAAATCCAGACTCTTATGCTACATTCTCAGTAAGGATCCACTGATTCCCCATTACTTATTTCACTCCAAAACAACCACACAGCCACTTTTTCAGGAGTCAAAAAATGCAGCTATTGAAAGGAGTATTTGCTTGCACTTATTACATAAAAATATCTAAGACATCAGCCACCTCAAAAGAGAAAAGAACTGGGATAGAAATGTAGATGTATTAATGTCAGACATATATTCTGCTTCTATTCAAGAAGAATAGTAGGCCTTGTTGCTTCTTCGTTTTCTTTTTCGACTGAAAACTGAAAGGAAGAACAAAAAAAAAGTGCCACAGCTAAGGGGGAATGTGTGTGGCTCTGGTATGACAAGATAACCCTGGAGAGCAAGAATGAAAGGTAATTCTATTTTCTCCATTTTACAACCTCAAGATTGGAAACTAAACTCTCAAGAGATACTAAATCATTAGTGAACAGATCATTAACAAGGAAGAAGTCTACACCCAGGAGTTTTAAGCAGCCGTTATTACCTCAATTGCAATTCCTAAGGAAGGAATTGCAACAAAAATTCAGCTACAGTAGAACCTCGTTAATTCACACTAATGATGCAAAGAGTCTGTTAATTTGAAACATTCTGTATACTGCAAAGTAAACAGTACAAAAGCAAGGACAACTGTTGTTTACTTTTAATTATTTACACAGTATGCTAGCAAATATGTTAAATAATACTTTGCAAGTGTAATCAAGTTTTGATAAAATTACTCCCATTGAGGTAATCTGCATGTCAGATCTCACTGAAGAAAGAGTAGCTTCTACCACCTAACGCTACAGATTCTTTGAAGAAGTGACCTTGCCTTTGTACACGTGCATCACGTTCAGCTAACACCATTCCTAATGGTAGCTGTACTCTAACAATCGTTTCTAGGTTCTAGTTCAATTTACACATTAAATATTATTCTGTATATGAAGTGCAAAATACTGAGCTTCACATCAAGTTTCTTATCTAGATGAGCAGAGGAGGAGCACACAGCAATGGCTTCTGCTGACCGAGTACTGAGAAACACAAGGGCAAACAGATAGAGGTGGGTGGTCCAGAGTCCATTAATTAAAAAATCTCACCAAAAAAACATGTAAAAAAACACATCTTACAGCCTGTATTAAGGAGTGTCATCAACGTGGTGGAATCTCAGCCTTTCAAGAACAGTCACTAAACTTAAAATACACAGATTGTAATTTAACTTGGAAAAAGTCTGACCACAATGACACGGATCAGTGACGTAGAAAGCAACAGGAAGATATAAATCTTTTGACTTAATTTAGTCGGTTAACAGTCTGTTAAAAGTTCTAGTGAACTCTTCCATATGTCTGATACAAGCCTTGCAATTATTACTGAAGACACTACAGAACTATATCCTAATTAAAAGCTCTTTCTGAAGCACTGGCAAAGTAATGTCACTCTGAAGAGTTTACGGTACACAAATTAGATAACGATTGTCACAAGTTGTTCAGGGTCTATTGCTGCTGTATTAACAAAGCAGTGTTACAGGCAGAACCATACTCCGGTTTCCTATGCTTCTTATAGAATTCACATGTTAATTTAATTCTACATTTGCACCAAAATCTCAGTAAGCTCATGAAATCCCAACAACTCTTTTTTTTTCTGCCTAATAGGAGACATGAGCTGTTTCTTAATTCCAAATGTCAAAGACTACACACAAATTATTAAATTCTAAATTCAACTAGCTAAGCAGAGGTTAGCAAAATCATGATGTGTTCTTGATTATTCAGAATCTTTCATGAATAATAAGGATGAGAAGATACAGCATGAACTTTTTTTTTTTTGTACATTATTACTGTCATTTCTAAATAAAGCGTAGGAGTGAATTATTCCAATCAACTCCCCAATGGTACACAAAACATAAGGCAGCTCTGTAACTTAAATAGACCATAATGCTGTGGGAGTTAATGAAACATTAAACCTCTTGACACATGGTGTGAGGGAAAATGTGTTAGAGGAGATAGCTGCAAGACATCCAGGACCATACTGCAGTGAAAGATTTATATTCCCATGAAAGGAGGCAATCTAATACATTAAAGTCTATATTTAAGTCTGAAATACTATTGCAAAGCAGCAGTGGTGGAAAACATAACTTATTTTCATTAAAGGTTTCTCAAATTGTAAGCAATGAAAGTAAAAGGTTTATACCTCCACGATAAATAACTTACTGGCAAAGTCACAAGAATTTCCAGTTGCCTCACTGAACACTCTCTTGCTTACAACAACCATTAGGAACATTTCAAAATCTCTGAAGGTTAGAGGATGAATGATTGAGAGAAAGCCATAACCTACATCTCATCATCTATTCATCCATCCATCCACCAGTACCAGAATTTGGTAATTTCTTCTAACACTGCCGTAAACTTTATGTATGGTCTACCACAAATGAAACAATCACTAATAAGATTAAAGTTGTTACAGGCCACTGAGTCATAGATCTAAAGACGAAAATTACTATAGCAAAAGACTTTGCTGGTGACTTTTAGAAGATGTCATCTCAACCACAGAAAATGTCACATAGCTGACGGCTCCAAGGAACTCCATGGCCCATCTTGGTGATAGGCAAGACTACTGGACTATATACTCCAAATATCACTTCATCAGGTTAACCCCTTTAAGATGAAATTTCTGCTAAGATAGAAATGGTGAGATACACCAAGCACATCCATTCCTATCACCAGGCCATGTTCAGTGTCACAGGTAAAAAGGATCACGTTAAAAGGGTGTGAAGACACGGATATTGACAAAAAAGATTGCTGTTTTCAGCTATAAACTCCTTAAATCAGAACTACCACCCTGTTCATATGTTCACAACATCAATTTCAAGAGACTGAAAGCAACTGCTATGCACTGATCACCGTTTAATAGACAGGACCCTTGTTTTAAAAAAAAAAAAAAGTCAACTATATCACTTGCCATAATCATGATGACTCTGCAACAATCTGCACACTGCATCCATCTCAACAGCTTAGACACGTCTGCAGCACTGCAACAACTGCACCGGTTCCAGTTCTCACCACACCCATCAACTGCAACGTTCCAGCTACCTCCGCAACTTCCATGCACTGGCTGTAACTTCTCCCGCTGCTGCAGATTAGACATCACAACTGTATGCACGCAGTCTTCTTCAGTTCCATGACTGCACATTATGAAGTCCCCAAATACAGGAATAATTATAACCAAAGTCAATTAATGTGCTGACCACACAGGAATGAGAAAGTGCCTTGAGTCTGCAGAACCATCAGATTTGCCTTGCAGCGCGTCAGCTGACTGCGTTCCCTCTGCCACCCTCAAGTAGCATACAAGCTCCCTCTCCCAGAAACAGACATCACAGAAAGGCTACGTTACAGAAAATCCAATAATTTTTTTTAGGCTCAGAGAAACCAATTAAGAATGAAAACTCGTATCACTGTGGCCCCTTCTTGCAGTATGTGTCGCGTGCAAGATCACACATGCAACACAACAGAACCCGGAAGCACAGCTCAAGGATTGAGCAAGAGCCACTTTTCTCAATTCTGCTGCTTTTCTCAGTAATAAAATGAACCACAAAGGCATAAAAATCTGTGTTAGAAACATATTTACCTAAAAAATACTCCAACAAAAAGAGCTTTGTAAGTCTAGGAGTATTGGTTGTGAGAAAAAGAGCATTTAGCACAAAACCAGCTGCAGTTTCCAAAATTATATGGAGCTCATTGCACTCCTCAATTCCTTGGCTGTAAAATATATTTCATTGCAAGACTTCATAGACACCAGAGTCAGCAGTTGCATGACTAACCTAATTATTACTGCCCTCGCACGCTCTCTCTATAGCCCATGACAGTGGCTCAACAATCCAAACTCTAATTAGAAACTGTCATTTATCTTTTCTGGCCTGGCCAAGGCACCCAGCAGAGCTTTGGATTTTGGTTGCTTTAAAATTTATCATTACATTAAAATAAAGTAAAAAGGTATGATGAAAGAGAGAAAGTTCTGCATCTCTCAATTCAGTTTCTTCAACTTTAAAGATCAGTGAGGCTAGAAGAGCTGGGTTTCTGTTCTCTCTGGTGGGGAGGATCCAGCTGTGCGTTTGTTGAGAGTTGGTGCAGCACTGTAAAGTCATCAAAGAGTCCGAGGCAGCCAATGAGAGCAGAGCTCTGGATAATCTGTGTCCAAAAACTTATGATTAATATGCCAAAATGGGTTCTTACAGGAGATACCTTACACAGAGGTCGAGCTGAGAGGACAATAGGTTGTGATTAGGTATTGTTCGCAATCCCTAAGTGAACCAGCAATAGAGAATAGATTGTGATTAGAAGGTGGGTACTGGGTCATTACTATGCACGGCTTCGCTTGCCACTGTTCCCTCTCCTGCTTCTACACCTGTACTGGAAGTGGGCTGTAGAGAGGAAAGTTAGTGTTTGATTTTCATTAATTCTGTATGACTTTCCTTCACTCTTAGGTACCTTTGTAACACAAGTTACGTGCATGCACTGCAGTTTGTTTTACGGAGGTAGAATTTCTGCGCAACCTTTCACAGACTTTATTTTCTCTGCACGTATATTCACATACACTTCGATATACTCTGCACTGGTACCCTGGCAAACAGGGATGCAGCTCCTTTACTCTGAGCTTGTCATACAACCCATGAGTCAGTGTGTGCTTGCATCTGCCTTGTTTAATCACAGTGCCCACGACATATCAAGCATGTGAACACCAGTGTGTTCAGAATGTGAAACAAGACATAGCACTCATGCTTCCTTTGACATTGGCTCACTTTTTATTTTAAACTTCCTTGAGAAAATCTCATTAATAACTGATATATTATTAAAGAAATTAAATAGCTTTCTCCATTATTATTACATACTAGTCTAATTCTTTTTACTTTATCTGATGCTTATGGAGACCTTAATACACTATGTTGCAAACCACAGAAAAAAAGACAAGAAATGTATCTTGAAAAGCAGCTTATTTGCTCACTAACCTGTACACAATAATAAAAAATACACCGATGGAGTCAGCAAGTGATTCAAAAACCTGTCAACAGTACCTAACTTTTATTTTCTCGCTAGTAGAGAAGTGGGGGGTGAAGGGAGAAGGAACTAACTCTATATTTTAAGATCTGAATTTTGACCTCCAATTTCAGGTACTAATAAGTCTTTTCAATTTATGGCATCAAATAAAATAATGGGCATATGTTGTCCTCCTTTATTTAATATATATATTTTTCTGTACTATTTCCTTTCTTCGTTGCTTTGAAGTACTCTTCTTCTTGTCCTAGACACAACTTCACTCCTACCTATATTTTTCATCCTCACATTCCATTTATCTCCTGCGGTCACTAGCTCCGTGCAATCTTTCCCCTTATCTATCAGAAGTACACTAACTCTCCTTTGCACCTCTCCTCAAAAATGTGGATACTCTCCCTCTCAGGGAAATATGTCTACCCTAAAGACCACAAACCTCTACCTCTTTATGGCAGGCAAAACATTTTACACACTTTGTGAGAGTAAAGAGTTTAGTGATCACATATAAATGCATCAGAGTACAGTATTATGTACTCTTATGATGCCAGATCAACACCACCACAATCACACAAAACATATGGCTATCATTAATAGAGTAACTGTTATAATTTTAATAATACAGAACATTTTGTGATGGTATTGACCTGAAGGAAAAACAGCCCATTGCTACATGGGTGAATTACAACATGTATGAGTCCACACCTTTGAAGCCAAAGTCAAAATTCTCTTCAATTTGAAGTCAACATATTTATCTGCAAATGATCAGTTATGAAAAACTCACCTCTAGCTCTCTGACTATCTTGATGATTGACTGTTGTGACTGTGCAGCACATTTTTCCTTTACTAAGCCCTCATTTTTCAATTCAAGTTCTTCATTGGCTCTTAGAAGGTTCTTGTACTTATTCAGGAGCTCCTGCAATTCTACATCCTTTTCCTTCACTGTTCCATCAAGTTTCTAATAAAAGAAAACAATAAGACAGTTTTACAAAAGTTACTCTAGTTTTAGACTGCAAAGTAGAAAAACAAACAAAATTCAGGAGAATATCCCAGGATGATCTGGCACATGTTCTTCACATACCTTGCAAAAGAAGAGCTCAACTTAACATAGTAGCAGAAAAAAAAGACCAAACAGAGGCTTTCCCCAGCTACCCAATCTTTCAGGTACTAAAAAATAAGTCAAGGCATGCACTTTGGTACAGAGTAACCCCAACTATTACTCTTTGCACTGCTGGTTGAATACAATCAGTACATTTCAGGATTCTACCTCCACCTACAAAAACAACTGAACAGGGGTCTGTTAGCATTCAGGCAGCTCCCTTCTCATATATCTCATTTTGAATGGGCTCAAAAAAAAAAAAAAAAAAAAAAA
>Ga0181612_149020_pt1 | contig 13115 bp, 10 predicted proteins | sample HoacroProtozoa21_FD_119630 | JGI IMG/M metagenome (GOLD analysis project Ga0181612, IMG submission 119630) | Hoatzin crop microbial communities from Cojedes, Venezuel. Combined Assembly of Gp0051906, Gp0051904, Gp0051908
ATTTGTACTTACTGGTTTGCATGTAGAGACTCTTTGACAGACATATTGCAGAGAACTTCACGGTCTCCATCTTACTTCCAAGTAGTTTATGACGTAGATGTATAAAGCTCCTATTAATGACACATATCGTAGCATCTCTCCCTTCATAATTTCACTGGACCGTTATGTTAGGGCAAGCAGGAAGAGATTTGTTCCAGTGAATTTTTTATGCTCCACATTTTCATGAAGCCGTTTGACCAACAGAGCTGAGTATGCTAGAAGATATCTTCAGAACTTTTAGGGTTAAAATCTGGAGGTCAAAAAATGTCTGCAAAAGGCTGAGAAGTCATTAGAGTATTTTGAAAGTGATGTTATTTCTAATAATTGGTGACAGATTTATCCTTGAAATCTGCATGTTTCAGTTAAGAAAATATTGAGCAAACAGCATAAGCCATGAAAAAATAAAATGCAAAATAATGACCAGATTAAATTTTTAAAGTTCATATCATTTCAACTTTGTGATTCGAGTTTAAAGAGCCTACAAACTAAGGTGCTGAACTTGAAAAAAACTCCATACATCTGATACATTCTGAGAATAATGTTAATTGACAGTAACACCAGAGATATTATTAGATCTTAAGATATGTAAAACTATTAGTTACATTTAAAAGAAATCTTGGCCAACAGTGTAGTTTGAAGTCTGTTTTTAATGGTAAAATATGCTCTCTTCAGTAGCATACTACTTTCTAATACTATGTTCCCATGGTACTAGAAAGGTAAGTCCTTTTTATTCAGTGAACAAATCTAATTATGTAAAGTCATAGCTGTGCAGTTTTTTTCAATATTTCTGTTTCCCAAGCTCCTTACTTTACAATCACATTTCTGATTTCCCAGTATCATCAATGCAAGAACCTTGTGTTGGAAGAAAATTAAAAATCTGAAACAGTTACTAAATGATAACAAACTTCTCACAGATTTCAGGATGGTAGAATTAAATTAGAACTTTTCACTTACTTTAGTAATATAATTAATTAAATAATTAATTAATTAAAATTCTTTGTATTTTGAGCATTCCATTTAATTAGAAACTTCATGAATAATCAGCTGCCGCAGGAACCTCAGACCATTCTATATCTGCCTGTTTTGTATAAAATTAGCCAGAGGGAATGCACCAGTACACTTCTAGAAGGGACTTGTCAAACAATACTGATCAACTTGCATGATTCAGTTCATGAGATTTTCCTTTCAAGTATGTGTTAAAGATATAGGTATTAGCTGAAAAAAAATGTATTGCAGGAATACTAAATTCAGACTTCAGCTTCTGTTTCTGCAGGACAATTTATTTTGTTTATTCCCATTATTACTGTAATCAATTCATTAGCTTCTTTGGACTTCAAATGTGATAGAAGATCCCCTCATGATAAATATGAGTGCTTCATTCTTGCCTAAGGTAAATATAAATATAATTATGCATACAACTAAATTATTATCCTTTGCTAGCTAGAACCTAATAAACACAATGTTGGTTTTCTTAAGATGAATGATTTTTCTCTTTACTGTATAATTAAAAAGTCAGTTGCTGCTCTGGGATAAATACTCTGGTTTTAAAGGTCAGATAATTGAAAATACCGTTCTCAAATTAAGAGCAATGTTTAGATCTGAAAGAGACCTTTCCTCTGCTGAAGTCATTCAAGCAGGTCGGTTGCAGAGCATGCTGAATGTAAGCCCGTGCAGCCAGGCTCCATTAAAAGCAGCAGCGGAGAAATGCTAACAGAGATGCTGGTGCTGCCACTGTTAGTATGATCACCTTCTTCCCTGGTTCTCTCCCAGAAGCCCACATGAGCTGGCACTAACAAGTAGTGCAGAGCAATACTGGCAAATCTCTAGAACAAAAACCACTTGGTGCTGTGGCCTCAGTCTCTACACTGTGAGAATTTCAGAGAGCTTTCTTTTGGATTAGCCTTTGTTTGATCCATCAAGCATCTAGCTTGCATGTTTCACTGTGTAACATGACAAGGCACAGTACGTGGGGAGAAGAAAGAGATTTACTTCAAAAACTCAGGTTTGACCTGAATATGCCTCCAAAACACACAGAGGGGGCTTCAGATCTCCCTACAGCAGGGATAAAATTCAATATTTCTCAGCTCTCTTAAGCACACAGGACTGGCTATTCTGAGGAATAGGATATACTCAATAACTGACATTGCAGCTCTACCAAAACAAAGGAAAAAATTCATGTAATTGGCCAGAGAATGGGAGTATGACCCCATGCACGAAGCAGGAAGGAAGACAATGAAAAAAGGAGGTCTGATGTCCAGTCCCTGCTCCATTATTCTTTGTGCATTTTGCATACATAAAGGTGAGGATAGAAAGCACAGAAAGCCCTAAAAATGGAAGTCAGTATGTCCTGAGTTTGGCAGGTAATCAGGTAAAAGGAGGACTACATCGTGTTTTTCATTTCCACCTTACAAGGGACTGATCAGTTCAGGAGAGGTCACACATACTTACTTTCAGAATGGAGTCTCCAAGCTGTGGAAGGAATAACCACCCTCCACTTCTCAGAGCATGGAGCAGTGATGAGTCTGCGGCTTCAAGCTTCCTTCCAGTTCATGGCATCTTCTACTGTGTCAGCTGAGCAGGGCTATTCTAAAGCTGTTGGGCCTAAACTTGAATGCAGCACCCTTACTTCTATTATTTTGTGAGCCACCATTTGAAAAAGAAGGTGCAAAACCCACAGTCACAGTACCCACTTTCTTGGAGTTAGCCCTAGGAGGATCTTGGCATTCAGAAAGAGGAACAATACATAAACCCTAGAGCTGAAATGTGGTGTGCAGAGGAGTTTGTCACCCTGCCACTCAAAAATTCACTGAGAAATATGTGCCTGGCTCCCTGTGGGCCCTTTCAGAGCTCTGGCTTATAAAAATTATCACCTATAAAATATCACATCTCTAGAGACATCTTTGTAAGAGTTGAAAAAAGTGGCAATCCATCACACTACAATAAAAATACTCTTATGGGCCTTATTCCCCAAGGATTAAATAGAATTTTTAGGTAGGAAAAGACATGAAAAAATATACCAACCCAAAACTTAAGATTCACATTTTAAAGCCATTATAACTCCATTGTTAAAAAAAAACTTAACAGTCTATCGTTTAAGTTACCACTTAAGAATGTGACGGTTACTTTCACTTCTTGATTGATGCTGTCTCTGATATTCTCAACAAGCAACAGCTGAACCCTTCAGAATTAAATCAGGACATCTTAAGAGGATGATTTTTGGGGTGTATGCTAAAAAGTTTCTGGATGCTTGGTTAAGACAGAATGGCATGTCACATACAGCACATACAAGACTTCAGAGAAAATGAAATGAAGGCAAGCTGATTACAACTTTCATACTACATACAGTGCCAGAGTGATACAAATGCCAGAGGAGAAAACAGTGACAGCTGCTAGAGAAACTGCTCAGCACTGCAAACCTTTGGCTGCTATATGACTCGCAATATTAGGTGTCTTAATAGAAAATTACTGTGTGGTGAACGCTGTGACACAGACAACCGAGACTGCCTTGCAGAAAACCTTGTGATTACTGGACTCCCACACGAAATTTGGCATTTTTAGGAAAAAAAAACATTTTGTGTGGGGTTTTTTATTGTTGTTTTTGTTCTGACTAAAATTTAATGCAAAAGCTCAACAGGCACATTTTGAAAAAAGTAAACAGCAACAAAACAGAATGAAGTTTCAGGCAGGAGAATGGTTGTAACAATGAGATTCCCTGCATTCCACTCAGCTGTAAAGTATAAAGACCATAGAGATGTTAGGGTCAGTTGTGGGCAGTAAGATTAAGAAACATTGTGTTTCCCTGGGCTATTGTCACAGGAAATTCTGTCTGTTGTTTCACATATTTGTTAGAGATTCCCTCTCTAATATTTTTTTTTTCCCCTACACTAATGCTTTAGCTCCATCAGAGAAAAATGTGTAAGCTTATGTCTTACCAAACACATCAAAATCACAGACTGTGTTGTGGGACCAGATGCACAGGCAGATTGAACATAGTGGAGAACTATGTGTTTCAGAAATCTACATGAAGAGTTTTTGGAATCTGGTTACTTCTATCATATATTGTCACTTTTACCAGCATCACATCAACATTTTTCCGAAGGTATAGAGAAGATTTTTTTTTTTTCCCCCATATTTGAGCAACATATTACATTTCCCCATTTATAAAACTTTATGTAGAATGCTGTGGGTTAAACAAGACCTGTTTCCATTCAGTCTCACTGAGAGGTTTGTGTCGTCTGAAAGTCCATATCCATCTGGCTGGAGCCGTGTATGTTTACCCAGGGGGCTCCAAGCTCCAGTTACCCAGGAAGAGCGAGGGACCTACAGGCAACAGAAAGGCTACATTTGTTTCTGATTATACTCAGTGACTTCAGTCAGATTGTCTAGGACTTTAACAGAATTGCAGATTTCGGCCTCAGGAAGCCAGTTAATGTCTGACATTGTTTGCTTGCTGATAGTCCAACAGCCACTAACTCAAATTACACTCTCTCTCACTTTGACTTCTCCAGAATCAGGGATGAGCATAAATGGTGGCATATATCCAGTTCCTCAATCTACTTCTGGTGTTTGAACAAAATATTTATGATGTCCTTACTTATTGTACTAAGCGGCCACATTCGAGAATAAAACTCACAAGACTAATGAAGGTGAAAAATCCCCTGATACATTTTTATAATATAAATCTACATATATAATGTATATATATTTTATGTATCTTTCTGTATACACATATATGATGTATTAATGGTCAATAAAACATCCTTCTAGGTTATATTGTGGTATATTAAGTTTGGGCAGTGAAAATTCATCTGTTATATCTTGTTGTATCTCTCCATTCATATGATAGAATATTTATGAAGGAGCTATGCTATTTGAAAACGTAGTGTCAATTTAGGTTTACATTCAACCTATATGACTCTCAGTGTGACACAAAGCTAATTTTTCCCCTTTTTCCTCTTGTTTGCTCTGAACAGAAAGATTCTGTATGTGAAAACAGGCATAGTCTGGAAGGCTGCTTTGACTGGCCTGAGATAGCACAGCTCAAGGGTGTTTTTGCATGTGGAATCAAAGTGGGTGTTAGAAAACTCCAGACCATGGAAGAAGTGGAAGAAGAAAATCACTTTTACATTTCACTCAGTATACATGCCAAACCTGTGTCCTTTGCTGTCCTCAAATCCTCTCTGGAGTCTGAAAAAAGAACTAATTTCCATCTTGTGATTCCTGTGATGAGTTCCTGGTGTACGGGCTATTCTCTGTTTTGCAGAGTTGCAAAAACCTGGGAACCACAGGAAGTGCTAGTGTGGCCTTCAGAAAGCTCCTGTGCATACCCGTGTTTGTCTCTGCATGATCACACAGGTGATGTTGTCAGTTTAAGCCCTGACAAATTCCTTATAGAAACAGAAAAGAAATGAAAAAATGTGATAAAGGAGCTAGACTTATGTAATGCCTTGATATAAAGTTTCATTTGCATATCTGCACTTGAAGCAGGGGTAGCTACTAATTTGCATACTGCATTCAGGAGAACTAAAGCACAGAATTACTGTTTTGCCCACCATTACCTAGTGTAGCAAAAATGACTGGAAAGGAAGCCCAGTTGCCTGACTTTTGCCTTCTGGTATATACTCTGAGCCAAAAAATTTATGGTATTTCCAAGAAACACAGTACAAAAGGCCTAATGGAAGAAAGTTTCACTTTAAATAATGAAAAAATAGGCTAAATTTAATTATTTAACCAGTCAGTATTAACTTACAAAGGTGTTTTTTCACTACCTGTGGCAGAGAGAAGGTGAGATACAAAAGTAAGACTGCCTTACATGTCTTCATGAAGCAGAGTTTCTAGTGACAGAGGCAATTGTCACTTGATGGTGCTGTGGTTCCATGGATACCTTTTTACAGCTTTTAGATAGTACCACATCTGAGATGCAGAGTGTAAATCTTCTCCAGCAACACAGATCTCAAATGTTCAAATACATACCATAATATCAAAAGTGCCTTTAGCATGGAGCCAATCAACAGCAAGGCACTCAGGTCTGAGGAGAAGCTATGCCTCTCTGTCAACGTATGGTGAGTGCTTGATGGACTGCTTGCAGAATGGATACAGTTAGGTTCCAAGGGCTAAATGTAAAGAAGAAATACAAGAAGATCATGAAACCAGTCATCTGAAACCAGGAACTGAAAGTTTAGAGTGTCACCAACATTTTCTTTCTGATTTTACATTACTTTTTCTTGTGTTTTGGCATTGACTTTGGACACAAATGGAAAACCTACAAAGCTGGACAGTTGAGTGGTAAAAGTGAATGGAAAAGTTCACTCTTTAGAATGCACATAGCTGTGAAACTTTTACACCTACAGAGACAACATCAGCATAATAAGAATAACTCAAACAATGATATTTTTGGGGGCATTTTGGAAAGAAGACTGAAGTTTTCAGGGAAGATATGTACCTTGAAGTGCGTTTAGATATTAATGCACAGGTTTTCATTAATCCCTCCCCCAAACAGAGCCCCAAACCCATAACCTTTTACCAAAATCAATTTTCTGTTTTCTTGGTTATTTTTATTTGGAGATGGAAAAGAAGAGGCAGCTGGGAAAAATAAATATAGAATGCCTAATTAGTAACATTGTCCATCACTTCCATTTTTAAGATCCTGATTTCATTTGTTTATAAGTTTGCCAAACTTCAACCATCTGGACTGAAATTTCCCAGCCTGTAGGCTGATTAAAGCAAAAAAATAAAAATATAAGGAATAAAGCTACCCAGACATTTTTAGGGATTAGAATACAGGAAAATGCTTTTTTTCTACCACAGGAAAAGAAAAAAATGGTGACATTTTCATTGAAAATTCTGGTCCTTTTTCTGCTGTAGTGAAAGGACTCGAAATGCAGTAGACAAAGGGCTCATATAAGAAATGTGACTCCTTTGTCTAGTTTACAAAAATTTGCACAAGTAGGTCAAACTTTAAGACTATTTTTTTTAATATTGCTGTTCACACATGCCCTCTGAAGACCTGTTTGCTTTAAAAATCTGAAATTTTTGAAGATTTCAGTCCCACTGGTCATACTTCCATGTGGGAACAGAGAGTCCTTAAATCTGTAGCTATGTTCCTGTGTGTCACACCAAGTGCTTGTACTAGTACAGACTGCGTTTTCAGACATCATATTTTTTCCTTAGTGGAAACCAATGTAAGTAGAATAGAAAAAAATAATTGAGTAGAAACTGAAACAAAAAAAAGACTAATAAATTTGGGCTTGGAATGGCTAAACCAAAAACCGAGGAAGGAAGAGGCCGGATGGAAGATTTGAGAAAAGAGAAGCAGAAGGGTTTAAGAAATGTAGGAAAGAGCCTATGAACACCAGTGTGTAGTTCTCATCAGAACCTGAAATGGTACCAAAATTATTTCAGTCCCATCATGTCTCTCCTCTCAGTATGTGTCTGTGAAAGTCAAATGCCAAGTGTTCTCTCTTTAATCCTGGTCTGAACGGGTGAGCACAATGTAAACCTGTCACTCTAGTAATTCAAGTGCTAAAGATGTCTTTAGTGAACCTTATCGTTATTGATGACATTTTTATATTAAGAAAAACTTGTTTTCAAGCGTGTGTTTTTATGTCTGATTTGACCAAGGAATTTTTACTGTGTAAATCCCCAAATTCTTTATGTTGCAGACAAGTGTTTATAAAAGCTCAATTTTACCTGCATAATTAAAGACTGTATTATAATGCACATGCACAGGGGAAGGTTTACACTAACATGCATCATCCAGATCTTCCATGGGGCTTTTGTGAGGACTTTGCAACTCAGAGAATATATTTTTAATGAACAGTGTTAAGTAAAACCTGTGGTATATGCATTATCAAGAGTGGTGAATTCTTTTGAAAAGAATATTGAAGGTTTAGATTATCAGAGATGTGCAGTTTTCTGTATGTTTCCCATGGAACACACAGATAGTTATTTTGATACTTTTAAAGTATGTTCGTTTTATCACACATACAGAGAGAAGGAATTCTGTTTTGATGAGATATTTTACGGTAACTTTGAACTAGGTTTTACACCTCAGGATATTTTCTACAGGCTGTACAAGACTACTGTCTGGAAGGGTTTTCTTAATAGGAAAAGACAGTCTGAGAATGTGTACAATGAACTAGATCTTGTTCAATTTTTGCTTTTGCTATAATCTGTACAATTGGACAGCGTATTTAAATACTTAAGCAAATGCATGTACTTTAAACTATCTTTGACTTCAACATATACTTAAGTATTTGTCAGATAGTGACAAAATGAAGTCTTGACTATTTTACAGTCTTCTTCCTAGAAAATGGGGATGGGATTTTCCAGCGTAACTCTTCCTAGTTTTCTGTAGATTATTTAGGTTGTAGAAACATTTCACTTCCTTGGTGTACAACTTTATCAACAACTCAGAAAGCTTTGCATACTTACCTAGTATAAGAACACATATTTAATGCCTTAAGCATGCATTTAATATCTTACACAGTAGATTAAGCATTCAACATTTTGCATAAAAATAACTGTCGTGTTTTCTGGAAAGTTTTAGTGAAAATCAAAACAATGTACATAGGATAAGTTGCAAAGAACAGGCAGATATGTTCAGAATAGTTGCTGTGAGAAATACAGAAATGATAGCAGATGCTTATAAGAGTAATCAAATAGCAGACTCATGAGGATAAGCATACCACCATAGTTATGATGAGTATGATGAATAAAAGGCGTAAGATACCCTTGATGTATAATGAAGATTATAAACAAAAAAGAAGAAAAATGCTTACAGTGTGAATTTGAAAGTAATAGCACAGCAAAATTAAGGATTTAAAAACCTGCTGGAAGTTGGCAGTTCAGAAGGGAAGAGATATTAACCTCAGGGTAATTTCCATCTGTTACTCTTAACTAATCTGAACCATCTGAAGTCAGGCAATGTAATAGAAGTATATATATAATAGATAAAACTGTACCTTTAACACCTTATACACCTGTACTATGTATTATTAAAGTAGGTTTTATTTTACTCTGGAGGAGAAAAATCCCTCTTTTTGCTTTGGTTCTTTCTTTTATCTTCCATACCAAAGTCAATGTATTTCAAATATATCTAGTCATTAAGAAACTGATGCTCTCATGAACTTAAACTGCTGTTGCAATGGTTGATAATTAAAAATCAGTGTATAACAATCAGCCATCTTTCTATTCTGATCTTGGGTGTAGCTTCTAAATGTTGCGATGAAGTAATTAGTGTAATGATATATCTTAAACTGAAAAAGAAAATCTTTCTGGATTTTAGTAGAGTTAGTTTTTTTTCTTTAATTTACTTCTGCCTTTATTTTGCTCTTCAGTAAACAGGAATAGAGATGAGTGTCTTTCAGAAAATGCATAGTAACAATCCTGTACTGCTGTGCCAATGTATAAAGTTCATGGAGTATCCATGCTAAAAGAAAGAAACTGCATCCAGATTTCCAAGCTTATCTCCTCCATCCCCATACTACCAGTGCCCTGCATTTGGGAGTGGGAGTGCCATTTATTTAATAAAAAAAACAAGCCTTTTTTTTTTTTTTTTTACACTGCCAAAGCCAAAACCAGCATTTTCAGTTCTGTATCTGTAGCTTTGGAAATGTGTACAAAGAAACTCAGCAAACAGAGTGGTTTTAATTGATTTAAAAATGATAGTTGCAAAAAATTTAGTGTGTCAGGATCATTTATTTATAGATATTTGTGTATATTTATACAGCCTGTGTTGCAAAACCCATGAGAATTACCTAATGAATCTAAATTATAAACATTTTTCTTGCTGCTGGGAAGGGAGACAGGTGGATATGTACTGCCAGAAGTCATTTGGGTGTGTTTGCTTCAGAGGCCTCCCTTGTTCCAAGAGGCAACAGAGAGAAATGACACCTGGACATGCTCAGCATGAGGTGTTGAGGGCCTTCTAACACAGCATTTGCTCTGTGCTTTTTAGCTCCAAGTTCGCAATATTCATATGAAGGCAGAAGTGCACACGTTCGCACACTGAACACAACATAAAAACACTTAAGCAGTCAGAGGTTTATTGTTCTTTGCCCCACAAAAGACAGAGATAAGTGGCTGTTTCTTCTTAGTCTGATTTTAGAGCCAGCTTGACAGAAGTCACAGCAAACTGTAACTGCAGTAACCCCAGTAACCCTTATGTCCGACTGCTTGATCTGGTAGGGCTAAAGTTATTACATAGCAGCAAACCGTCAGTGTGATTTGTATCATCTTCTGCATCTACAGAGATCTACGACATATAGGTTGATGATTTATGCTTATCTAACACGATCAGCCACAGTGTTAGTTTTGTTGGACTGCAAGGCTATGCTTTTCCCTCTGCATCCCATAATAAGCCCTATTCCCCTTTAGTCAGCAGCCACCTTCAGTGTGCAAGTCTTTCTGGGGAGAGCTGGTTGGCTCCCGTCTGGGTTTCACACCACAGCAAGGAGCTGCTTGGTCTTTGACAGTCTAAGCAGTCACCAACTTGAGCACCCCACTTGCCCTCACCATGTTGGGGGGGTTTCCTTTACCCATCACTGCTCCTTCAGTCACTCTGGGTCTCTGTGTGCAGTGGTTAGTCCTTAGACACGTAAAACTATGAGCAGCTGCAAGCTGCAGTGCAAGAGAGCTGAAGACCCTGACATGTAAAAAAGGCCAGAAATCATCCTCTAAGTATGAAAAGGTTGTCCCTCCGGATATTACTTGCCTCAATAATTAGATGACTGTCTACTTTTGTTTTAGCATCAAGAAAATAATTTCTCTATAAAGGACTGTTTCTTATCCAGAACACTAGATGAAGTCCTTTCAACAAAAATATTATCTTGAGAGCTTGAATTGTTATGCTAACAAAAAAAAATGAGGGATTAGAATTGTTTGCTAAAAAAAATAATATTGTCCTCTTCCAAAAGCATTAGATTTATTTTTATTTGTTTATTTTGTGGCAACAGACATAACAACGTTGCACTATACATAACAGAGGCATTTAGACTAGCTACACAGGAACTGTGTCTGGCGAGTGTAAAAGATCTTCATTAAAGCCTAGTGAACACCATCAGGCAGGTAAGGAATGGACTGAAATAGAACAACTTCTTTCTCTTTCCCTGAGAATACAGTTTGACATTCAGTCTTGCAAAACTGCCTACACAGCCTAGAAAATGGTGTATGGATTGTAGGATTCAGACTTAACGTGATAGAAGGGACTTAACCCAGTCCTGATGTTATGTTTTTACACATGGAAAAATTATTTCCCGTTGGGAATCTCTGCAAATTTTTTGTTTATATCACATAGTCCAACCACGAGATGTTGTCATCCTTTTTAATTCACAGATTAAGGCCAAATCCTAGAATTCACATAACAATTTCTATGCATTTTATGCAGCTTCTTAAAAATTAATGTGAAACTATTAAAAAAAAAAAATTGCAGGGAAGAAACTTAAGGAAAAAGTTAAGATTTAAGAGAGTTAGACAGTCCGTAATCAGAATGGATATCATGATTTTAGTAGTGAAGAGGGTCAAGGCAGTCATATTTGCAGCCTTCTACTCATCCTGTCACGTTGTTTATAATGTAGGCAAGCACCACCTTACTGTTGCTACCTACCAGTTTCCAAATGTTCAGTTTGCCTTCCAGATGATTCTTCAGCAAATATATACCCATAACACTTTCTTCATATACGGTGTTGTTTTCGTGCTCTTTCTATTAAACTTATTTTCACTACAAAGTGGATATTATCATTATGTCAACTCCAATGACATATAACATGATATGACTGTTATGATGTACGTAGTATCAGAAGCTTTACATTCAGCATAGATTATTAACTAGTGCTATCTCATTATGCTCAGTGGAGTGAAATGGAGAAGCAATAAATAGCAATAGCTCTGGTGGTCTATATTCACATCTCATGCTGGATTCATTCCAAAGGCCAGTGCTTTGTTTTATTGTGAATGCTCATTTGGGCTGGAGGACTGAAAGTGGCCAGATATAATGTGAAACATTGCTTCCTCACTTCAAAACTGACTTTAGAAACAGATGTACCTTTTCCATGCTAAGCTAGTAGACCAGAAAATTTTATGTCAACCAGTTAACCCAAGTAATGGGTGTTTTTATAGTAGTATTACTTAAGGAAAACAGAGAAAGCATATCGGCTGAATTATTACTTAAGAGTCAACCATACCACCTAGCAGTAGTTACTTTTCTGCTTTGGTGTACAAACATTTCCTAAACAAAAAGCCAGTTGACTAGTTTTGGTTGTAGAATCATGTAATAGTTTGGGTTCAAAGGGGCTTTTAAAGGTCATCTAGTCCAACCCCCCTGTGATGTGTAGGGATATTTTCAACTAGGTCAGGTTGCTCAGAGCCTCATCCAAGGTGACCTCAAATGTTTCCAGAGATGGGGCATCTACCACCTTTCTGGGCAACCTGGTGCAGTGTTTCATCACGTTCATTGTAAAAAATTTCCTCCTTATATCTAATATAAATCTACCCTGTTTCAATTTAAAGCCATTAAGCCTTATCCTATCACAAAAGGTCCTGCTAAAAAGCCTGTCCCCATCTTTTCGTTCCCCTTTTAGTACTGAAAGGCCACAATAAGGTCTCCCCAGAGCCTTCTCTTCTTCAGGCTAAACAACCCCAACTCTTTCACCCTGTCCTTGTAGGAGAGGGGTTCCAGGCCTCTGATCATTTTTGTGACCCTCCTCTGTGACCGCACCAACAAGTCCGTGTCTTTCCTGTGCTGAGTGTTCCAGAACTGGATGCAAGACTCCAGGTGAGGTCTCACCAGAGCAGAGTAGAGGCACAGAATTACCTGCCTTTACCTGCTCGCCACACTTCTTTTCATGCAGACCAGGATATGGTTGGCCTTCTGGGCTGTGAGCCCATGTTGCTGGGTCATGTTGAGCTTCTCATCAACCAACAATCCCCGAGCCCTTCTCTGCAGGGCTGCCCTCAATCCGCTCATTGCCCAGCCTGTATCCATGTTTGGGATTGCCCTGACCCATGTGCAGGACCTTGCACTTGGCCTTGTTGAACTTCATGAGGTTCACATAGGCCCACCTCTGTAGTCTGTCAGC
>Ga0181612_107795_pt1 | contig 13114 bp, 5 predicted proteins | sample HoacroProtozoa21_FD_119630 | JGI IMG/M metagenome (GOLD analysis project Ga0181612, IMG submission 119630) | Hoatzin crop microbial communities from Cojedes, Venezuel. Combined Assembly of Gp0051906, Gp0051904, Gp0051908
AAATGATCAAGAAGCAGTCAATTATCTGACAGTGCCACAGAAATTAAAAGAATGTTACACTAGTAGTGAAAATGTACAGAAAGAATTAATCTCAGAAGCAAAGACACTGGCCTCTCATTAATCACCCAATAAGAACATCATGTACTTTGGAATGAGATTCAAAATGTTTGCATGCTGAACAGCCCAATTAGCATCTTGTTGCCTGGAGCTAAGACCTAGGAATGGGTTGGAACAGGGGTGCATCTTAATTTCTGCAGTTTAACTGCATTGTTAGAAGTGAAATGAGGTATTTTTATACATTTAGGATGCACAGCTCAGAACCACCTCATAGAGACAGGGGACTATATGATATTTACAAGGAAAAAAGGAGTTGATACTTCTTAAAATTAACCGGAGGAGGAGCTCCTCCTGACTGTAAAGTTGCTTTTTGTGAGAAGCTGATAATTCTGGAGCATATTAAATGTGTTTTGAGAGCACTGGCTGAGGCAAAGCCCTTGGAGACGTCAGCAGACAAATGCATGGCTTCTAGATACTGACAAGGGCCTTGGCGCAAGCTGGTTGCTGAGTTGCCCAGACTATAAAGACTTGGCACGTTTTGGTCTAGGTGCCTGCAGAGCTCTGTAGTTAAAAATGATGAAAGAGAAGGTGATAATGAAACCTTAAGTATTTCTAGGATTAGCTGGCAGCTGACAGTCACTTCCCAGGGGTTGTAGTTTTGGAGGCAGGACCCTAAACTGCAAGTCCTGAATTCAGTGTGGAAGTACTGTGGCAGATTTAGGTGCATTCTTTCATGTGATTGTTGACTGTTTTTCCAATGAACGTCTTTGCTTGTGGCACAGAACAGAGATGAACCAACGCTGTCATTAATAAAGCTGTTGTCACCTTCACCCCCACATTAGTGCAGAAATGAGAAGATACTAGTGAACGTAGCTTGTAATTACAGCCGATGAAGAGAGGTGATGCTGTCTTGCTATTGCCTTATTCCACCCTGGACAACCAAATTCTGTACTGCCCTGTGACGACGTTTAGCAAGCTCCTTACACCAGACTTTTCACAAGGGATCTCTAATTGTATGTGCCTCATTTTCTGTGCACCTATGCTGACCTTGTGCCACAGTACTGGGAGCAGCTGCACTGACGAGTGAAGACAATGGATGCTGTGCTTTAGAGAAGAACTCTGGTGTGTTTCTGAAAACTAGTGTGTGAGGTATCTCAGACCGTATACTTAAAATCATTGTAAATTTCTGACATGAGTGTCTGTGAGCATCAGCACTTTCTAAAGTGAAGACAGTTACATCTCTCAGCTTCACATTGCCATTTTGAAAATAAATTCTTATTTTATGGTGACATAGCAAAACACCTATGGGAAAATGGAAAAGTCTAAGTTCAGAGTGGGACTTGAAGAGTGAGCTAAAATAAAAGTTGGGAGAGGCACACAGTGAAGAAAGCAAAGTATTAAACCTTATCTCAATATCCTAGTGTCAGCCATTCTGCATGCTGAATGTAGTGACGATCTTCTGTGGAGAGTGGCATGTGATTAATTAACTGAACACTATTTTAAAAAATCACATATGCAAGAGCCCTGAATTAAAATTTTACTGGCAGCTTTAATACTCACACCTCAAAACTTCAGTGTTTGACTTTCTAATCTTAATGTTATTCTACATTATTTTTCCAGAAGTTTTTATATATATATGATGGTGTGATGTAGAGGCTGTATCACTAAATATTTAAGAGGTTTCTTTCTATGAGTTGGTGAATTAACCCATCCTGACAGTAAGAATACTACTGGGAAGGTATATGTTGCAATATGTTTGGTTATATTTTACATATGTCACATTTTGATGTAAATAATGATCGTTTGAAAGTGGGGGTTTTCTTGTTAAAGGAATTTCAAGAAATTCTCTATTGGAAGTAAAGAAAGCTTTTTATCTTCCAAGAGAGCACTGTTTAATTACAGTCAGTCCACTTGTGTCCTTTCTTAAGGATTTTCAATGGATAAGTATGATAGGTATTCCTTTAAAAGCTGATAGTCAATAATACTCATCCTGGATCTTGTAGTGTAAAATGCAGATGAGAAGAAAGGAAAATGCTTTTTCAAGTTTTGTTTTTGTTTTAATAGGAAACTTTTAAAGTACTAAGAGTGCTGGAAAGTTAGAAGTAGACCTAGAGGTGATGAATTAGTAGGGATGTACAGGTAACACAGTAAAGTTACTGAATAAAATGCACTGTAATATTTGTTCTGTGATCAGTCACAGTAATTATTCTCTCCCCACAAAGCAGTCTCAGGAATTGAGGTGTTTTTGTTATTAACATCTACAATTGTAACCATTTTACTTGAAGGGGAATGTTTCAGTGGAATATAAATGTAATAATTTGCATCCTGGTCTTCACTAAAAGGATGAAACCGCTTGATAAAGTGCCAGTGAAAGTGATTTTTCAGCATGCAAAATTCATCCAGACTTTTGTGAGCCAGAGATCAGTGACGAATTAAAAATGCATGTGTAGACAAAATGTAGTTATTTGACTTGGACCATAAATGTAAATGTCTGTCTATCTCAATTGAGACATTTCTTTCTTTCTAGGTCTGGGAGGGTTTGGTGGGGTGAGGACTGTGAATTAAGAGGCTATTTGAAGATCTATAACTTTTAGAGTGAAAAATGCCTTAGTGTGTCAGGGAAGCACTTTGAAGAATTTGAGGTGAAGACAGAAATAGAATACTGTTTAGGTTTGTGCTTCTTTTTATTTTGGATTAATTTGTCACGTGCCTACAACACAAACCATCACAGTCCAGAGAAGAAAAACTTCACAAAGTATGGAGAAGGTGAATTTGAAATAACGTTAGTGAATCTGTGACGTATACAGGAGTCGTGAAAGCTGTGCGTGCAGGCAGCAGTCAGAAAAAGTCAACAATATTCTTTGGTCAGGTTATGGTCATGCACAGAGGAAGGGCAGGACGCAACTGTCGCAAGTTGCGACAAGGCCCTGAACAACCTACTTGAGTTTTGAAGTTCATCCTGATTTAACCAGAAGACTGGATTTGATGACCTCCAGAGGTCCCTTCCAACCAAACTTTTCTGTGAAGAAGAAGTTGTCCTGATGGGCTTAGGCATGTAACTTGTGTTATTCCTTAGGATACAGAGCTGTGGAGATCTGTAAAACTTATAGAGCCTTACAGTTTGATTACATCTTGTTTCCTTGTTTAAGTCATTGTCTGGCTTTTTACCTGTAAGATTCAGAAGTGTGGTTTGGTTCAATTTATGGATATGAAGCAATAAACTCTACTGATACCTTATTTACTTGTATCCAGGTTGTAAGAACAGATGACATAGCTTTTTTGTATCGCTTTCATGAGAGGTGATGATTCTGATTTGTGTCCTGGTTTAAAATACTTGTGTAGAGCTGTACTCTGTTGTTGCAATGACTAGTCAATAAAAGTGTATGTTCAGGGCCAGGTTATAGCCTATAATGCTTAAATATCTCAAGCTATCTAAATGATAAAGTAAAACAGACACTTCACAGGGAAAACAATATTTCTCTAAAGCATATTATGAGCTTTTCCGAAGAGAAAATTTAAGCAGAACTTAACAGCTCGTGAACTGTAAATCCAATGGTTGATTTCTGAAGTGTGACTGTGTAATGTGCTACTAAAACAAACCTAATAAGTCAGAGAGAAATTATAAATTTCATACCTATTGCCTACACTTGAACTTTAGTATAACTTTGGTGTTAGTTATCGGGAGCTGCAAAAATCCCAAGTATTATAGGATATACCATATAGTGCGGTCATCTGGTGCAATGTAGTTGAGGTATGGGGGTTTAGTGTCTTCTACTATACCTAATAATAGTTGTGTTCATCTGTTTGCTTTTTAGCTTGCTGAAGGGGTAACACTGTTCTCAGCCTTCATAGGGGTCTGCAATTATAACATTCATAAAAACAGCTAGTCATAAACATGTCACATAAAGTATTTCACAGACTTTATGTGAAAGGAAATTGAAGTTGCTTGAAAATGGAATTGAATCTTGTCCAAACAACTTTTGATACACTAATCCAACTTTATTGTTGTTATATATTACAGGCTTCTTTAGCCATACATACTATCATTAACCATACAGTATTTTTTGATAAATGTTCCCCTTCCTGGAAACTCATGCAGTTCTTTGACCACTGTCTCTGTTGGTGGTGCTTTTTCATTAAGTCTAAACTGTGGAAAAAGAGATGCCACATTTAGGTGAAAGAAACTGATAAAATGAAAAAGTAATTACCTCCCAAGGTGTTTGTGTGGTAGAACTATCTGTATGCACTTTGAGACTCCTAGATAATTGGTTAATATTTGAGAAATAATGAACAATTACACATAACGCTAATAGCACTACTAAATTTTTATTGAAGATCTACAGTGGCTATGGTCACCATGTAACATGAATTAGTCAGGCACTATTCCCAAACAGCACTCAGGATACGAGTTATGATATATTTTGGGTGAGCAGTTCCTGCATTTTAACAAATGACAGATTGAACAGCAAAAAAAAATAATTTCTGGTATGAATTTCAGGCTACCTATACTTCTACCTATACATGTTTAGGTTGTAAAATCCACCTAAATGTTGCTTTGATCCACATCATAGCTCTTCAGGGGTTTCCTTTGCCTCAAAGTCAGTTACGTATATGTTGTGTCCTTCAGACTTGCATGCTTCTCTGCTGGTGCTCCTGACCAGAATCCACTCTGCGTGCTCATGAAAGATGGCTCATGGAGTAACCTCAGAAAGGTGGACTAGTCCTACCCTCAGCCTGCCCAGGAGCATGCACATGTGTGTCTACAGTGTGGGTTAGTCACCAGGTCAAGATTATCGCCAAGTTCAGCTGTGCATGTGGTTGTTATTGTTATGCATGAGCGCATCCTCAAGCAGAGAGGTAGGTCCAGCTCTGGAAGAGAAAAGCTGACTTATATCATCGTTATATGTGTGGAAGTTATCCCCTCTACAGAGGAAACGTATTAGGCTTGGGCGAGGCTGTGCGTGCAAAAGCAGGCAGTTCAAATTTGACTCCAAGTCTTGTGGTAATGATCTAAGTTTGTTACAGCTGCTTAAAATACAACGATAAATTCAGTAAACCTGTGGATTACGTCACACTTAAATTTCATTTTAATGTCTGTGTGTTATAGTTTAACTGAAGTTTCTTTTTCTTCTTATTCCCCTGGGTTTGCAGAGCTGTCTGATTCTGTCTGGGATGCAGCCACTTAGTCGTACAGTATGCTGGCTGCATGTCTGTGTGTGCCTCTGTAACTCCAGATTATCAGCTCGTCTAGCGGGCACCTGTGTCCCATGGATATAAAGGCTCAAAGCAGGCAACTCTGGGGGTGGCATAGCTCTGCATGGTCTGTCCCTTTTGAGTGTACAAACACAGTGTTTAATGACATGTGTGAATTATGAAACTGAGATCTCAGTACCAGTGGCAACTCTGATTGTCTTGTGACTAATAGGTTTATGTGGTGAAGTATGTGGCATTAAGTGGAGCACAGTTAAAGCTCCCACAGACTTGTAAGTACCTTGGTCTGCCACACTGAAATGAAACTCCTAGAAAAAGGGGTTGGGAACTTCTATGGTTATAGTTTGGGATTTTGCTACAGCAAACCCAATGCAAAATGAAATTTTTAACAGAGGTCTCCACTAGAAAAATGTTTTGATGGTATAGCTGACCAGATGCATTTACGCATTCCAGTCAGGGAACTTCTTAAAACCTCCTGCTAGCTTCCTGTTCTGCTGGGGGAACAGGAGATCATTGGTGCACCTACTCAGATTTTTCTGGCTGACCTTAGTTTTTGCTATGGTAATCATGGCAATAGGGACAAGGAAAAATATTTTCATTAATGTTTTTCTGAGAAAACTCTGACTTTGTTTAACACCCAAACCTGGAAAACACTATCTGCAGAAAATTTTCAGTTTTAAAGAATTCTTCAATGGAAAGTTGGAAACCACTGTGGAAAGCATGTGTTTCTATTATGGGGGTGGAGGAAAAGTTCTGTAGAAATCCAATTATCAGTTGAAAAGCAGTGTGACAGAAATTTTTCAAAGATTTACAGTTGATAGGACTTTTTTTCCATCTCTTTCTTAGTCAGAAAAGTGGGTTTTTTTTTCTTTCTAGAAAGACATTGTCTGTCATGCCTTGGTTACTTTTTGTTGCCTGAACTTTGAGTCTGGAAGAACTGGCTGAGTATTAGTTGCTTTCACATTTGATACCAGTCAGTGTTCTTCAAACACTTTCACTCTTGAAACTGCAAATTATGGAAAGGAAAAACATGCTTTATCATTTGTAACAATTGCCACAAAGTGGTGGAGCTTTGTGACAGAAGAAACTCTGTAGTGAGGAAATGAAGTGCTGTTTGGGACGAAGGGCATACAGCTGAATGTGGTTTTCACTTTTCATTGTGTGTTTTCTCACCAGTTTGAAGGTTTCCTCTCTATGTGTCACTTCTATGCTGTTAGAAGTTATGTCTTTTGTTAAATAATTTAGAGCTTTCCAGTCTGCCAGTCAGGAAAGGATTAAAGCTATGTTTTTTTTCTTTTTTCTTCTCTTTTTTTTCTTTTTTTCTATCATCCTGCTGCTATCTGTTTCTTTTACAAAACAGAAAAGCAGAAGGCAAAATGGAAAAAAAATAACATCCATTACAGATGTACTATAACTGTGTTGTTGTTCTTGAAAGAAGTAAGAGGCAGAGGTCACACCAGGAATCATATTTTACACTGTGCTCTGTTGTGAAAACAAATCTATCAAATCACATCAGTGTTTATGATTTTTTTTTATAATTCTAACTTGCTTTTATATTTTTAATTCATAATGTTTTAGGTAAAATATTATTTACAAGGTTCAGAATATGGAACTTATTTAAAGCTACAATTTGCATACAAAATTATGAATCAATTTAAAAATAATAGAAATTTGGACAATTCTATTGATTTGGGCTTGTCCTCACTGAGATAGAAATATAAAAGTCTTGAGGCAGATGACACTTGATCCACTTCAGGATTTTTTTGACATTTGTCCTCTTGCATTATGTGTTTTAGCAAGGAAAGCAACAAGCAAATAAGGAGCTCCTCCATCTTTATAGAGGATAATCTCAATGAAGCTGATGTCCCAAACACTGTGAAACATACAATAATCTAGCAAGTGCTTAAATATAAATTGCTGAATTCTAGTCGTAACATTAACAATCTGATTTTCCTTCCCCTTTCCTGAGCAAAGTTCTTGAGAAAAGAATGGCAAGAAAACATGAACAGCACCAGCTGATGAAAGTGTTCTAGGCTTGTCTTTGTCCAGTGGTTGCAGCAGCTGTTAAACATTGCCAGAATTAGACAAAGGATTTTACTGTTTTCCTCAGTTGTTTTGTGGATAAACCACTACATTTGGCCACAAGCCTAACTTCATGACATGGGGAAGGTTGTCAAAACCACTTTAAACTGGCTTTGTTCACTCTCATCACAGCTGTCAGAGGGCTGTGATGGGTAGGATCCTCTAAAAGTCTTTTAAAATGCTTCATCTTATGAAAAAAGTTGTACCTTAAATACTATGCTATTTGGTCCTATTGCTCAGTATCTATGCATGACCATAAAACTGAGATTTTATTGACCTAGATGCAGAATTTCCTGTCAGCTTCTGACTGTTCTTCTTCTCTTCTCACCTTCTGCAATCAATGTCATCACCTAGATGGCCATATGTTTGTAAGAAATAACGACTTGGATAAAAAACAGGAGCGTCTAGATTAACCAAAGCACGAATAAGGAAACACATTACACAACTGACAAACAACAAGTTGAGAAAGTACTTATCTACTGACTGTCAGGGAATGCATGCTCTGTAGGTCCTGCTGCATTTATATCTTAACCTGTGTGTTAAAATAGCAGCATTCACTATTGCACACTTTCCTCTCCCCTCTTTCTGCTCATCTGAATGGTAAACCTTTGTTTCAGGGAGATAAATAGCTCTTTTGTCTGTCCTGGAATACTATGCCATTTTTGGAACAGAATCTCACAAGTAAGATGTATGGCGTTGCTCCCATGAACGTGCCTAGACCCTCTGTAGTAAGGATGAGAAAAAAATGTATCACATGGTAGAGAGTGGTGCTTGTATGGGGCCAAATGGATTTTGATACAAAATGCTCAAGTGACTAGGTTTGTTAGCTTTTCATAAAACATCTCCTGCTCTTAACACAGTCCTTGCTTTTCATTATTGCTTTTTCCCATGTGGATTTGGACTTCTTGCCCTTGGCTGGGTTAAAGCAGTGTGGAGTTGTAGGTGCTATTCCGAGGGTGCTTTATGCCCCTCACCTTGCTGTACAGCCCAGAAAGGTCAATAATAGTAGTGTTAAAGACTGGGTATGCTCATTTGCATGCCACAATCTTCACACCATGCTCTGGGGTGACCTGCATCAGCTCCCCATCGATTACACCTGCTGTCCTCTGCAGTGCTACTCCCTGTGCAGAGGCTCACAGCTGAACCAAGTAGAGCACAGTGCTGTTAATAGGGTTGCCTGGGTGTGGCCTGTGCTGAAATGGTGACAGCTTCCTTCTCTGTCTCTTTATTTTGTCTGCAGAATCTGCTTAGCCTCCTACATCTACCAGAGTACATTTGGTGAGCTTGGCTTTTCCTGAGAATATGCCTTAGGTCTATCTGTCAACGTAGTAAAATTTTATTCTCATATTCAAGTTTTTCTTTACTAAAATGAGGACTGGAAATAAGTATATTTGTAATTTAAATGTGAAACTTGAAGGTGATGTGTTGCTTTGGAAGCTGGATCCGGAAGATCCATGTATCATTTATGTTCTTTTTTTTGCGTATTTGAAATCGTAATTATTGTACTTAAGTTGTACTCATTGTATACACGAAGTCTCAGTAGTGCTATAAGTGTACACATTGTATTTGTATTCTGGTGCTTCCTACACAAGTGTAATACTTAGTGAAAGTTAGTATTTTGATAATTCCTTACTATCTTTCTGGCCTCACTCATGTTCATATAAATATGTGTAATAGTAGGCTACCTTAATGAAAAAACATACTGCAAAAACCATACTTAAAGACAGTCTCATAATCTTTTTTGCAGTTTTATTTCCTGTTTTTTTTTTACAGTTAGTTCTTGTATACTTTAAATCTTCACTGTTGTCAAAAGAGAAACCTATTCTGAAAGGTGTCTGATGCAGCAGTAATACAAATCTTTCATTATGTTTTATAGCACTCTAAGTAAAACAGAGCTACAGAATTTAACATAGAGGGTTTTTGTTTTATGAAGCAGAAAAATACATCTGAAAACAGTCTGATTCTGTGCCTTATTTTTGCTGTACAAAGATCCAGCTTTGTGAGAAGCAAAGTCCTCTGCCTTTCACTCCCTATGACACCCTGTAGGGTACTGATTACAGCACCTTCCTGAGCTGACCGCTCAAACCTGTCAAAGTGAAGGAAGAGCTAGACCCTGATTCTTCCAGCGCAATGCCCTGACGTTGTGGTCTGTCTGGAAAACGGATTCTTTTCCTTGTTTTTCAGAGTCTTTTCTGCCCAAAGGTCTATCAAGATAATCTATCAAGGGTCTGTTGTCTTTTTCATAAACAAAGCACTAAAGTTCTGTCTGCCTCTGGATGACAAAACAGTTCCCTGAATCCTGTTTTCTTGTGTCTGACTGGGACATGTCCAGCCTTGTGAACCAGGCTCTGCTGTGTAACTGCATAAACATTTTAGCCCATAGGAAGGAGCTGACTACTTGCTTTAGGTGCTTCAAGGTTTTGCTGGTACTTGGACACAAGCAGTCTGACTCTCTCAGTGACTTGCTGCCCAAAGTCCAGCCTGTTGAAGTGCATCACTTTCTGTAGAGTTCTGTAATAAATAAATCTCAGTTGTGCATGTTGAACAGCTTATTACTTCATTTTGCATTGCTGCGAAAAGTGCCTGAGCACATATTTTCTATGATACTAATCTAAAATCAGGATTTAACATGCTGCTTTACTGCAGTGTTGCCCACTCTGAAGTGACACGTGAAATATGTCACTAATGAAGAAAGTGAAGTTTAATCTCACTAAGGGAGACCTACTGGCCTACCTCATTAAAACATTATTTATGACATATTTTGGAGGCAAGTATCCTAAGAAATCCAAGCCTTCTACAAAAAAAGCTCTCATAGTCTGTTAATATGCAAGATAGTAGAACTTGTGCACAAAGGAAACACGAATTGCCTGGAAATGGATGTTTTTTATGTGAGAACAAGTGAAGAGTAATATACTCTTGACCAGATTCTTCAAGGTTACTTCAAATAAAAATGTTACCTTTCTAGTGCCTCCCCTGTCTCAACAGTGTTTGTTGCATATAGTAGACCTGCTTCAGGGTGATTTGAATGTACATACTCAGTGTTTGAAAACCTCTTTATTTTTCATTCATGAAAGATCATTTATTCATATGTGATTTTATCCCCCTTCTATTTGTCCTTATTTGGACTTCACATGCCTGGCAGATACAAATGTATAGAAAATAATCCATATTGCTTTGTATTGAACTAATGTATTTTACACAGGAAAATCCCTGTGACATTGGGATTTTGTGTGTATAAATTCCTCTTAGAAGTGTACCCTTAGTAAGAACAGTATATTAAGAAGCTGAGCCAGAAAATTAATTTGAATATTAGAGTGATGCTGGTTCCTCCAAGATCGTTTGGGTTCTAATGATCCTGATAAAAGAAAAAAGAGGCTAATGAAGCACAGGTAAGTATTCCATGTTGCTTTTAGAGACGTTTTAGGCATGGCAAGACCTGTTGGTAAAATCTGTTAGTCATAACCAACCATCACAGAAAGTAGTAATAAACAGAGATGGAATTTATTGGCCTCAAAATAGTCAGTTTATCAATTCTTTCCATTACTCCTCCATTTTTTTATTTGTGGAACATTGAGTAGTGGAAGGGAAAATGGCTGTTAATTTATAACACCACATTTAATTTTTTTCTTCAAAAATTAAATCTGGTTCTTAATTAGCTAACAAGAAACAGTTTTGCGAGTTTACACCAACTCTTGTTGGTATGGCCTTAAATTTACCTAGGCCTTCTCAATCCTTTGTGCAGGCAGCATGACCATGACTTTAACTACCATTTTTTAAAATACAGCCAGTTTCCTGATTCAGCGATCACTGAGTTCTGCTTAGTTATGATCCACTTATGGAGAACCTTCTGTGTTTTCTCTCTCAGAAAAGAGAGACACAATACAGTTGGCTCGCTCTAATTTTAGAGTTAGAATTTCAAATATTTCAGCTACATTTGGAGGTTTTTTCCTTTCTTTCCATCTTTGGGAATCATGTAGAGGAAGATGGTGTCACAAAGAAAAGCATAGAACAAATTAAGCCCTTGTCTTGTATATAATATAAACGTAGTTGTGTGGTGTTTCCTTCAGTGTAATCTTGTCACTAGGAATAGTCTGCCCATCCATGAGCAGATATATGCTGAAGAAGCTAGTGTCTGCAAGTAGCTGAGATGAGGAGAGGAAGGTGGTTTTATTTTCTGTAACAGTCACTGAAGATCGACGTGATACCTCTGATGCACTGCAAACCTAGCCTGTTGAAATCCTTCGCAGGACATAATGCTGGTGAAACTGAAGATTTTCTAAATCAAAATGGAGTCTCATGGTATTCTGGATCACTGTGGTTTTATTTTTATTCCAAGACTGTAGTTTAAGATGACCATATGACTATGGATTTTTATTATAATAATATAGTATATATGATAATGCTCTAGAATCCAAAATAATCCAAAATAATTTGAAAATAAGATGATGATAATTACCCTCTTTACACATGGTGCTTAAGTAATTATTACAGGATAAAGTGATCTAATTTAAATTACCTATTTGATTATGTTATGTATGCTTTGTAAGATAGTGTTACCCAGTCCATTTATGTATCTGTTTTGATTGACATCACTTTCACACAAACTGCTTTCTTTTTGTGTTCAGCTAAAATAGACTAAATTCATCGTGCACTGAATGGAAACTTAAGAATAAATGTTTAGATAATTGGGCATCAGGGATTCTTAGAAGTCTTTATTGTGTGAGAAGGCCCAAATAACATCTGTTCCTACATTCCTGTTATTCAGAGTTGCTTTGTAGTTATTGGGTCTTCAGGGACCTCAGAAGCAAGCAACAAAGCTATGCTGAATAAAATTCACTTTACATAAAAGCCTTTTACACCCATCTAGTTAGTGAATATGGCCTGGTTTAGGGTAAGACTGAATATTAGTGAAGAAAAATGTGACTGTTTTTTGGTACTCAACAACAGCCAGGTGTAAGAAATACAGAAAGAAGTTGCTTAGGAGAGTAACAAGGCCTAGATACTACTTCTTGTGCTAAAAGGCAGCCAGCTTTTTCAAGGCTTGTTTCAACATCAGTAATTTTCCCCCAAATACCAACAATTCCCAGCATATTCTCTAGAGAAGGTCTTATCATAGATTCAAAGGAAATGTAATTAAAGTTAAAAAACATGAAAATTAATTGTTTGAGAACAAAGAAAGAAACAGGTATGGCATGAAGGTCAGCACTCCTCGGAGATTAGAAGCAGCTAGTCAATTGTAAAACATCAGTTTACCTGAATTATACCTGCTGTCTGTCCGAAACGTAATTTATTTCTAGAAGCATAGAATCACAGGTTGGAAAAGACCTCTAAGTCCAACTGTCAACCCAATACCACTATGCCTATCAAACCATATCCCAAAGTGCCACATCTACACATTTTTGAACACTTCCAGGGGCGGTGACTCAACCACCTCCCTGGGCAGCCTATTCCAATGTCTGACCACTCTTTCACTAAAGAATTTTTTCCTAATACCTAATCTAAACCTCCCCTGATGCAACTTGAGACCATTGCTTCTCATCCTGTCACTAGTTAGTTGGGAGAAGGGACCAACACCTCCCTCACTACCGCCTATGATTCTATGATTCTGTATTTTTCCAGCCACTCCTCCAAAAGCCTGTAGTGTTGCATAGGGTTGTTGTGACCCAAGTGCAGGACTCGGCCTTTGGCCTTGTGGAATCTCATACAGTTGTCCTTAGCCCATCGATCCAGTCTGTCCAGATCCCTCTGCAGAGCCTTCCTACCC
>Ga0181612_116703_pt1 | contig 13114 bp, 5 predicted proteins | sample HoacroProtozoa21_FD_119630 | JGI IMG/M metagenome (GOLD analysis project Ga0181612, IMG submission 119630) | Hoatzin crop microbial communities from Cojedes, Venezuel. Combined Assembly of Gp0051906, Gp0051904, Gp0051908
CCAACCTTAATGATTCTATGATACTATAAAGAGAAGTAAAACACATTCATGAGGGAAGGGGAAGGAGAGCAAAAGTAAAGTTAGAGAGCCAGAGGCAAAAACAAGTTTGGCAATCCCGAAACCCAAAAAGTTCTCAACCTCAGTGAATGGAATTCCAGAGCTTGTCTGTTCCCATCCCCATCCCCTCAAGTGAATTAATCTCATAATTGAAGCTTAAAAACTGTGAGTACTGATTTTTACTGTTTAACTTGTGCGTGGCGGACAATTTGCTTTTGGAGAAACTGCAGGAAACAAACCTTATTACACATGTCATCTTCTCTGTACTGAAAGTAAGCTGGTACGCTTTGGTCAAGGGATAGCAAGTAATGCACTTTAATAATGAAAAGTGCCAAAAATATTTTCATCCATCTTCAAATGGAACTGATGAATGTCATGAAATAATGAAAATCTAGATTTGTGAATGGCATAAAAATTTAATGTCAAATGAGATCAGGACTTTGCTAGGCATTTTAGGGTTTCTAAATGCCATATTTTATCCTCTATTTACCGTGAGATGGGATATTAGTCATTTGAAGAGAATATTCTCCATTAGGCAAGAAAATCACATTAACCCTTTTTTCCCCAGTATTTCACCCTTTTCCTGCTACAAATATAAAAAAGATTTTCTCTTGCTCACATCTTTGGTATTAGCTTTCATGTTCCTTCAAAGAGATCAAAGAGTAAGATAGAAATATTAACCAGATGACTGATTTCCTTGAAAGCTGTTCATTGATACTCACTACTACAAAGGAAGAACGGCTTCAGAAATTTTAATGGCATTAATTTTGCAACAAAGCCTATCAACCAAGAGGCAATCTTACCCTCCCTTTATTTAACACCACATCTGATTTCAACATTTGTATATGATTGTACAAAGTGCATAGCTCAGAGAAAATCAAAGCTGTTTTTTCTGCTTTGGAAATGGCATCGGTTTCTCTTTTTACAGAAGGAGATGCTAGCAGGTATGATCTGCTAAGGTGGGATTCACCTGTATTTCAAGACATTCACATCTGCCAGAGCCACTCTATAATCATTCAGTTATAAATGGAGAGAAACACACAGTTTAACGATGCTATTCAACTCATCCTTACATTGAAGTCTGGAAGTCAGCTGAACTGCACCTCTAAAGAGTCTATTTCTCACCACTGACTGTAAAACAATCTCAGAGACAGGCTTATCTATGGAAAACTCTAAAATCAGTTGATACGAATGCCATTCCAGGTTAAAAGTCCTTTCCCAAAATACAGGTATAATAGCACCAATTGAGGCATCGTTAAGGCTTTCTTAGATCCCCCAGGGTATCTCAAATGGCACCAGATGCTTACGTTAAGGAAACTGAATGGACCCCTCAGTGTCTACAGTGTAGGTCCCTGTCTGCGAGCTTAGTGTCTGCAGTTCTACTACCCGCAAGAGAAAATTTAGCAATGCAGCAACTGACATTGAAAGAGATCTTCAGCCCTGACTGCTCTCGGTGGAGACTCAGTGGAGTGTGGACTTCTTGCAGAATAGGAACCATTCACTTGCCTAAGCACAGGTCTTTGGAGACCTTAATTACCTGAGACAGCTAATGGCACATGAACTATGGGAGAACTGCACCTTTGTGCAGGTAAACCTGGAGACCAGCTGAGATGTCCTAGGACATTCCAGAGAGTAGTAGATGCCACTGAATGGGCAAGTTTATTGAGTCTCATCAGTCTGTCCTAGCACACAACTAGAGGCATCCCACTTTCACTAGCTTAAGTCAAACACAGCCACAATGACACATATATGTATGATCATATATATTATATACATATTAAATATGATCATATGTATAATTTGTATGTGGATATATACTACTTTTGTCATTGCACAGCTCTAGTGAGGTGAGGTATTAGAAAAAACTTTTTCCTTCCCTTTTAACTAACTCTGCTGGGTCTCTAAATCCCAGCGAGCCAATGTTGTGCTCAGGAGAGGAGAAGGCACAAAGCATCTACAGCAGGCAATTTTCCACATGGCTGGAGCAATGCGCAGGGGTCTTGTCCTGCAAGATGTCATATTACAGCAGCTTCTGCCTGCTTCCTTTGGGTGTTGACAAAGCAGTGACGAATTACTGAGGAGTTTTGGAAACAGGGAGGTAATGGCACTAGGACTCGGGATTTTGAATTTCCCTTCTGGCTCTGATAAGACTTTGGTGTGGCCTTGGGTAAGTCAGCATGTGCTGGTTACTCAGTGTAGGGTCCTGATCTGTTAAACAGCGATGATATTGTATCCTTACTCCCATTCATAATCTATCTATCACGTGTGTTTGGACTGCAAGGCTGTAAAAGTGGAGACTTAACCAGCTCGGTGCATAATCTCCAGTGCAAAAGAGCTTAATTCTGTGTGGAGGCCTGCAGGGCTACTATAATAAAAATAGTAAGCGATGACTATAAACTACCAGGAGATAAAGCATCCTGTTGCAGCACGGCCCTTGAGGTCCAAGTTTTAAATTAAAACTTCCCAGAACATCCCGAACAACGAGTTAAACTACTTCTCATTAACCTTCCCTGCCCATTATTTGTCAGGTGAATTTCTTGGCCGCTGGCCAAATTTGTCATTTCAGCAGAAAGATACTTTATTCCATACATTTTCAGCTTGTTTATTTTATGTCAGAGAATTAATTAATTACAGTGCTAAGCTGTTTATTTTGTACAACAAACATTATTACGCAGGTTGATTCAATTCTCACTGCACAACATCCATATTATCTGATTTCACCAGGAGCCATTTTTGCATCCTTGTGATCTAGAGTAGTATGTGGTGCTGCAAGAAGGATAGGGAGGGTGCTCTAACAGTTTGGGCATTCATGTATGGCTTGGAAACCTCCATTACTTTGTGCAAAGAGCTTGTTTCTCCCTCTCGTTATACCAAGAAGCCTCCTCTGTGAGATGATGTGAAACTCCCCAGGCAGTGAAGCTGTAAGACCATTTCTGTGAGATGAGCTGTCTGGTTTTGCTTACCGAGAACAGTGGTGAGGAATCTGAAGTACTTTGGGCACGACCGTACCACAACTTCTCCCACCTCCGCTTCAGGCCAGCATGTGATGTTGTCCCATTGCCTTCTGCAACCTGGGGAAAAGAGAAAAGCAGATGTTATAACAAGCATGAGTGGTACCTGCTGGATGGAGTAAAGGAACCAGGACAGAGCAGAGCAGCTGTGCAAAGGCGTGTGGAGCCTACCACCTTGGTGCAGGCATTTTTTGGAAGGAAAGGCACAGACATATTTTATTTAAACATATGGCTTTCAACTACCCCAGTCCCTGAAATTCAGCACTGGTGGTGTCTGTAATTTTCCAGAAATCAGCACAGAAAGAACAGCAGATTGGTGCAACAACCGGACAAATCAGAGTTAACAGAGAAGAGTGCCTTTTTTTGATGAAACAGGCAGAAATGCCTAATTAAATATCTCTCTTCCTTACCCTTATCTCTCCCTGTGCACTAAAACACCTGGTCTGAACATGTGAGACATGCTTCACTTCCTTCTCTCTTCCCCCAAACTTCTGCCTCTAGCTTTTTCTTCCCCTTGAAGGGAGATGATTGTGCAGGGGATGTGCTCAGCAGGAAGGGGACACTGATGGCAATCAAGGGATCAGGAGCCAAATCCCTGCCTCAGAAGAAGTTTTCTTCCTTAAAAAGGGAGAAGGCACGAAACACCTCTGGAGGCTGAGGAGCGAGAGTGCTGTCACCGGGAGATGCTCTCTATGGAACAGTGGTGCAAGGCGGTATGCTCCTAGCTATCCAACCTAGGGAGGAAGGTATAAACCATGGGATGAATTTCAGGCAGAAAACACAGCATTTTGTTAAAATTAAGTATTTCTGAAGATTTTCTGGATAGAATAAAAACTTTTTTTGACAAGAAATCACATGTCCATCCTACAGAGTTATAATACATTGTTCTGATTTTGCCGTTTTATTTCTGCTGTCTCAAAAGACCTTAATGATGTCATATACATGCTGCACTGTTGAATAATCTAACATTATCACTGAAGTCCAAAGGAGTAGCCAGACATGAATTAAAAAAAAATCAGATGTGTTTTTGCCTCATCATGTTACATATTTTAGAGTTCTTACTAGAATTTTGAAAACATTTTTTTCCCCCTTTAAATTTCCAACAGACAAGCATTTCAGTTGCTGCCTGGATTAGACAGATGGGTTGCCAACAGACATCACTTTTTTATAGCACCTCTGCTCTCCGTTATTTGTCACGCCCCATTAGATTGCAACACTTCCCCAAATGTGACTAACGTGTTGCTGTTAAGGTCAACAGCCTAACAAGAGAAACTAGAATATGAAGCAGGAAGAAAATACTTTTCACATGCAAGCAAAGAGAACCATGAAAACCACTGTCAAGCTGCATTTCTTGGTAATTATATCCTGAACTGAAATTCCTCCTTTAAACCATCACTTACTACTTGAGCTAACAAAAAGGCTGGTGTCATCATCAGTCTATTCAGACTGAGGCACCGTGCTGTCTCAGATCAATAAAGAGAGCACACAGAAATGCTTTGAAGATGAAAAAGAACCCTCAGCTCTCTTTCAAAGTTATTTTGCAGGTTTTTCCTTCCTTCTTTCATGAACAAACAGAACTTTTCAAATGAAATCCTGAGGTGAGTTTATCGGAGCCTGAAAAGTGGAATAACTGACGGTATCTACTTTGTGCATGCACTTCTGTAGTATTCATTCAAATTCAGTTTTCAGGTTTCCAATATCAGGTGCAGAGCTCAGTTTGCACAGCATCATACTTGTCTTCTGCCAAACAGCCAGCAGCTCCAAAAGTATTAAGATATTAGATATTTATTCCATCTGTGTAATAGATGATTTCATGACAGGAACTTTAATGTTCCACAATCTTTTCCTCCATCAACCTCAATAAATTATAGTACACCTGTTACCTCTGGATAGGTTATAATGCAAAATAAAATACAAGGTGATAGTATCAGATGGCTTTTTAAATGTCCTGAATTACGCACTTGGAGAATTTTTGTGATCTGTATCTTTTTCCGTATTAGCATTTTTCACTACAACCTGTGATGTATGAAAAAAGTTTTTAGGTGTTCAGTTTTGTAACAAAAGCTATCTTTTGTTAAAATAAGACACACAAGACTGGCCTTGCAAGACACACAAAGTGGATCTTCAGAAATTATTTCCTCTGTGAAGACCTCTCTCATATCTGTCTGTTAGTTCTTCCAACACTCTTCTTCCTTATTGCTTCCCCAGATGTGCTGACGATATTTCTGCAGCTGCTTGGGAGGGTCCAGTTTTTAAATGTGGGATTCATATCCCTACATTTATGCATCTAGAAGTCAGACGTGTATACCTAAGGAAGCCAATGGAAACCAGAGTTCTGGCTGGCACTCCATGTCACTGTAGGATGGTTATCTAAAGTTCAGAAAATGAATTGTTCTTTGGAGGTGTCCTTTTCTCTCCAACCGCTAGAAGATGGCTGGCATGAGTAACTCGAGTTTAATGAACTGGAACAATACAAAGACGGATACCTGCAAGATGTTTTGCGTTTGCAGCCCAATGCTTGCTGCTTGCCCTGTAGTCATCCTGTTACAACATCAGGGGAATGTTTGTGCCCGTCCATCCAAACCAGGACACAGACAATGTTTATCAAATGGCCTCCCAGAAAATGGTTTTCTTTCTCCAAAACTGATAGATCTCACCCTGGAAAACTGCTGGGATCAGGAGGCTGGCAGGCAATATTCAGTCATGTCACCATGACAGACCAATGCCCAAAAAAGGTCTTTGAGGGCAGAAACAGCTGCAATGTGCCTTGAAAAAGGGAATTCCCTGTCTTCCCTGTGGCATCTCTTGGCCTTCATGGATGTAATAAGGATGACAATTTATTTTGCCTCATCAAACATTGTTTGGTGATTGCTGAGTGCTTCTCCATTAAATAATTCTAAGTTTTGTTTTCTTCCTTGCACTCAGTGTCCACAGGAAGAATGCGAAGGTATTTATCAAGCCTTACCCAAGGTAGTGGGTGCAAATGAGCCATGAATACACCCATCCTTCAACTCCATTTCAGTCAAAAGAACTGCTTTGCTTGTTATCAAAAGCCAAGGAAAGCACACTGCCAAGGGCTGTACTTTGCTTTGAAAGGGATCACAAGAGAGTCTGGAGAAAGACTGTGTAAAAACAAGCTTGTGGCTTTTTCAGGACGGTAGCATTTACCATGTCTTTGCATAATCAGGTACACTCTTTAGACTCTTGTCATTATAAGTATATACGTATACACACATACATATACAAAAAAAAGAGTATTTTCAAATTCAACTATTATAACCATGACTTGCAGCTTTGTCCTGTTGTTCCCTGGTAGATAGTGAAGGGCTCTCTGGAGTCAAATTATCTTCTGGAGGGCTGCAGGGAGAAATCATTCACAACTCTAAGGAAGCCGCCTTTTAACCTAGCCTCAGATAAGCACATCGAACTGCTCATCACTACACTGTAATCCATGCAGTTAGTGTGATTACTACCAGTCAACTCTCTCCCTTCTGAAATGGGGTCCTGATGTCTTGCTCCAGGAGGACCAGCAAGGAACCATACAGAGACTGTCAGCCACATGCTGGAGCTCAGGTCTTCACATTCAGCAGCTCAGCCTCCCTCTTTGCAAGCCAGGTGCCCCAAATGCAAGCCAAGGGCTACATCAACCTCAGCTAGACTTTGAAGAGCCCTCCTCTAACAGGCTCTGACTCAGAAGAAGTGGCTGAAGACAACTGACACAGTCCTGGCTGCAGTGGGTTAGGAAGCCCCACCACAGCTGCAGAAGGTGATAACCTTTTCCACTGTCTTCTCTAATTACGAATCAAAGTTCAGGCCCTCATTTCCTCTCCCTTTAAAAGGTTAATAAACAGAAAACAGGTCAATTATCATGAGGCACAGGTACATAGTGGTTTACAGAACTGACAGACTAGAGCACAAAAACATTTATTTGAGTCATATCTACACTTACCGCAAATATACTGTCAAAGCTTATCTAGGAAGCAGCAGAGAGTAACTTTCCTTCGTGAATAAACATGACTTCCAGAGCTCTGGCACGGCTCTGAGATATGACTAGGTTTGGCTGAGAAAAGAAATGAATGGCAGTAGGCTGGTGCCAGGCACGCTCTTAGCTCAGGTGAACTCCCAATTCAGAAAAAAAACCCTTTCATCACACTTCTCATTTGCACCAAATTCTCCCTAATGAACGGGGTCCCTCCTGGTCTTTTCTGAAGGACATTCACACACAAGACTTTTGCTCTTTGACTCCATGTTCAGATGCAAAGGTAATCATTTGATGCCTGGGGTATCTCATGATCTCTGCATGCCTCTCGCTACCCACTGGTAGGTAACAGCAAGGCAAAGGTGCAGTTCGATTAAGCCAAGCTGAGATATCACTGGGTACCATCACAGGCTGGTCTGCTTGCAATGGAAACTCATTTGCACTCCAATTTGACATCAGTGGGCAGTTTCCAACCCCTCTGGGGCTAGGACTGCAAACAGCTGTTGGATGGCATTTCCTCTCCCACTGATAGCTCATGCAGAAGTGCAGCCTAGGTGCTCTCTCGTGGGTTGCCCAGTTTGGTCTCACTACAACCAGTTATCATTTCATTGACCTTCTCGACCCACTCAAGCACTAAGCTTTGGCCTGACTGAAGAAAACCGACTCCAAAAGACTGTCTCTGCAACAATCAAGTAACTCGGTTCCAGTCAAGCAGTTTGAATTCAGTCACTGTAGAGACTGGGAAAGCCCATTGTGAGCTGTGGGTTACTACTACTGCCCCAGACTCCAATGAGCAGGCAGTTCCCGAATCAGTGATAATCTTCTATTTAAATCTTAAAGGCTGTATGTAATAATGAAAAATACCTTAGATATATTCTTCTCTTCTATACAATTTTGTAGATAAAGGCAATTTGATGTAGTTCCTGAACCCATGGAAATTTTTACAATTCACAGCCTCCTGGGCCAAGGAGTTTCACAGTTTACATGTCCACTGAAGGAAAAAATACATCTTTTTCTGAATTTGCTTTGAACCTGCTCATTGGTGGTTTCATTAGGAATTGCCTAGTTCTTTCACAAAGACAGCAATATTCATAACCTAACCACAATATCCCTTTCCCTGGGGAGAAAAAACATAAAATCCTCTTGCATATCCCTCCTCAGGCATCTCTTTTTCAAGCTGAAGTGTCTTAGCCTCTTTAGTTGCTTCTAGCACAGAAGCAGCTCCCTATCATTTCTCCCTTGTATCTTTTGTGATTTTAGTTCTACCCCATCTTGCCCTGACCTGGACTGGCAGAATAGGGTTTTACCTTATTTTTCTGTAACAGACTGGGTTTGGCTGAGGCTAGCTTGCCTTCAAGATTTCACTAAACAAATCCTCCCGCCTTTCCCTGCAAAATTTGACCCTTTCCCTCCCGTATTCACTGCTGTGCCCTCCTCCCTCCCAGCCCCACTCACTCCTCCCCCCGCTCCATCTCATCACCTTCTTATTTTTATTAAAACTGACAGTCTACTCTGAAACAAACCCATCCCCTCAGAGCTCCTTTTTCAACTTTCCCTGGCTTTACAGTCGTTTTGGATATTTTTTGCCTCTCGTGCTGCCTGCTGTCACTCCAGCACTGTAAGCAGAATGTGACAGAGAAATCTCTCGGCTGCAGGAAAACCAAAATGCTGCCTGGGCATGCGAAACCCTGACACTGTAGCATTTCCTTCCCACCGCTGATGGGCTCTTTGTGGTGCACTGATGCTCCTTTATTCATCCCTCAGGGAGGGATTTACAGTCCCTATTCAGCAGGAAATGGACTTGGGCAATCACAGAAAGCAAAAAAGGATCCCCATATTGAGAGAAAGCAAGAAGATTTTACCTTGGACTTTGCCTCGATATCTGTGGCAAGACAGAGCTATTGATTTAATCTTTCCCACTCTGTGTACAAGCTGGAGAGTACTAAGAACAACATCACTTGCTATAGAAGCTGGTTCGCACTTCTGCAGCGGCTTCCAGTAGAAGTCGTCCAAGCACTCAACAGGAAATGTTAGAAGATATCTTTCTTCTTAAATGTTTGCAGAAATTTGACTCAAAGACATATAGAGGAAACCTCACCTTAAGCCCCAGACTGAGTCATTGTAATCAGAGTGAAAGAAATCATCAGAGACTGTTTCTGAAGGGTTATTTTTAAGCACAAAAATCCTTTGAGTTTTTCCATCATCAACATCTACTAGGAAACAAGTAAAAAAAAAAAGTTTCTGATCTTTCAGCCTTTATTTAACCAGCAAACTAAATAAATACTTCATTTTTTTCATCCCTCCAGATCACTCTTTTTATAAATCAAATTTGTGAGCTGAGGCCTAAACTGAAACAAAGGATCAAAGATTTAAGACAAAGATTTACACAATGGGTTGCCAAAAAGCCTGACTTATCTCCTCACCAGCATCTAAACAAGAGAGAGATCTCTAGTGTTCTGACACAGAGCATGCTCAAAGGATTACTCCAGAGTTTCCTCATTCTCCTCAAACCCCCCTGCTCTTTCAGGAGTTGTAAAGAATTGGATTTACAGAGAACGAGATTTTAAGTTTAGGAACCTACTCTTCCTATATGGCTTTTCCTGTGTTGGCACCGCCAGACAGCAATTCCTAGTAAAGATGACCAGGCTCAACCTGTATCAATGCTTTGTTGACTGTTGGGGAGGCAAGAGTGACTACTCTGATAATGTAAAATCTAAAATAGGACTCATCCAGGCTGCAGCTCCTCCATACTTTGCTGTCTTGCCTACCAGAAGAAGACAGGGATGGTGTGAGGAGGAAAGCATTAGAGATTTTGTGGGTCTTCCTAATAAAACAGGCCAAGCAAAGATCGGACATGAGTTCAGCAAGTCTCTCTGATGGTTCAAGAGCTGTGATAGTCAGGAGACTTTTCCTCAACTTCCCATTCAGTTTAGTCTGCATCAATTCCTTGAATTTCTTAAATGTACATGACAACTTCAAAGGCAGCATCAAGATGAGAGCTCAGGAGACCTGGCCACTGTAAAGAAGTGCAAACCCTCTCTCTGACCGTCTCTGTTTGACTTGCTGTTGAAGGCAAAGAAGCAAGCGACGCCATCCTTGGCAATGGGCTCCTGGCTTACAAGTCTGGAATAAGCTGTGGAGAGGTCTCTCCTACAGTAATTCTGGCATGATTAAGGGGAATCCTACCCTGTTGCTACTTTAAAGGATCATTCTGTACCTTCAAGACCAAATGATGTGCTTTGCAGTGGAGGAGAGTTTCATTCAATGCTGCGTTGCTATTCTTCATGGTAAATATTGGGCTAAGTTATGACACCCCACTGAAAACAAGGAAGGCTGAAATGGAAGTTTCCTCTGCAAACTCTAAGCCACAGATGGCCTGTCCTTCTCCTAGAAAGATACTGCAGTCCTCAAGCAAAGTTGAGAGCGCTTCATCATGTAAAATCTTCATGGTCTGCCTCTTGCTTCTTAAATGTGCTGGAGTTTGTGCTGGAAATGTGCTTCTCACCCAGAAATATAAAGGGGCATCTGCAGAAGCCGGAAAGGTTGTGTGGAATTCCTGTACCTTAGGTCTGTAGGGAGGGACGATAGGGACCAGAAAGCTTTGGTTTCACTTGGACGCCTATTTAATGGTTAGAAGGCAAGAAAAAAGAGAAAGCTAAATTTGTGAGACACTGATAATTTGAAAGCTTTGCATATTAGAAACCCTACTTAGGCCTGGTGGGTGTGAAGTGTGGTATCTCTGACCTCAGCTTCTCATGTTCTCCACAGTTTCACTTTTCTATATTAAAATATCTGGATATCAAGAAATAAAGGCACTTAGATAACAGAAATACCAGTAAATTACCATAGTAAAATCAGTGGAAAAATCTCCACCGGCTGCAGCAGGTTTTGGATCTTGACCTTATGTTGTAATGGGAGTTTGACGTAACGTACGGCATAGGCAATGTTTTCCAATGTACTTATCTGACATAAAAAAGTTGGATACCATCATGAAAGTGCTCTGATACAGTCAGCAGGAAAAGAAAAATTAAAAAGATGAGGAAAGAGAGATTTCTTAACCAGAAATCTGACGGGATGTGAGGGGGACAAATACAAGCCTCTGTCAGAAACTAAAGCTCTGCATAGATGGATTTCATCTGAGCAGTTATCCAGAGCTTTGAAAATGCTTTGAATCTGCTTTCCATTGGTCTGCAGCAATGGTATTTTCTCCTTATTTTTAAAACCTTTGCATGACTAAGGCTGTGTGCACTTATATATTACCCCAGGCTAAAAAAAAGTAACCAAAAAGTCTGATGGCATAAAAAAATGTTACATATTTTCCAAACCAAAATGCCTTTTTCAATACAAAACTTACGTCCCCTAAATGACTCTAAATCCTGACAAGCCACAAGACAGCTGTTCCCAAGTCTAATAAACACCGCTGTTTGTTAGAAAGCTTGCAGCCACGACATGACAGCAACCGGCAAAACAAAAGCAAAGCCTCTACCCCTACAGCAGTAAAGGGCAGAAAACAGATGTTGTAATGTCTTGTCTAGTGATTGTGTCTATAGAAAGGTGAGGTCAAAGCAAAAAACAGCTCTGAGCTCTATGGGGAAGGATGATGAGGTGCTGTACAGATCTGTGTTTGAATTTCATCCTGTCACTGGGAGGTATCTGGATTAGGTGATACGGTAGGCTTAGACAGTGACAAACAACTGAGGAGGTACCACCACTGAGCTGGGAATTTGCAGTCCTCAGAGGAGAGGTGCACCCTCTTTGAGCAGTGGGTTACCAAGCAAGGGTGGACAGCCAAATAACGGCTTTGTAGGGAAAACACCTTTGGGTACTACTTCCTCGGAAAGAGACTCATGGCCCTGAAGGATGGCCATCCGCTTCGGACTGCATCAAAGCAGCCACCACAAAAGTCTGGGGGCTGCTCACGTCTAAGTGTTGAAGCTGGGTTTACCACCCTGGCAACACGTGTTTCCTTCTCGTGTTTCAGACGTCATCTTTCCTAGTGTGGTCAAGGAAAGGTTATAATCTGAAAATTACAGGGCAGATTTCTTTCGTTGGAATTTCCATAGAGCAGGCTCCACCTCCATAAGAGCTGCAACGTGAAGTGCTGATGACTGGGAAGAGTACCAGGGCAGATGAGGAAAGTGTTACTGAATGAAGACTATTTGGAGGTACCTTGCAGTGGCCTGTCCCAACTGAGTATCATGGCCACTGTCCAACAACTGGAAGAAAAATTTCTGTTATATAAAAGGCACCTTGACTCTGGTCCCAACCTTCTAAGACAGATAAGGGAGAATCAGGGGTTTAAGGTCTTGATGTCACCTGGCTGAATTTTCTGCTGTTGTAGGAGAGGCCACATTGTCCAAGAATGGAGAGGACAGATGTCAGATCTGGAAGTTGCCCGATGCTGCTGGTCAGAGCAAGACTGAACACAAGAGGCCCTTTATATTACCTAGACCAGAGTAGTAAAGTACAGTAAATGGTAAGCTAACAAAAGATAACATGGAAAGAAGTCCTATAGGTCCCCTTGCCTTTAAAGAGATCATTATAATCAAATGTAGGTATCTATTTTAGACTGAACCAAATTTTTCTCCTGGCTTCTTTGCATATGTTGACTAGACCTTCAGGGCTTGATTTAGCTGACCAGCAGTAGTCATTTAAAGCCATTCCTGATGTCCCAAGATATATGAGATTTTTGGAGGGGCTGGTGGATATGGTACAAGACTTATGAAAGCCCTACACAATTCTGAAATGACAACTGGAGGCCACATGAATTATCCAGAAGCATCTGTTAAGCACTTTGACATGTGGCTAAGGTCTCACAAGCGTCAATCCTTGTCCAAGGGGCTAACTACTTTTCTTGACTTTTTTCTTTGACTGCTCTGAATCATGGGGACAAGCCTGCTTACTTCCCCTACAAGAAAGGTGTCTCTGCAGACCCTAACCTGTAGACAGGTCTCTCCTCTGGCTACACCAGTGCCGCCTTACATTATTACCCAGAGTCCCTCTCAGACTTCTGGCAAGATACATATTTCCCCTGGAATCACAGAATCACAGAAGGGTAGAGGTTGGA
>Ga0181612_145441_pt1 | contig 13113 bp, 7 predicted proteins | sample HoacroProtozoa21_FD_119630 | JGI IMG/M metagenome (GOLD analysis project Ga0181612, IMG submission 119630) | Hoatzin crop microbial communities from Cojedes, Venezuel. Combined Assembly of Gp0051906, Gp0051904, Gp0051908
CTATAGGACCCTTTCCAGATGCATAAAATATATTTTGCAAAAGATAAAAAAATGAATATAACAATTTGGCTCAGTGTCAGAAAGAAAACCTACCAATTGGGATGGATGATGAGCAGGTAAATAGAAAATCCAGAATTCATGGTGTCATTTACTTCACTGTAAATCTGGAAAAGATCTAGTGGTATCAGTGAAATTATTCCATATTTGTTTAACTAAGAGGCTGTACAGGATGCAATTCAGCCATCTGTGCTTGGCCCATCTGCACTTAGAAAAGCACTGTACTACTGTACTATGCTGTTTCTGCTGCCAAACTTTGGAGCTGTTACAAGATACGCCAAGGAGTGCAGAATGGTGGATGACAGCACATTGATTAAGATCTGTCTCAGATTGTCTTTTCTCCTGTCACTTACAGGTGCACTTCAAATCAAAATCACTAACTAAATCTTCCTAAAAACTCCTTGAAATTAATTCCTCATGCCTATATTGTACATGTATTTCTACTCCTACTACCATCAGTCAACAGTTACATATAAAAATAAGAAAATAAATAGTTCTCTAAGTAACAGAACTAACAAAGCCTGCTTTGCTTCAGATTTGTTTCCTATATCCCAACAGCTTAAGGCTACAAAGTTCTGCAATGCCACATGTGCCAAAGCCATCCCAAAATTCCCCCTGAAGCATTTCCCTTCCCACAAAACTAAATCTCCGTGGAGCAGCTGTGGGGACGTCCCTGCCGTCTGTGTGACCGCAAGAGGCTGAGCAGCCCAGGGAACCGCTGTGCCTTCCCCTTGGGTCTCTCTTTTCAGCCCATCTCTCAGTTCTGTCCCAAACCAGGTAAGGAACATGACCTCTGCCACACTGTTTGAGTGGACTTACAGGCTCAAAGACGAGAGGGAGTTCGGCAAACCAGTTCCATAGCCTTTGTTAAAAATGACCCCAATAGACCTTAGAGCAATAAAGGAAAATAGGTCTTGATACAGGTAATTCCTCTCTGTGGGTTTGTTGATTTTGAAATTGAGAAATAATTGTTTCGAAGCCATTCCAGTATAGATGTTGAAGCCTCTTCCCCTCTTTGTGACTGCTGCAAAGAAACAGCACTTCTGTATTTAACAAGGCACAGGGACAGCATGGGCAGAAGCACTTGCAGGTCTCCGCCATTGGATGTGATCTCCTTTCATTAATTTCCTTGCCTCGGAGATACATCAATAAAGGCAGCTGCAGTGAATTCATATCTACATATTCAGAAAACACTATGGTTAAGTATGAGTGGTCTGATACAAAGCCTTCCTAGCAGCGAACTATATCTGCACTGCAAAGAAAGTAGTAAAACCCACTTAGCCATGAATTAATACATAATGAACAACTGACAATAATTATTCCAATATAGTGTTCCTGACCTGCTTCAACACTTCCTTCCTTTTTCTCTAATCATACTTTTTAGAAGGTTTTGCACTTGATTTCTTAACCACACAGGCACTTAGCAGTTTGTATTTTCCATTAATTCTCTATAATAATAAGTATCACTTTCCTCTGAGACAGAAGTGTAAATGATTGGCTCTTTTTTTCCTCTAATGATGAGACTGCAAACCTTGTGACTTAGGGCTCAGCAGAGCTCAACACATCTCATGGACCTTTACTCTGATAAGACTTTGCTGCAGAATGAGAGAATTCAGTGAAGTGTGGTAGATGTAATTAAAATCGTGTTACGCTGCTGATCCACAGGCAGATAAATTCTATAAGCATTAAATTGCATTGGTTTGTTAAAAAAAAATTGGCTGTTCATTTCCTTGTAAAAAACGACATCAGATTAAAGATGGTGAAACTATAAATCTGAAATGAATTACAGTAGTTCACAAGTTTCTCAGAATAAACAGAGTCTATGTACTCCTCTACCAAGAGACTTCACACTTTATGCAGAGTGCAGTGAACCAGTTTAATAACAATTACAAGCCAAAGGGATCTACAGGCACAGGCTGCTGACTGGTGGCATATTAATCCACTTTCTTCCATCCAGAGTATAAACCTCTTAACAGAAAATACACAGATTTTGTGGGAACAAAGGTCACAGGTTCAAGTAAAAATGCTATGTAATTTATTTGCCATTCATTGAAACAAATTTTACTAGATGAAAAAAGTCTGGCATCAAATGTCATGATGTGGGCAGATCTTCTCTTTGCTCTGATTTGAAATAGAATTTCTGGCTATTTTCCTTGTGTATCAATGGCAATATTTCATCATTGTTAGGAGTCTAATCACAGTATGTTCCACACGGAATATTCTAAATCAAGAACCCCCGTTTACTTGTCACATGGGCTTGCAAGTTCAAAGAGACTGGCCCTTTTGGAAAAGTTACCCTTTATCATGTTTATCAGTCTGTGAAAAGCAGAGTAAAAAGTCATCTGTTACAATCTTGTCTAACAAAATACTAACACATACTTTTTCACAGACAGCAGAAAATACTCTCGGGGCTGTAGAGATACTGGGAAGAAACTAATTGAAATGACTTTACACATACAAGAAAATTCTTGAATTAAAATCAGATGAAAGTCAGATAAAATTGCACCAGGTTTTAAGTTGAAGCCATGCATTAAGTTTTTACTTAATAGGCATGCCTTCATTCTGAAAAGAACATTAGCTCATATTGTGGAGTACTCGTCACAGATTTACCTGTGAATATTTATAATAAAGTGAATAATATTGATTATATGTCTGTTCCTCAAGTTATTTATGTAGTTAAGATGTGGAGTAATATAGAATGAAGATTCTATAAATAGGATTAAATATTAGGAAATTGAGGATGAGAGAGGGCTGAAGAGCTGCGGAGTCCCTCATATATAGAGGAAAAGCATATGGACATTTTCTAGTGAGAAGCTGTTTACAGAGTGTCGCATTCATGAGAAGAGAGTCAGGATCAAACAAAAAGGATCTGGGGAGAGGAAAAAGCCAATTTGTATGTGCTCAGGTAGTTTGTGGGTTATGAATTGGAGTTGTGAGTGCGCATGATGGATTCTGAGTATGGGAAGAGCAGGATGCTGATACGCAGAGCGCGTGTAAGCCAGCTGAGGTGTGACAGAAAAGGAAGAGAAAGAGACTGAGGTGCACCAGAGGACAGGAGCACGGCTTGGGAAGGAGGATGTAATGAGAGGGATGAGGAGACACCGACTTCCCTTCCGTTTCTATTTCATTGCCACAACACCCATTGCCTCAAATCTTCTCATTTTCTCATTGACTTCCCACTGAAATCATCAGCTACACCTTTATGTATAATGTCAAGCGTTCTTGAGAGAGTTGACTCAAGTCCTCTATCTCCTCTTTAATTTAGACTCCCAAGGGTCCAGCAGCTAACAGCTAGGCAAAAAATGAAAAGATCGGACTTTTTATTTGGTAATATCAAGCAATCACAACATTTTTCACTTCCAAGATTGTAACTCTGACAACTTTTTTTTCCTCTTCATGAAAATGAGAACGTGAGTACTTCTTCCTGAAATCTGAATGCCCACCTTGCCCTTTTTCATATGAATTTTTCATATAAGCGACAAATCTTGAAGGAAGCTTCCATTCACTCTTATCTGTTGTTCCCACTTATTTGTCTTCTGGCAGATATCTGTCAGTTACTTAAAGATGTCATTTATTACTGGCTTTTAAAAATCTTTTTGCAAATCTATGTTTTTATTTTACTGCTTCTTCCCAAAATTCTTGTAGCATATCAGTAAGAGCTTGTTTACATACAAAGTTATTTATGGACAGGAAAAAATGCATCTGCTTCCTTCAAGAACAATTCCATGTGCAGATAAACTCAAGGCTACACTATATTCTCAAGGCATTCACAGAAAGTTAGCAGAATAAGTGTTTACAAACTGCTTTGGGGAAAAGTATCTTGATATCTTGTTTAGAATTAGGCTACAGTGATATTAATCTTCTTCTTATCTACATACCTATGAGACATCTGAAACACTAGTGAGCCAATTATGGAAAAAATGTTTTAATATCCTTCTGAGGAGAACAGAAAAGGGCAAAATCCAGATCACTAGCAGTTTTAAGAGAGTAATTAGTTGCTCTGAACTCCACCCCACTTTATCAACCTGTTTTTCAAAAGGGTTGACCACTAAGTATTTTGCAAATATCATAAAGGCTACTCATGAAAGTGATTTTTGTGGTTATTCTGCTGAAGGCAATGCCTTTTGGAGACAGAGGACTATCACTGCAATAGTTGCCTGACCTGCTCACTTGAAAGTCATTCAGTTCTGCTGGGTCAATGAGGTCCTTTCAGATCATCTACATTCCCATGTACATTTTATTCTCACCCTCAGAACAATGTAAGGAGGGTGCCAGCATTCAGTCCCTCCTTCTCCCAGAAATGAACAGAGTCCAGAATAAGCAAAGCAGGTAGTAAGAGTGTGCAAGTAATGCACACAAACTGCATACGTTTACATCGTATTCTAAAGCACGGTCTAAGCTAGACTCAAAGCTTTTCTGTTTTCTCCAACCACAGGACTACATGGTTACCAACATACAGAGCCCATCAACAGAGGAAATGGAAACGAACATTAAAGTCACCCAGGGAGCCCAACACGGAGGGAAATCTAGGTTTGTTTTGCTTGTCCTTCACCACCAAGTCCATTTAGGAGGAGCTGTGCTGGTGATGCTGATCAGGCTTCGAGTGATGAAGCTATTGGTTTGGCTTCCTTAAATTTACATGTTGAAGTTCTTCGTTCCTTCCTGTAATTGCAGGTGTGCCAAGCGCACAGTAAGACAAGAGCCAGTGGCTACATGGGGAGTGCCCAGTCCTCAGCCTGAGCGTCAACATATCGTCAGTGCTGAAAACATGAAGCAGCACAACACTGCAACGTTGCAGAGGTAGGTTTAGTGTAAAAAGTAATATTTGACTCATTTCCCATTCTTGCTACAATCATTAACGTAAAATCAATTTATGTTGTGACATTTTCAGTTCTCATTATGATTTCTGTCACAAGAGGGAGGTTTTTAATCCCCCATAAAGTCTTTAGGAGACAGCAGAATAATATGCACTAAATGCATTATACATTTTCTAATATGACCTTTTCATGGTTCTTCAGTTTGACTGCCTGGTCGCTCCTGTTCTTTGGCTGCCTTGGTAATCCGAGAGGAACAGGTGGAATGGTAAATAATCAAAACACTGAATCTTTAAAAGGTTAACTTCATACTGCAAGTGGCTCTTTTATAGGTTATATATACTGTACATTCATAATCTGCAACCCAGAGAAAGGCTAGGAGGAAAAGTAAATGGCAGATCATGACTGTTCTCATGACAGTGATAAAAACTGTTCAGGAGAGGAGTAAGATGCTGTGTGATAGGTACTAATTTTATTCTGCCAACAGTTCATATGTATTGAGGCTGTGTGAAACAATCTAGTTTTTATGGAGATGTGGGGAGCTTTAGTCACCCTTCATCCTTAAAAAGTCTCAGAGCCTCAGACAGAGAACTTTGAAATGGAAAGTATACCATGACCCAATGCTAATCCTCTTCCTGCTGTTGTTTGTTGGGGTTTTGTTTTGCATGAAACTTAAAAAGTAATCTAAAGTGAACCTAGTACTGAGTACTTTGTAAAAAAAGAGGCAGGCAATCCTCTTCTCTCATTATTGTTTTAAACTGTGGCATTAACTGCAAAGGGACCCAAGGTCATGCAAGAAAAGAGGGGACTGCAAGTGCTGAAAGAAAACAGGGAGAAGCCAGTATATCCACTCCAGGAGAGCTTGGAGCAAATGCGGAGGATATGACCTGTCATCTGAGTGTACTGCATTAGAACTAGAGAATCTCCTTTTGATGATTTTATGCTGCCCTGTCCTTACTTTCCCACAGCCAAACACAAGAATTCTTCCAGGAAAAGGGATGGGGAGACAGGTCGAGAAAGGAGGTAAATTCCTGGAACGATTTCTGTATCACTAGCAAAAAAATTTTATAACACGGGCTGCACAAAGAGTATAAAATATAACATTGAGTGATAACAAACCCCGCAATACACTCACAGGTATATAGAAATAAGAGAAAGGCAGTGTAGGTCTCAAATGAATTAACAAAAAATACAAAGGCCTCTATATCACAAAGATGTAAAACTTCACTCTAGTGTGCCTTCCTTACAGGAAAAATCTTAGAAATGAACAACAACGAAAACCAAAAGGGAGGTAACCCCTCTTTAATGGGATTTTAGAAAGAATTCTGTTCTACAGATAGAAGTGCAGCTCTGGCTGGAAGGGGTCTTTGCGCAGGCAGAGGAGAAGTCATGTAATGAGACACTGCTGAGTCTGTCCAAGAGCTTGGCTTGGAAGCTTCTATGAAGCTCTAACGCTATATCCCAGTTATTCATCCTAAGAAAGCAGGAATAGGGTTTCTCAAGTAGTTGAAACTCATAAACAAATTAACTTTCTGCTCGTGTCTTTAGGAAGACATTCAGAAAGGGGAAAAACCACAACCAACACGCAGAGAAGCTACTCTCTATTCTCTACTAAAATGGCAATAATGTCTATTGCTTTGTAGCCTATAAAGCAATAAAGAGCTGGTAAGATTAATTAAACTCTGAAGGGAGGCTGAAGTGTTTAATCAATCACCAGTGCTGCTTGTTGCCACTCTACCATTCATAGAGATTATTATACAGCAGTTTGAATTACAAATCAAGGCATTTGTAACACAAGAAGGGCATTGCTCGTCAATTTTTAGATGCCTCGTTCCAGGTGTTGAGGACCTGCTTTTTCACAATATCTGAAAACTGTTCACAAGTTCACCTCACGCTGACCACTCACTTCAGTCATGGGTGCTCAGCACGAGCCGCAGCTGAAGCCTCAGAGTTTCAAACCAGGAACCTGGAAAATTAGAAGATGCAGCTAGCGACCCTTCACGGAAAATCTGGCTTAGCAAAATGGGCAGCGTCACAAAGGAAATCAGTGCCAGGAACTGCACAAGAATTAATTTCTCCAGGGCAGCACACATCAACTGTTCTGCCTACGTGCCTTTTTTTTTCTCTGTTTCCTTCACCCTTTGCAATTTGCTGCCTCTTGGGCTCTGCAGCTTTGGAGAAATACAACATAACTCTCGCCTCCTCTACTATGCAACCTGACATATGGCCAAACCAGGAACATTCTGTACTGAATGAGAAAATGATGCTATGGACTAAACGGCAGACAAACATGTAATTAAAAACGATATCATACTCCATACAGAAAAGGGGCTGAATTAATCCTATCTGAAAAATGGATTCAGCAACCTCTCACACTTTCAGGTGTACTTTGAAAACCAAACAATTATCTGAGAATTATTCCAATTATCCAACGTTCCAAAACCACACTCAGGAAGCTTCACAAGACACTTTTCTTGAAAATAAGTGAAAACATGATCTTGCATAGTTCCCAGGCTGGTGACATTCAGCTGTGAGATGAGAAGAGAAACACAGTAATAAACCTTTGAATTCATGCACAAACCCTGCATTTGTTAATAGCATATCTGCTCTTGCCTTCCATCCGAACACCGTTAACATGTACCATTAGGGCACCTAGAGGAACATCCCACCAAATTATACATAATTCTAATTTTCTAAGACGACTGTTAATCCTAAATCCTAAATACATATATATTAGCAATGGAAAGGGTCACACTTGCTAAGAATTGGTGGGAACTGAACTGCTTTAAACTCCTGTTCTTTCAGAGTTGGCTTTATTTCTGTTGAAAGGAGGAGGCCATCGAGCTGTGAATACTACAGGACAGGTCCTCCACTGACACAAATCAGTGCCGACTTTAATGGAGCTATGTGAATTTACAGCAGGCAGAAGTCTTGGCTGGGTGATTGTCTAGACAGTGTTAAAGCAACTGACAACTCTACCACTTGGACAACACCACTGAAAATAGCTATTCCGTACAACTGCTCATTTTGGCATCTGCCAGACCTATGTGTCTGGTACCAGTCACTAATACGGAAAGGTTTAAAGTCTATTTGAAGTAGAACAATCATGGCAAGAAGAGACAGAAAAAAAAGTTTTCTATAATGATAACACCACTTACTGTATACCATATATGTTAAGTACTCAGAGCAAAAAACATTAATTTCCTTTTATAATATGGTCAAGCTTGGTATCTAACACACAGAAATGAGAATCATCACTGCAGCTTTTTGGAACCGATTACCGCATACTACAACAGAGAGCAGCAACTGCTGTTTCAGGAGTAATTTGAATCACTGATGTGATCTATGCAGGAGTTGGTTATATCTCCTTGGTACGGAAGGATAATCTGCCACAACACTGACAATGCACAGAGCAACAATGAACTATCCTTAGCTTACTCCAGTGCAGAAGAGAAACGGAGGTTTGCTTCCGTGCTCTCTTGCTGGAGATGGCTCCATTTTGGCCAGGTGTGAAGGACATTTGAACCTGCATTTGAAGGGCACATGAGCAGGTTCACCCTGAGCAGAACGGAAAGGAATAATGGGCATTTCTGAGACCTAGCGAGACAAAAAATTGCTTGGGGACAGGATGCTAAAGAATAAAAGAATATGGGATAGTCATGCCAGGTTCCTTTAGCCTAATGCTCTGTGATTATGGCCAGTGCCCTTTAGGAGAATGTACAGTCGTACCTCTCCAGAACACTGTTCCAACTCCCCATGACTTTTTGCTATTTAGAGCAGAGACAAGATCAAAAATCTGAACAGGAGGCTAAAATACAGCTGCAATGACAAAGTGTCTCTGAAGCATGCCAGAACTGAAAAGCCTTCATAAGCAAGTGGAGTTACACACAAGCAAAATCATCGCGAACAGAAAATTCCTAATATCACAGGAAGTTACTGCACTCCTGGGGAGAAAAGGATGACTACTATTACTATTGTTATTATTATTATTTGGCATACAGTTTCTGTGCTGGAAAGTGGGAGTTTTGAGACAATCAAAATAATTTACAAATTGAGATCGACAAGCTGAAGCACTGAAATGTTGTGTAACTGGTTTGCATGGCAAGGCTTTGGTAACTGCGGGGAGGTTGTATGGGGTGGCTTCTGTGAGAAGCTGCTAGAAGCTTCCCTTATGTCCCACAGAGCCAGTGCCAGCTGGCTCGAAGATGGACACGCTGCTGGCCCAGGCCAAGCCCCTCAGCGACGGTGGGAACACCTCTTAGGTAACGTATTTAAGGGGAACAAAACCCCAAGCTGGGCAAGAGAAAACTGTAGCTAGAGAGAGGATGGAGAGTATGTGAGAGGAACAACTCTTCAGACACCAAGGTCAGTGCAGAAGGAGGGTGAGGAGGTGCTCCAGGCGCCCAAAGAGCAGAGGTTCTGCAGCCTGTGGAGCAGACCATGGTGGGCAGGCTGTCCCTGCAGCCATGGAGGCCCACGGGGGAGCAGATCTCCACTTGCAGCCTGGGGAGGGCCACATGCCGGAGCAGGGGGATGCCCGAAGGAGGCTGTGGCCCCATGGAGAGAAGAGCCCATCCCGAGCAGTCTGTTCCTGAAGGACTGTGTCCAGTGGGAGAGACCCACGTTAGGGCAGGGGCTGAGTGTGAGGTGTCCTCCCTGTGAGGAGCAAGGAGCAGCCAACGTGGGATGAACTGACTGCAGCCCCCATTCCCTGTCCCCCTGTGCCGCTCCAGGGGAGCAGGGAGAGAATTCAGGACTGCAGCTGAGCCCGGGAAGAAGGAAGAAGTGGGGGTAAGGTGTTTGAAGATTTAGCTTTTATTTCTCATTATCCTGCTCTGACTTGATCGGTAATAATCCTGAAGTCGAGTCTGTTTTGCCCGTGACGGTAATTGCTGAGTGATCTCCCTGTCCGTATCCTGACCCATGAGCCTTTTGTCGCATTTTCTCTCCCCTGTCCAGCTGAGAGGGGCATTTATAAACAGTTTTTTAAATGGTCTTTTACTTTACCAGGAAGAATTACCCCCTCAAATCCTGACTTTCCAGTCCAGTCAGTAAACTGAAAAATCAATTATTTGCACAGCACTGGTTTTGGGGGAAAAAACCAGAAGAGAAGACAAGCATGTATGAAAGTCAGTGGGGAATGAGACAGAGAGAGAGAGAGAATAAACATGGAATATATCCATAGGGGTGACAGAGCCTTACAAAAAGCTGACTGCTATTCCTAATTTATATTGAGAAATGTATGGGGAAAGAGAGGAGAATAAACTTTGCTGAAAGTGGAAAAGCTGGCAAGCGTCACAGCCACGTAAAGAACCCAAGTACTCTGACTTGGCAAGAGGGTAGATGGTCTCTGCAAACGATGCGAACACTTCTCAGCCATTTAAAAAAGTCAGGGAGAAGCTGGTCTCCAAAAATCCGAAAAGAAATCAAAAGCCTGAGCATGACACGACAGTCCCTGAAGCAAGGTAAGTGTCTACACAAAAAAGGCCTGAGCAGAAACTGGAAAAGAGCTTTCTAGTAGCCCAGCTGAAATGTCTTTCTATGGAAGAGAGTAATCACTGCTTTGGAAGGAAGCTGAGCCCAAAAATTAAAGGAAAAGCTTTAAACCTCTGCTAGAGGTTTCCTGAAGTTTGTTACATGAAAACTGTGTGCGCACTGGTTTACCTGTGCGTGCCAATGAATCCCTGGTGCTCAGTGTGAGGCTGAATCCATTAACATAGCAAAGTGCCTAAAGCACTCCAAGAAAAGGTTCCGACGGCACAAAGTATTAAAATGCCCACAACAGGCATGTTGGTTAGTATTTACTGGCAGCAAGAGGAACTGCAATAAGAACATACTCAAACACCTAGACTGTGCTTACTTACATTCAGATTATACAGGTTATCCGAGAAGAGTAATGGGAGGGAGCAAGCATTGCACAATAAATGCAATTTGTTAAGGACTTTCTGTAGCTAGGCCACATGGCATCTTTCCAACCCAATTTCTTTATGCCAAACAAATAATTTTGCATAATTTGCATGTTACTAACATAAGAAGAGTCTTATTAACAACACAAATTACATCTCACTTTGATTTCATTTATTATCCTGAAGTAGCTGGTGAGTGACTATCCTTGTGCCTTATCCCTCTGTGTGGGCATTTACAGAGCACTGCTCATTGCGGCATCAACGCCACTCTTCATCCTTGCTACCATGCCCGGAATATGGATCCAAGAGAGTCATCTGTGAAATGAAGCAAGTTTAACTTTGCATCTACGTATTCTGAAGGAGGAAGAGAAGTCATCTGCAGAAACCCAGGGCATTCAGTTCTATGAAAATAAAATTGACTGAAAGTATCGAATACTGTCACTGCTCTGCCCTACAGCATTAAGACCAGTATCTTCAGTAGAACGGGTACACCCAGCTCCTTTGTAAGCACCAGCCTAAATTTGAAACCAGTCCTTTACAGCATGTCGAACAACCTACCCATAAAACCAGCTCGCTGGCTGGATCTCTTCTGGCTACTTTCTTCTCTTCTTTGTTGTGACCTACAGCTAAGGACATTTTTCACACCGCAGATCCACGGAAAAGACTCTCATAATCTTGTTAAAGGCTGGCATACTCGACTTGCAATCCAGAATCCTGCATTTGTTTCCTCAGGGAAATAAACACTTTTAAAGAGGCTTTGGACTTCTAAAATAACTTAAACAAATACAATGGCCAGACTAGTAATAAGTGAATCAGTTTTCTACTTCTCACAAAAATGTCTACAGTGACGAATTTGGATTTTATGTGCCTTTATACAAACTCATGTACAGCTTTATTTTTTTATTGCTCACATGTTCTCAAGGGAAGGCAATTTCTCTTTCAAGCAGCAGTGACTTTGTTAAGTCAAAGCATCCAATTGCTAGAGGAGGGTTTACTTTACCTCTCATCACTGAAACCCTGCTGTGGAATACAATCTGTTTTCAGAAGAGCAAAGAGGTGAAGGACAAAAACAAACAGCAATTACTCTAAGACCGTGAAGAGCTTGGAGACTGGTATTCTCTCGCATCTGAATTAGGGTAAGAAAATACACTGGTCAAAATGTTGCCAGGGAAAATGCCCTATCACTGAGCCTGCTCAAATTTGTCTTGCTGTCATCTAGAATATGAAGCTGTAATATAACAGTATATAATATTTGCATTTACGGCTGATTTTTAAGAAAGATTGCACCAATTTGTTAAGTCTCCTTTAGGACAGACACTGGGCAATGACACGATAATATATTCGCAGTTTGCACTGATAACTATAATTCCATTATTTCATGACAAAAAAACTTTCTTGCTACTCTCAGTCCCCTGCCATACCAGTGAAAGAAGCTTCTGAACTTCTCCCTTGACTACCTACTTGAAAAATAACTGCTTTTCAATCTAAATTAATGCAACAGCTTTCTTAGGGATTCCACCAGTCCAAAATACAACACAGTTAATGCATATTCATATATTTGAAGCACCAGGAGAAATCAACCACAGTATTTTTCACTATCAATGTTGCCAGAGAAGCACCGTCTTTAGCATCAGCAAGAGTTGGCCATACAATACTTTCATACACACAGCACCTCTACCACAAGGAACTGGTCATTTACCCAGGCACCCTTCAGGTTTTCCAACGGGTATGCAGTAACACTTTCTGAGGTTACTAAATAATCAGGGCAGGCTTCAAGGTAAGCCTTTAGGTCGTGTGTAGCAAAACCTTGTGCAAACTACAGAGGGAAGAAAAACCACACCAACCCTGTCACTCCCAATCTCCTTGCCAGCATACGTTACACGGAGCAACATCAAACTCTTCATGTTTTTTTTTCAAAATCTCCAATTACAGAAATTGGAATTCTAATAGTAATTGGGCTTCTATTGGGGATTATTTACAAACTTAAGGTGTAAATATTCACAAATATAATAACTTCTTGTGACATTTGCTGATCAAAAATACCCCAAATCAACCAACCAAACACAAATGTGTTTGGAACCTGGTAGCTTTTTGCCGTAAAATCAGAAAATAATCTATCTTTATACTAAGTTAAATGCAGGGGCTACTCTGTGGCCTCACTAGTTGTTAGAGCGTGACATACAAGTCCAGGCTTGCCTAAAAATAAGCTGCTTTAATGTAACACAGTTTCCCAAGGTCAGGAGGAGGAGTTTATTCCTGAACCCTTGTTCTTAACAGTGGTGTCGTGGAACATGAAATAGCACCACCACATATCAGCAGGTTCTGAATTTCTTAGA
>Ga0181612_107715_pt1 | contig 13112 bp, 7 predicted proteins | sample HoacroProtozoa21_FD_119630 | JGI IMG/M metagenome (GOLD analysis project Ga0181612, IMG submission 119630) | Hoatzin crop microbial communities from Cojedes, Venezuel. Combined Assembly of Gp0051906, Gp0051904, Gp0051908
CAAGTAACTGTTATGGGAGATGAAACCCTGCTTTCCTGGAGAAGTCTGAACACCTGCCTGCCCATGGGAAGTACTGAATGAATTCCTTACTTTGCTTTGCTTGTGCGCACAGCTTTTGCCTTACCTATTAAACTGTCTTTATCTCAACCCATGAGTTTTCTCACTTTTCTGATTCTCTTCCCCCATCCCACCAGGGGGAAGTGAGCGAGCGGCTGTGTGGGGCTTAGTCGCCGTTCAGGGCTGAACCCTGACACCTGTACAGTTTAAGGAGTCTGGCTGGAGGTTAGGCGTACTACACAAGTGTATTTAACAGAGTAGCAACTCTGATTTTCTTCTCTCTTGGAGATCGAGCTCAAACTCCCAGAAAGAAGCACAAAGCTAATAACTGAAAACTAAGCTGAAATATAATCACTCTAATTAATAACTATTAAGAGGAGCTGGTTGTCAGGAGAAAAGTTCCGAGAACATTGAAGACAGCTGTCAGGATTCAGCCCATGTGTTTGGAAACTGCCAAGGGAGTCCCCTGTGAAAGCACTACCATGTTATAAAACAGAAGGAAAGGAGTTGCTTGGAGGTTTGGCGGTGGGGATTTTTAGTTGTTTAATTGTTTTTTGGTTGTTTTTTTTTTTGTGCTACAAGTTTGCAGCAGAAAATGGATGACGTGAGGAGCAAACTCATTCTCCTGAATATATCTGGATTATCAGGTACTCTCAGGAATGGTGAACTAGAACAAGAAATACTGAATTTAGGAAAATTGTTATGCTACTGAAGGCCTATAAAATCTGATTTTCTACCTTTAAGCAAAGTAGTTGTGTTAATGGAATTCTTAGTTCCAGTTTCTTAGACGACTTGTGAGGCCTTAAGAGCTGTGAATGGACTAGGATCTTGAATTCCCAGTGATTTCTCTTTAAGAATTTTTTAAGTTCTGCGGCTTCTGATAAGTGGCTCACCTGTGAGGCTTAGCTGGTGATTTCTGGTACTTTTTTGTTCTTTTCTTTCTTTTTTCTTACTGTAAATTAACGTTGTCTGATTCACGGTATTAATTCAGTAGCTAAAATGAACGTTTAAAGTAGGTATAGCTAGCAATTAAAATGCAAGAACAAACAGAAGAATAACAAGCAGAAAATCAGAAGATGACCAAAGAGAATTGCTTTTGCTTCTAGTTGTAGTCTGGGGCTCTGTGTGGGCACTACATCGCTGTTTACTCTCAGGAGGCTGCAGTAGATAGTGCTGTTGTCTGTGGGTGAGATGAACTGAGTTTATGGCACTCCAGTTGTTAATATTGCCCTCACTAGAGCCTAGAAGGGCAAGTCATTTACTGTGCTATACAGATTCAATTTGCTGGTGAGTACATGTGAAGGGCTGCCAAAGGAAGCTGGGGGAAGAAGAGAAGAATTAGGGCAATTTTCTCCCCACTCCATAATAGCAGGAGACCGAGAGAAGCTTTTCCCCTCCCCAGCTGCCCCGCTTGTCTTTCCCCACATGGGCCTAACACAACTTATGCTAGGCTGGTTCTGGTTACCATCATAGCTACTCTGGTAAAATGCTGTCAGAGCATTTTACCCGTTTCTCTGGGAGCTGGGATGCCTGTGGTTATTTGGCTGCGTATTGCACACTGGCAGTAGCATCAGCGTGGGTGTCACACAGTTTCCCGCGAGAGTCTCCCAGCAAGTGCAGGACCCTGCTGCGAGTGGGCTTCTCGGCCACTTTATGCTGAATTGCTACAGGAGTTCTCGGGTAGAAGCCTTAAACCAAGGTTTCATAGTGAACGCTAAATTGTAAATGTAGCTATTAATAATTATGTCGATCTCTACTTCAAGACCTAACAATTCACAAGGTATTTGGGGGGCTGGTGAGAAGCTTTTATGAAGACCAGAAAGAGAAACAATTTCTGTTATTTTTTAAGTGCTAATCTTGTACTTGAGGCTGCTATATTTCCACCTCAGAGACGTGGGTAATGAATGCATCTCTTGTCTTGGGCTCGATTCCTGAACCCGTCCAATACCGAAACCCCCTCTGCTCAGATGAGTGGGGATGCTTGGCTCGGAGGTGGTCCAGGAGCAGCTCACAGTCAGGTTTTTGCAGTAAACTCATGCCATCTGCTGGGTAGGAAAAACTTTGACAATGCAAACCTATTTCTGAGCTGGATAACGAATTTCAAACAAAACGCCTACATGGAGTGAACTGGACAGTTTAATCGCAGTCGTTCGCACCTCCCTACAATTTTTTTTTAATGGGTGCTTGGAGGAGAGCTGTTAATTTTGAAATCCAATTGCACTGAATGTGTATAAGAATAGTTCCGGTTACGGCTTCCACATTGGTAAATATTAGATGAAACTTGTAATTAAGGATCTTTAAATACAAATATATTACTTTTATGAAATAGTTCTTCTACTGTTAGTAGGATTTAAAAGCATGCATAACTTAAAGTTGGAGAGAATTATTTAGCCTAGCTGTGATTAGTATGATATTGACTGGTTAGAAGTCGCGATAAATGTGAATAAAACTTCAAGAACGTTCGCTGAAGAATTACTGGGGAAAATTATCTGCATCAGAAGGGACAAGTTACTGCATGTCTGAACATCCTATACTCCACTGAGAAATCAGTCAGAAAATGCTGAAACTCTGCATTTGTTATGACACAAATATGGCCAAAAATCTGACTCTCATTTTAGAGGGAAACAAAGTAATTGAAACTGAAAATTATAAGCCTTATGCTTTTTCATGAGACTAGGAGAACTCAAAGGCTTTGATGCCGATTCCAGCAAGTTGTAGCTGTTTCTGTCACATAACGAGTGACAGATGTGCACCAAACACTTACCTCTGCGTAGCTGTGTCACTATGGGGTTTCAGTGCGAACTCGCACAATTGTCTGTTGGTCCATTTGGGCTAATACAAGAAACACCTATTCTATAAGGCTAAAAAGAACATTAAACTGGGTCTAAAATCAGGAAAAAGAATTCTGTCACCTTAACTCAGTTTTCTTTTTTCCCTTAGAGGCTTCGATTCTGACTTCTGAATTTATAAAATTGTGCTTTTTTTTTTGGTCTGTCCACTTCCTGCTGTTTCTGATGCCTTGAACAGTCAGCCAAGACACTCAAAAGTGTCCTCGTGTTAGTTTCTAAGAGTTATAAACTTAACTGATTAACAGAAAACCAAATTCATGCTCTAAGGAGATTATAATGCAGCTCCCACAACTAAAATGCCTTTTAGTAGCATAGATGCTGAAACCGTTAATATAACACCATCTCTGAGTAATTACCTGACTGTGCTATATTGTTATTTGAGTATTTATACTCATTATTTGAATATTTAACAGAAAGCATCTCAGGGCATCGTTCATCAGTTTGAAACTTTCAACTCCACTAAGCCTGGGGGTGGATAACAGGGCACACCCTTTCCCAGACCTGACCACGAGGTTGTGTGGTAACTCTCTCAAGCTCCATGGAAGAGCCCTCGCTGACTTTGTAAAATGTTAAATTTGGCCGTGTTCTAAACTCGGTGTGAATTTTGCTCTGTGTGAGAAGGAAACCAAACCAGTACTCAACACTGTACTTAAGAGATCTGGAGCTTCTGTTCCATCAACTCAAATTGATCCATGGGATATGTATTATTCATAAAACATTCTTTTATTGTCATTGATTTCTGTCTTTTGAATATGTAACTCATCTAGGCATTAATTTTTGCAATTAATCTCAAAAGGCAAGTTTTATTGTGGTAACTGGGGTATATCTCCAGTTGTTTTTTCTTTTTAATGCATCCAGAGTTTAAAGTTGTTATTATAGCTGGCTGATGAACTTTGGCTTTTATGGAAAATAGTTGTTTCCTTTGGCTATATTAAAAGAACATAGCGTTTAAGAGGCTTAGTTATAGAGTAATTCTGAAAGATAGGGAACTACATATGTGATTGGGAACAATATCCAGTCATTTTTTGATGATGATAAAATAGCTTGGATATGTATTATGCTGATGGGGTAAGTTTGTGTAGAGTTTATAAAAACATACAGAAAAGAATCAGAGAAATTCATAGCTGTAAGCATTTTACATCTAGCAAGATCCTAAAGTTTGACTCGCAATGACGTCTTTTAACAGAAAAATAGATGAGGCGGCCATGGAAGTGTATAAAAACATATTAATGAACTTAGTAACACACTGCAACAAAGGCATGTTAAGGAAATGAAGCTAAATGGAAATGTCCTAAATATGTAGGCAGGATGTGTGAACATCCAATACCAAAAAGTCCAGTTTTACTGGAGAAAACCGTAAGTCTCCCATAGCTTCTATAGCAATCAACAGTACTCAGTACTTAGTGCAGGCTTTTACTCAAATGGCAGTCCTATGCATTTTGCTAGGAAACAACTTGAGTGATTTATTTGGGAAAGTACTCATTGCTAGTGAATCTGCAAAATGAGAGACTGAATACACTAACTTTTTGGAGACTTGATAGAGATGGAGAAATATAATTCTAATAATGGGATGCTCTAGGCAATTCAACCTACTGGTAAGACTCACATTTCACTTCAGTGAATCCAAAGTCTAACTGTGGACTGAAGTGGCAACTTATATTCATCAAACATAAATACATAAACATTAAAAAACTGGACCAGCTTTTTTCTGCTCTCACTTTCATGGAGGTTTATCTTTGTATTTTCATCTAATTCAGAAAGTTGCTTAAGAGATGAAACAGTTCCAAACATGGAACAAATACAGAAGATGAATTGTTACATCAGGATAAGCATGTGCTGTAGTCAACAAAGTCAAATGTATTAAATGACACTTGCATGTAAGGGAAGCCGTGGCTATTACACATTTGTGGTGCTGCTATCTTGAAAAGAGTGTAAAGAGCGTGCTGCTCTCCCTAAATAAACACCCAGGATGGTTCCTGTGACAAATGTGGCTGGAATCCAAAGCCAAAGAGAGACGCATCCACTGGAAGAAGAGCCAATGATCTGATCAAAAAAAAGAAAGTCTGTTTATTTTTGTAGCAGACTTATCAAAAATGCAGTATAAGTTGATGCTTACACTTCATGGGGACCAGCAGATGTCAGCACAACTCAAAGCATAACTTGGGATTTCAGTGATGCAACCTTCATGACACTTAACAGAAAATATTCAAATAGCAAGATTTAACAACTTTATCAAGTAAGTCTTCAGAAAGCAACAGTTAAGTGTTCTTGAACAAATATAACCCAGTAAACATGCAGATGTTCCAAGTCTATTACAGAAGTAGGAAATTTATCCGAAACACAACAAAAATACCAAGGAATAACTATTAACGTTACCAAGATCTCAATTATAAAATCTCTTTTCCATAAATCTCATTGTACTGTAAAATTTCAGTGTTCTGAGGATAGATACTGCATCAACCAAACAATTTTAATTCAACTGAGGTTTTTTTGTAGCAGTTTAGATACTGTTAGTTTGGGAACAGACACTCAAATTCACTTCACCTGCATGTAAACATTCAAAAATAAAAGGGGAGAGGGCTGTTGAAGTACCAGTCCAGTCCAATCACAGACTGATACCAAATACAGCAAAATTATTTCAACTGTTATACAGAAACCAACAAACCATTACCATAATTAAATACTTTACACATTTTTCAGTGCCTTGACAGTTTAATAGCACTTTAACAGTGAGGCTTGAATTCATAAGGATAACCTGATCTCAAATCCCAGTAACTTGGATGGGATCTGAATTCCGAAATGCCTTTGAATCCATTTAAGTGAACAGGACTGAATTTATCAGATGTAGCTAGGGTAATCTATAGAAGATACAGAATTCACTATTAATACTGCAGAGAGCTTTACATACTGCATATAAATTCACTAAGAACTTTTAGCGTGTTTCACATAAAACAGGTTCAGAACCACAAGATCCTGAACTAGAGAAGGAAAAATGAGGGATACATGGAGATGTTACCCTCTACAAAACAGTATGTGAAATGATGGTGAGTGGCTCGGGATATGTCGCGTGAAAACTTTGCATCTTTATAGTTAGATATAGTGAAAGACTGTTCAAAGAGAACTTACTTGGATGACTAACAAGACAGAGTATGAGGTAGAATGAAGTGTGAAAAGACAGCAGTATGATTATTTCCATAATCATACTGAAAATGAATGTGAAAGGCAGCACATTAATCATGTGGATCACAGTAAATTCCACTGGCTTTCATTAGACTACTAAATTATGAATGTGCTGTGTTTAATCAAAGCATGGAACATATACTCAGGATAAACAGTGTGCATATACACTAACCAACATGCTTATTTCTAATTATTTCTCCTCCTTCTATCTCTATTTGCTCATACAGCCACTTGCGGTCACAGCGACATTCAGCTCCGCACTTGTTGGAGCCACACTTGGGGCAAGCATAGAAGCATCCCAGGCAATCTTCGTCGAGACAGTCACAGAGGTCGATCCCACTGTAGAGTAGTAGTCCCTGGCTATCGTAGACTTTACTCTTGGCTGGTATAACTTGCCTGTATAATGAAAAACAACAATTATTTTCACATTTAAAAATCCACCTATTTTGACACCAAGCTGCCAACAGTTGTGGACAGAAGTTTGCTCTCTTCAGGTGTTCATTTTAACACTGTTAATTTAAAAGATGTATATAAGTCACTGTATTTGACAACATTTCTCAGTTCTAATTGTATCTCCACTATAGTGCTTTTGAAGTAATTTCAAGAATGGGGAGTTTTTATTTCTTTAATAGCACACTTATTCAACCACTTCTAAATATTCTTAGTCATATGATGTAAACTGCAGATCACCTTTCAAATGATGTGAAATGCTGCCTTAATTCACTTTTCTTTTGCAATGTGTAGCTGTATTTCAAAGGACATCACATAGCATCATTTAGGGTGTGCACATCCTAATTTAAAAGTATTTTGTATGCTTTTATCATTATCCATTTCTGTAACAGTTCTGTTAAACTGCAGAATCACAGAAAAACTCTGTTTGGAAGGGACCTCTGGAAGTCACCTCATTTGACCTGCTGTTCAAAGCCAGATCAACTCAAATTACGTTGCTTAGGGCTGCATCTAGTCGAGTTCTGAACAACTCTAATGTCAGAGATGCCGCAACACTTTTGATCCAGTGTTTTACTACATACATAGAAACAGTACAGTTTTCCTAACATCTCATCAAAATATCCCTGGTTGCAACTTGTGCCCAAACTGAGCAGAAGAAACAAACAGAGGAGAAAAGGATGGGTAGTTTATGAACAGTGCATCTAGTGTCTGTTTCTGTCTGGTAAAGCTAAACTTAGGTGGAGAGCAGGGAAAAAGTATTAATGTGATCTTTCTGGCATGTTTTAACAAATATGGCTAGTGAAAGCTGGGATTTCTATCACTCTTATTACGACAAGACTGAAATGATCCAAACTTTCAGTGGAAAATGATAGACAAAATTCAGCTGCATATAACTTTCCTCTGTAGAAAGCATAATTTTAAAACCAGTCACATTAGAAGGTTGTCATTATTATATAGTATTGTCCAGCTTGGACAGTAACTTCCTTTTTTAAAAGCAAGGTAAGGTCCTAACTTGCGCACTTTTGTTTACAAAGTGTAACTACTGAGTTTATTAAAAAAATGACAACTCCAATATTTTAAGTGTAGTCTGCTTGATCTTACTGTATTCAAATATTTAGTATATGTATAAATTAATAGTTTCATCTATGATCTGTGTGGTATTATCATGCCTTACCAAATACTAATTGTCTGAAATATGGACTGCATGTTAATAGTTTTATCTTCTGTTTTTTTTTATCTCCATAATGGAAGTGAGCTTTAACATCCTCAAAACTAAAAAAAGCAATCCATAAACATGCAAACATTCATACAGAAAATGTTATGCTGCTTCTGACTACCAAGGCTATTTTATTTGAAGTGAAAGCTAATGTAAATACAGCAAATAGCTCACCTGTCAGAATTAAATGATGCATTTTTGGTTTGCAGCCTTCTTTTTTCCCTTTTGCTGGTCTCAGGAATGAATTCAGTCTGTCGTCCTGGATTAGCAAACTGTAGGGACTTTAAAGCCTTAGCTGTACGCCCCTGAACAAAGACAGAAAACCTCATTTAATTCCTACAATATACTGGCTTGACTGGACATTTTTTATGAATTTACGTTTGTATTTGTAACTTAGGTAAATTGTTGACCTCAATTCCAAGTACTGGATTTCTCAGGAGAAACAACTTAAGTCTTAAAATTTTTGTACTGGGGAACTGTATCAGTCTCAAACTCCAATACAAGCTTTATAGTAGCAGTTTTAATCAATGCTTTCAAATTTCACCCCCTGTCAGTCTCCTAATCATACTGACACTCAATTGAAAAATCCAGTTGGGCAACAGCCCCTGGGCTGAAAGGGGCAACAGCTCCTAGCAGGCAATTCTGTTTTGCTGCAGGGCAGATATGAATGGGCTCTTGCTGATTTGGTTGCCCACGCTTCTACTGACTACCTGCATAGATCCTGAACAATGCATCCAACAATGTACAAGCTATATTCCAAACTTGGCACTTAAAGCATGATCCTCCCACACCAGTTCATTACATCCCTGAACAAACACCATGGCCTTCACAGCTCAGACACCACAACAAGGGTACACTTAGTTCACCTCAATACACGTTCACTTGGTAATGAACTGCTAGAGGAAGTGGGTTTTTTTTTTTCAAAGTGAAGAGACTAAACCAGAAGTTTATCTCAACATCCTTAGAAGCAACCTTTGCAGTGTTCCATTTTAAACGCAAGAGCTTGTTTTTTGTAAGGCTTGAGTAAGAGCTTAAAATACCAGCAGCAGTCTGGTATTTACAAAAACTTCCGAGTTGTAAGTCACCCTAGCACACGCTACCATTTGTATTTAAAAGGCCATCATATTTAATTAGGGAAGAGGATTAAGGTCCTCTAAATAAAGGTTCAAATACAATAAACTCCCACACATCTATTAAGAACGTTAATTTATTTATGCAGGACTTTGTATGAAGTCCAATTCCAATAGCTTGCAGAACTTAGGGGGGTGGGAAAAATGATCCATATACATACGTCTGAATCAAGTTTTCTTCTTTGGCGCTCTTCGGATTCAACATCCACGCTTCCGTTTATTATCTGCATACATTTGGGACAAAGCTTCCAACCAGGTACAAACTGTCTTCCAAACTTGGCACTTAGAAAAGTTGCATCATCTAAGTCAATTGCACGTAAGTTTTTCTTTGATAGTTTTCTGTGTATATTAAAGGGATCACAACATGATTTCTGTAAGTCTTCGAATCTTTCAATGTAAATTTTTGCATGGTGGAAGCAGATTGTGTTGTTCTCTGAAAGGGTTATTCCAGTCCTAAGCTGAAGCAACAGTAGGTCAGACGAAGATACATCTTGCTTAGTCTTGAAGCCAGTGTGACGGGTATAATAGGTTTTATGGCACTCGTTGGTAGCTTGAAGCTGAACTCCAACTGAACAAGGATCCATTTCACTTTAACAGAACAACTTATTTCACTTATTTTGCCTAATGTGAGTTCTTTGAAGTCTTAGTAGTTACTAGGAAGGTCACCCTAGGGAAAGCATTAAAATCAATCAGTGCTGCAAACCTTTAGCTGTTACCTTGACAGACTAGGTTTAAGCAATTTCAAAAAAAAACATGTAATGCCTTCTAGTCTAGAAAAGACTAAAAATACACTGAATTTAATTCTGGAGTTAAACCATGAATCTTCTGTTCCTTTCAGAGGCATTTTTTTCCCCACTACAGTTAAGTATAATTCAAAATATTTAGTAGCATTACTTTCTGAAAAGCAATCTGGGAGCAAGTGGTGGATGAATTGTTCAGACAGGAGCCTGCTCTGGTCATCAGTTCCCTGGGGACCTCCTCTTGGCACAACCCCTCCTAGTGAAGACGAGTTGTGAAGCTGGCCCACATGAAGAGACTGTTGATGGCTAAACAATTCGCCCATCCTGTTTCCAAGTAGTTTCTAGGAAAAAAAGCTACTGAAGGTAGGCTGCGTGGGCTGTCTGATGTCACTTAGCAATTCACATCCAACAGTGCCTTCCTGCATGTTCTTCCCACGTCTACCAGCTGCAGGTCAACACACACATGGAATCAACCTGAGCCTTTCCAAGAAACAGCCTGTGGTATACACAAAGATCAGTGGTTTTAGGTATGTGCAGTTGTGGTCATGTGACCTTTGCATGCAGGTCTTTCCAACTGAGTGCCATGTCTGTATGATGTAAATATTGGGCAGTTGTTTAAACACAAACACAAAGCTAGCTACTGCAGAGTGGTCTTGTGCCAAAGTGTGTTGCAAATCCAGTGCTGGCCCTAAAACATCAGAGCTTGAGCCTACCTTGCGTTATTTTCTATGGCAACATTAAGGATAAATTTCTACCGAAAGAAAGGAATTCATTTGCTTTCAATACCTCTGAGAACCTTAATTACAATGAATATGACCTAACTAGGATCTTAATGATCACCTACATACTATTCTACAAAGACAAAATCGGACAAATTAAAGAGCATAGTGTACTGGTTTTGGCTGGGACAGGGTTATATTTCTTCATAGTAGCTTGTATGTGGCTATGTTTTGGATTTGTACTGAAAATAGTGTTGATAACATGTTGGTGTTTTAGTTACTGCTGACCAGTGCTTACACACTGTCAAGTCCTTTTCTGCTCCTCGGAATCCCCTGTCAGTGAGAAGGTTGCAGGTACGCAAAAAGTTGGGAGGGCACACAGCTGGGACAGCTGAGCGAAGGGATATTCTATACCCTATGACACCATGCTCAGCAATAAAACTGGGGGAGAGGCTGGCAGACGGGGCTGCTGCTCAGGGACCAGATGGGCATCAGTCATTTGGTCGGTGGTGAGCAACTGTTTTCAGTTGCATTGCTTGGTTTTTTTGGTTTTAATTTTTTGCTTTTCCTCAGTTTTCTCTTTGAATTTCTTTTTAATTATTAAACTGTTTTCATCTCAACCCACAAGTTTCTCACTTTTACCTTTCCTATCCTCCCTCCCATCCCACTGTGGGGGAGTGAGTGAGCGGCTGTGTGGTGCTTAGTTGCCAGCTGGGGTTAAACCATGTCACAGTTATTTGTGCTAACCACTGAACAGGGCAATATGCCTCTTTAATCAGTAAATTATCAGCCGACTGTGTAACAGAAAAAGTCTGGGATGCAACTTCCAATAAAAGCAAACAACATCACACAACCTAATGACATGAAATGCGTAAGCTTTATCCAATATACAGAAAACTGAACACAGCAGTGCAGAAGTTTTCCAGAGAACACTGAGAACCTAATAGGCTTCTTAAAATTACTCTGTAAAGCCACTGCCTGGAGCATTTTTGCAGCAGAAATCCTCTTGATTGTAATACTTTATTCTTTTCTGAAACAGATGTATGCATCTGAAGCAATTATACAACACATTTCCATACATTAAACTGCATGCACAGTATTTCAAAGGTCTTGCATAGAACATGCTATTGTCTAGTGATTTAACTGATCCACACATAAACAATATGCTGGGCTATACTCAGGCCAGTAAACTTGTTTTAAAGTATAATTTTATACCTGATTCAAGACAGAACTGACTACAGCTGAACAACTATTTTTAAACAAGTTTTCTCAGCCTATTGTTAAGAATGCTCCACTGTTCACACATAAAGCAAGAACAATAGAGGCATAATGTTATGAACATGTGAGTTTGCAAAAAAAGGGTATGTATTTCATTCTGAAAATAAAGCAAACTTGGTTCTGTTTTTCGCAAGTTATCTGAAAATAGAAAGACTTCAGTAGTCTAATACTTAGCAGTGATTTCTCAGGTCAAAACCTAAATCCTGTATTTTAAGGACTAGTCCTAAACTGTCAGGCTGTCTGAACTCTTCTTCACTGATATTTCTGTATTCTATGTTAACTAAGACCTCTCCTGAAGTTTTTACCCTGCACAGCTCTTCAGATCTGCACTGAAGAATACAAATAAGAAGTATAGAATCTTTTGTAGATCAATGAAGTTTTAAAAATTCTTATTTTCAGTGTCTGCTGAGCACTAAGAGTGCTCTGTTAAGTTTTACTACATAAAAGTTCCAGTGCCTTTGCCTATTTATGTACTTTCACTCTGGTACTGACTTTGAATGATATTTTTTTTTTTCCTCCTCTCTTTTAAAGACCATCTGTCAAACTTAGTAAACTGGTTATGTTCAGAACTAATCTTTTTTTTCATTAGGTGCACAAAGTTTGTCTTTCAAACTAGGATAACTGGAACAGAATGATCAAAGCTCACTGCAGCTAAGTTAACGTTTTAACAGCAATTTCGTAAGTAATTTAGTAAGTAACTTGATTCAGAGAAGTTTGTTGCAGGCTATGCACCAAGCTTGCCTCAAGTGCTAATGTGTACTTTTAACTGATTCCCGCTATGGCAGGTGGGGGTTGTGTGTGTTGATGAGGAAGCACACTAAGTCAATACAACAATGATGATCTGAATTTTTGAAATTTTCAGATGTATTAGGAGTCAGAACTCTTGGAAGATGTTCTAACTAAAAAATAATTTGTTTTCTGTTAAACAGAAAATAATTACTGCATTGCTGTCTTTGGCAGGCATCTGTTTTAAGTTGACTGCACTACCTGAAATACCACTATATTAAACAGAGGGAAAGCCCATCGAGTGTATGACCACAGCCTGTTCAAACGATAGTGTGCTGGTGACATAAGTCATGTATCTCACCCACTTGATTTGCAAGCATTCTGGGTAGAAGCTGCAGAGGCATTTCTCCCCTGCTCCCCCTGGGAGGTGCACACAGCTTTTTGCTTTTGATTTCTTTTTGGTGGGAACAGGTGAGAGCTTCCAAAACCAGGCACTTCAGTGAAGGCTTGTATTCACACCTGTGAAGCGACCAGCTAGGGTTTACTGCCCCAAACACAACCACCTCAGCCTGAAAGCGGCGGCGAGGACGGGCGCAGCGAGGCACCTGCGAGCACCAAGTCGGCCGCGCTAGCGCAGATTCACAGGGGCTTTCCAGCCTCTCGCTGCCGGCGGGGACGGAGGAAAGCTCAGCGCCGGCTGGGAGCGCCCGACGGGAAAGCGCGCTCCCCCAACGGCCGCTGCGGCCCCGCGCACGCAGCGCCCGGGA
>Ga0181612_133825_pt1 | contig 13111 bp, 9 predicted proteins | sample HoacroProtozoa21_FD_119630 | JGI IMG/M metagenome (GOLD analysis project Ga0181612, IMG submission 119630) | Hoatzin crop microbial communities from Cojedes, Venezuel. Combined Assembly of Gp0051906, Gp0051904, Gp0051908
CAACCACTAAAGGGCAACAAATAACTTTAGGCTTTGGTAATGCCAACTGTTGCTTCTTGGTCACCAGCTCTAACTTGACGCAGGCCAACCATAGCTGAAAGCTGTCACCAGCTGGTGGCATACGTAAAGCCAGCGGTCTGAATCCACCTGCGCATATAAAACAGAGACAAAGGAATGCCCACAGACAGCAGCATGATCAGTTGGCCAAACGGCAGTGCGAGCAGAGAAACTGAACTGTACCCAAACCTAAGGAGGATTCCTCTAGGCAGATGTGGATTGAAGAGCTGCCCCCATTTACTAAAATATTATTTAGTTATATGAAAGGATTTCAGGCTCTGAAACCTCCAAGCTCAGCCTCTTGCTAAAGGGCAAAGCTCCACCAACATCACCGAGCTGTGACCTTAATTTATCAAGTACTACCTTCTCAACAAGCACTGTGATTTTAAAGCACTTACCATTTCATGTGAAATCTATTTGATGAATTGACAGATTTTAAAAGATGTCTTCGGGAGGATGGACAGAAATCTGGGTAACTTTTTGTTTGCCAGCCTCCCACATTTCATGCTCTGTCCTCCTGAGCTAGATCAAAATACGCCAAATTGCATGAGCTGTGCCTCTTTTGTTACACATGGAAGTGTTAATCCCCAGGTAATCAACAGCTTAATTAGTTCATAACCAAGATGAAAGGCTCCCTGGCTTATACTGTTGCCAATTCTTATAGGTTTTCTTGTTTTATTTTATTCAAAGAACTATGAGGTGTTAACAACTTCTGCAATAAATCAAATAAAAGTAATATAAAACAAGGCCTACCAGTAGCTCCACCCTGGCTTTTGCTTGCAGTAGGAAAGGCAGCTTGGCATCGTTGCAGGCACGTTGTTAGACACTGGAGTATAAAGTAAGCACAGCAACTTTTACCCTTCTGTCTCCTGAGCCTCATCGTGTAAAGGTACCCAACCACACAAGCCTGTTTCCTTAGCCCTTTTTTTCATGACAAGCAACTGCATAGCAGTTGGAAAGAGAGAAATCATTTGACTAATCAGAAAACAGTTTACTTAGGGTGTAACTCTTGCCTCATATGCCCTCCATCCCTGTGAATCAATCCCAACTTGTGACTGATTACAAAAGGCCGAAACGGACACTGTTCATTCAATCTTTTTGTTGAAAGTAGAAGATGAAGTTGTGTGTTGCTGTATTTTCAACAGCTCCAGTACATTTACTACAAAGATCAGAGTTAACCAGGCCTGCTGTCACTTACAGAATTATTCATCCTTTTTACTGGAAAATTATACCAATTAAATACTTTTAATAAAACCCATTAAAACTTTACATCTCCTTTTTTTCCTGGCATCTGCTCAAGGTGGTATACAGATGGAAATCTGAGATACAGAGAAATGGTCTGAACTCACCACAGTCACTCAGGAAGGGTTTAAGCCTTAAGCCTCTCAAGTCAAATCTCTGCCCCACATATTCCTCAACTCAGAAATACTTGCTACACTTTTTACAGTTAGCACTGCATGATTTACTCTCTAACCCACATGTGCACTGAGCTTAGCTATTGACTTCCAAGTGGATTGGCAATTTTTTTTTTTATTCCTCTATACATGAAAGCGAATTGATCAGTAATAAACAAAAAATAATACTGTATGCTTTCTACTGCATGTGGGAAACAGAAGTGCACAGTGCTCTTACTACCCGAGCCTATAGCCATCTGCAGCGCAAAGATACAAAATAATTCCATTAAAGTGATGTCTGTCTTTGGGTTGCCCGTTTTTGATAATAAAAAGGAAAATTCTACATTCAGCCTCAGATCTGCAGAAACAACTCTGCAGCCACTGCAAAACTCAGTATAGGATTCCAAATTTCAAAAGCATGAGATACACTGTACACAGACAAGGAGTTTAGGCAGTGACTCATGTTTAAACAGCTACACCATGAAGATTGCTCTATATTTCATTTCCATGTGAAAGAAATGTTTTACTTGGATCGGTCTTCATCCAAAAGGCAGGTTACTATCAAATCCAATGTAATTTTGTATTATAAAGTGATCAAAATAAAACAAGGGAAAGATAAATCAAAATGCACAACCCAAAACCTACTTATGTTATTTGGAGACACTGTGGACTTGTCAGTTACTCTAGAAGAATTTTATGATAATACAATTAAACTCCAAAATCAAATCACTTTTCTCCTCTCATTATGTATAGGCTGCTTTATAACAAGGCATATTAGAAATACTTGCCTTGCTTGCACGATGAAAAAAATCCTGTTTACTTTTATTATCAAGCACCATATTAAGAATTCCAGCCTGCAAGTGCCATACCAGCTTTTAAAGAAACTAATTGCAAGCCCCTTTCAATATTTCTTCCGTTTTTAATTTAATACCCTCAGAGAGACATAATTGGGCTGGAAGGGAGAGTATTCACTGAAGTCATGAATTTGCTGTATAAGTACAAACAAGGAGGAAAGCTAATACAGTAAGGGACTGTGGGATTAATTTTGAAATTGTCTGATTAGTGGATTGCTGCCCGTCAATAATTGCCTTAGATTTTCCCAAGGCCCCATCTTTATTGGAGTCTGGTAGGTGCATCTGCCCATAGATTCCGTCAATCAGGTCTTGCAGCTGGGAGGGTCTTCAGAGAGCGCACAATTGTAAGCCTGCTGGGGCGAGTTGTTAGACAAAGCAATATACACCAGGCATGATGAACAGTCAATCTCTGTTCCATTGATAACGTTTCACTTACTAAAATTACCCTATTCCATTTGATTTAAGCTCCTTTAAGAATTATTTTAGCGAAGTATCATTTAGCTGAGTTTGAATGAAAAAACAAGACTGGTGTTTCTGCAGGATACAGTAGGAACACTGTACACACCTAAATAACAGACTACATTCATGCCTCTTGCCTTTTTTTCCCCATCTTTTTTATTTTTGCTGGTGAGATGAGCTTTGCTCCCTTAGGATGCTACTAGAAGTACGCAACGTCAGAGTTTTACGAGTCCTAAAAAGCCACTGGAAGGATGAAAGAAAAATTTAGAAAAGTCACCCAGACAGTCTGGAGTAGATGCTGCTAAGGTTCAGCTTCATTTAGTTAACCCTTTAAAGAAGTAATTCCTGTAAATAGTTCTAGGAAAATAAAAAACAAAACCTTGTCTCTGTTTTCTGCACCAGTAGAAAACAATGAACCAGCACCCTCAACCAAACAAAATGTGCACAAGCATTACCTGGCATGTTGATCTGCTGATTCACAGAGCGAAGATCTACTGACCAAAACCATTCTATTTTTAAAACCACGAAAATATTTTTTTTTTAAACCATGAAAATACTTTTTTTAAAAAACTCTGGACAGTTTGCCTATTGCATGTCCATTCCTAGACATATTTATGTCTATCTTGCCAGAAATTAGCCAGAAATACACAAAATAGATTTGTCTACGAACATAGCTTACAAACAGAAATGAAATAATGGAACAAAGATGTCACACATATTTATATTTTCATTCTGTGATGAGTATATTTGGACAATCATTTTTCAGATACATTTGTACTTTTTAATAGTCATCAAGACACAGAGGAGCTCCTGGAATGCTGTAACTGCTTACATGCATTGCAAAGTTAACGAAGCCTGCCTCCAATGCCAGGGTCCCTCATTATTACTACGACCAGCAAAGCTTCAGTTAGAAATGCTGACTAACAACATTAATGCTGTAATTAACACTACTTTTACAGCCCACATCTCTAGCTTCTGTAGATTTGACAAGGAAGCCGATACTACTGAAACACAGCTTCGCCTGTACCAAAGCATGCCACCTCCACATAAATCCCATCTGACCAGTCACACTCCTGGGTGGACAGAATTGAAACTCCAGTTCACCGACAGTGGGGCTAAGTTTGGTTGGGGCCTCCCCCATTGACTTCTTTTCCATACACAGAATACAATCGCTAGCTTCTGTTGGGTAACACTGCCAAACGGGTTTTAACAAGAACTCGACAAGCTGATGAAAGGGATCCTGTGGTGTGATGCCTGTGATGCAGCAAGATTGAGCCCAGTGGAAACTGGACTCAGGACCACATCCTACCTTCTGCTCCTAACTACTTTTTAGATTCTCATTTAAAGAACAAGCCAGGAAGGGACATTTTAACATCTCTGGAGAAAGACGTCCTTCCAGCTGCAAAGTGAAGCCCTCAGAGGCTAGGAAACACTGTTTAGACTTATGCTTGCCCTCTTACAGTTATGCTATGGATATGCACTGCATCACTGCCTTGCCTCAGACGATCCCCTTCTCCTGTGGAATCCATGCCTGGCCTAGCGCAGAGGATGGGCACTCCAAAGGAAGCCCTTAAACACTTCCCAACTTTCAAGTGCCCCATTTGTCAATTTAAGCACCATTCCTTTTTCATCTTTTCCCACATTTAAAGGCCATACAATATCAAGAAGTTCTGCTTGAATAGAGGCAGACATTCTGTAGCGAGTTATGCCTTCCCACACGGTTGCGATCCGATAAACACCAAATCAGTTAATACCGTAACTGTCACCCTGATTATAAGCAAAGCGTTCTAGTATTTCTCACAACAAACCCAGAAAAAAGTTATGTTTAAAGGACACAGAACATATGAAATAATGAAATTGTACTTATATTTGAAAACAAAGCTCTGCAGTGCTCTGGTTTACCTATGAGTAAATAACTCACTGCAGAGCATTAGGGGGGCGGAAAAAAAAAGAAAAAAAAAGACTGGCATACAGAAATAATGATGCATCAGTGACATTCTGATCAACAAAGACAAAAGATGACTTGAGGAAGTCCCTCCTCTTACAACTGGAAAAGGAGCAGAACTGTTTCAGAGGGTTTTGACTGGGGGCAATCTTGGTTTTAGAAATGAGCTGAAGCTCCACTCCCATAGGAGGGATTTTTTTATCGCTGTTTCGCTGGTCTCTAAAAAGGGCCAGGTTGTCACAGGTCCAGCAAAGTCTGGACACTGGTTCCCTCAAGAAACATCCTACTTCAACTTGATCCAAGAAAGAAGCTCAATACTCTGAAATACGGGAAACAGACTGTGACAGAGACTGTTAAGGATTTCCTACTGCCAGGCAGACATTTCGCTTATGTCATTTTGAAAGTTTTTATTCATTTTATAAGCTTTACTGCCCACCCTTCCCTCCCATGAATAGTGCCGGCATAACATCATCACACACAATAAACTAAGAGTCTGTCAACTGCAAACATTGGAGAATCCTTCTTTCAGCTCTTACATTATCACTCGTTTGTCCTGGAAAATACAAGGCCTCATAAAACTTATCGAAGACCAACATACCTGGACTACTTTGGGCCAGTTCTAAACTGGACAGTCCATAAGAGACAACAGCCTGAGAACATGCTCAAATTTAGAACTGAATAACTATCTCAGCCATGGAGAACACGAGGAGAGATGGTCTTTCAGGTAAGCAAAGAATTTTTTTTAGATGCTAACAAGCATGTGCTTACATAAAAAAGTTAAGCACCAATGCATATCTTAAATCATTGATGCAATGTGCTCTTAGAAAAAAATTCTACCCAGTATACAAATAGTTGGATTTTCTGCTATTTTCAGCTTGATTGGCTCTGCATCTATTCCCATGCACTGATGATAGCAGCACACTGATTTCACGGGATCAAAGAAAGATATGACAAGCTCTCGTTTTCCAGGGACTCTTCCCACTAGGTCTAAATGAGTATAAATTCTGGTGGCTGCAACTGCTCCAGTGCTGGAGCACTGCCACCCCGCTGCGTCGACAGATGACATATATGCTACACATGACAGCTGCACTCTCTCAGCCAGAAGTGCTGATGAGCAAGGACTGACCTACTGGAGCTAAACTAGTTAGAAACAGCAAAACCGGGAAATGAGAAGCAAATCAATTAACAGCACATAACTTTGTGTTTCTCCCACTTGAAGCCAAATAGTTCCATACTACTGCTTAGTAGTAATATGCACTGATATGAGATATCCAATTTCCTTTAACTATAACAAATACTCATATTTCCTCTTTCTACCTTCATGTGAGGTACAGGGACTAAGAGATAACCAGGCTCATATTCCATTACTACTACATTACCATTACATTCCTAGCATTTGCATTTCATCATGTTAACTTCATTCCCACAAGACCATTTACACCTCCAGGATGTTCTTTCCCAGATCCCTCTATTTCCTTCCATTTCCCCTTTCCTGCCCCTCCCTCTCCTCATCACACAAAAAAGCAGTCATAGTGCCAATATACAGCCTCTGGTATGTGGCAGTTTCCACTCTCTGCCAAGCTATTCCACAGACTTAATTCCGAGGTGAAAATACTTTCCTAAGATTTCACTTCTATTCAGTCTTCGTAAATGACCCCCAAGCATAATAGTTCTTCTCAAGACATTATTTCCACATACCTCATCATGAGTCACACGCAAAAAAATTCACTGTTTGACCACAAATAAAGGCATAGTCTTTACTAGAAACACGACTGATGATGAGATATGAGAATGCAAAACTCCAGTTTAGCTGATACTGAAAATACTTTTCATTTAGTAACATACAAGTGCAGTAGGATAAAGGGATCTGTAGGACAAGAAGAAAGTAACTCTTGAATTAACTCTTCTGAGGTGGCAGCCTCCTGGTTACGGGTTCAATAGCAACTCTCCACGAGTAAAAGCCGGAACTCAACCAGATTTAATAAAGCTAAAGAAATCATGTGGCTCCTCAGTTTACTAAGTGTTCCATTCTTTGTTGCTCCTTGTGGAGGAGAACAAGAAAGGGGGACAAAACAAACAAAAGTTTCTAATAATAGTAATTGGACTGCTGTGTTGAGCATACCTTAATCATCTTCAGTTCTAGAAGATGACAAATAAGGTAAAAGCTCTAACCAGGGAAACAGGGAGTAAGGAGGCCAATTTCAAAAGCTTGTTAGCTCCTAGTCTGGGACAGAGAACAGGTGAGATAAGATTTAAGAGCTTTACCCTCAACTTTTGGTTAGATTTAAAATTCTCAATCGGATGAGAGTCATTCGCTCTGGTCATAGCCACCAGTCCTCTCTCACTGTGGAGAATCTCTCAGGATTCTTGATGCAGCTGGAACATGCTCAGGGGATACCTAACAGCTATAAGAACAGCATGAAAATCATCAGATTGATTAACAGCAGCAAGCCCCGTTGTACAAGTTCACACAGAAGCAATACTCCAGCACTGGTCCCTCCCAGACTGAAGAATTTTGACTGTTTGACTTGCTCTCCAAGTTGCAGAAGCTGTAGTAAGAAGTCTATATATTGCAGCACAGACTTTATGATTTGTTACTCAACTCTAGCTCTCTAGAAATTGCCATCAGTTGCAGAAAAGCTTTATGAGAACAGGTTGACCTGTCATGATTGACTCATTTATGTCCATCTGGACACCCAACCAATTCCATTAATGCAAGTTCCAACATGTATTAAATGGAAAGGACTGGTCAGCTCCTAGAGGCACCTCTTAACAGGCAGCACTCTTCAACAGCCTCCTTGCAGAAGGTACCTGTAGCCAGCATACAATTGCAATGTCCACTGCAGGGACCATTTAGAGGCTCAGCTGGAAACAGGCAACCAAAGTTCTCTAAAAACTAGTCACTGAGGTTTGCTGTAAGAAACACAGACTTATTAGTTACTTGTGAAACCTCATGGAGTATGGATTCATAGGCATTTCTCAAGACGAAACATTTCTAAACACTTACTCCTTTGACATGCCTGTGAGGAGGGTGAAGCACAGTTGGGACCAGTAAATTGAGGTGCTCTCAAACCTCTAGGTCTCTAATCAGGAGGAATGGAATTGCTGACTTGCCTAGCTTTTACGTACGTCCAGAGACACAGCAACTCCCTCACAGCTCTTTAGGAAACTTGAATGAAAGGGAATGACATAGAGTAACACTGACTGGCATAACCAACTGCTTACCTCCACTTTCTTGCAGGACTGATAGTCTTGAAGTTGGACGTCCGTAAGCAAAGCCAAGTAGCTACATAAATTACCCTCAGGAAGGCTAGAAAAGCAAAGGCAACATTCAGGCTGAACCAAGAACTCAGCATTCACTTCAGAGCAGGTGAGGCTCCTTCTATAAAGCTCTGAAATTAAGTAAACATGATTCATGTTTGGTTTGTAGCTTCCAGGCATAGAGCTTCTAAGTGTATTTGTTGTTAAATAAATACAGACACCAAGACACATTACCACAAAGCTGTTGGATTATTTGTTCTCCTGAATTATGCATTACCTTCACCCGATATGCATTTTTTCTAACGCAAGTACCCGACAAAGCTCCGAATTCCAGCATGTCTATATGCCATATGGACAAGCTTCTCCAACCGTCTGCTCCTCATGGAAATTCTATTTGTTTCCCTATTGATTTTATTATGTTTAACAGCACACTAAATCATTCCTGAGGTTGACAAGTTTCTGGAAAATTGATATATGCTGTCTAAAACTGCCTGAGGCAGGAATAAAAAAAAAACAAATGGCTTCTTTTAAACTCTTGATTTGCATTACTACAGCCAGGCATACAAGTGCCATCTTGTTTGGTAGAAGCATTCTTCTCCTTTGTGTAACATCTAAAGCACAGGAAATCTTTAGAAGTTCTTCTTATGGGTCTGCACATTGGAGGAAGGGATTGCAAAATACCAGACTATTCGAGGGAGGGTGGGACTCAAAAAGCAGATTGTCAGCTAAAATGAATGGTCTGGATTCTCTTGTGGAGAGGTGGAACAGTGAGTAGATGCCTTGGAATCTACAGCTTAAGGCAAAAGCAAAATTTTTAGTGAGACTTAAAGACTAGTATTTAATTTTTCCCCTGAGAAACTTTACTTTGAAGCATTTAAGTAAGCTCAGGATGAAGCAGGGGTTTTTTTTTGTTTGTTTGTTTTAAATCTTGAAGGCATCACCATTAAGCACTACAGAACTTGTTCCAAAGACTGGACTGCATCCTGAAGAGCATCTCAAATGGGAAAAAGCACCCAGTCAGTAATTTTTTTCTTGGTTTACAAACTAAAGAGGAAGACGAATTATAGAAAACAGTCTTGATGCTTTGATGTCAGAAATCCGAAAGCCACAAGAAATCAAGAGGAAAACTGATTAAGATGAAAGAATTTTTAAATCTCCAGAAAAAGATCTGACAAAACCCAAGAAGGTCATACGAACACATATTCATCCTTGTTAGACTCTCATCAGGCTCTCATAATGGCTGTGTTCTGCCAAAGAAAAAAAAAGAACTTTCAAAGAAAACATATTTTTGTGGGAAGTAGTTAAGACACTGAGTTAGCTGACAAATAATGGGATTACATTTATAGAGCTGCAGACTTTTAAGATATTAATAGTCATGAACTTCCCATTATGGTGCGATTAAAAAAATTCCAAGAGACAGAGATGGTATTTTCCAATAGTCCCTGTGATGCCACAGAATAAGCTTTTGAGTTCCACTAAGGAGAAACCAAACTAGCTCATGAGTACCTAAGTTTTGTAGGTCAGTCTTCTGAGTAAGAAAGCAACCTTCCTGTGAATTAACAGCCAGAAAAACACAGTCTGAGAGAGATGTCTTTCAGTTAGAGAATTTTACAATCATCCAAGAGATGTACACAAAAATACAAGAGATGCTACAGTCCTCGTGATCTTGAAGATTAAAAAAATGAATTTCAGTAACAAAATAGTACAAAAAGAGAAAATACTCTTCAATTTAGCCATTGAAATGAGCTTCAGAAGATCAAATTTATGTCCTTAGAGAAGATCAAGTAAATTCAGCTCATTTGCTAAGTGCTTAGATACTGTAAAGATCATATACAAAGCTCAGCAGAACTCAGATAATTCTACTGATGGAGACAGCAGAAAATACTGCAGCATTATCAGTGAACTCATCACTTGCAGAAGCAAAAAAATAATCTCAGCTTGTTAGCCTTGCATCTGTGTTTTTAACAACAGTAACATGGTATTACAATTTCTAATTTCATACCAATAAAATCTACTTTGCAGAAGAAAAGTAGGAAAATTTCAAAAGGCCTGAGAAACATGATTCCAAGCTGCACTGATCTTCACATCATAGAGAACGGTCCTTTTTCCCTTCGATAAACAAAATGCAGTGAAGACAGTAAGATCCGTCTCCTTTTTTCCATCTGTTAAATGATTCCATAATCTCCATAATACACTGTCTACAGCTGGCTCAGTTTTGAAAATTAAAGCACAGAGCTGGGACATTAAATGATGCCAACCTTCTCTTAACTAAACTATAGTGTCTGTGCCAACTGCTGTTTGAATATTTGTAGTTAGAAACCTTGTCATCAAAGATGTTTGACACTCGCTGTAGGCGTTATCTGTGCTCATCTGTTAAACACAGGAATTTCTGTCAACTTACCGGAGAGTTTGATGACTTCACAGGAATAAACATCCAATACACCAAAAATTCCCTAGAAAGACTACATACATCTCCTGTTGCTGGAGGCTCTTCTGCCACTATACCATTGCCCATCTTTTGCAAACTTGGACAAACTGGTAAACTCTTTGAAACACCACCAAAACATAAGTCTCTAGGTGGAAGGAACAAACCTCATGTGCTAGGCACTCCTCACAGGAAACAATGAGCATTCTTATTATAACAGGAGTCTAGAAAGCTTTGCAAGCATTTACAAACAGCAAAAAGTTTTTTATGCAGAATCATGCCTTCACAAGCATAGCGCGTGAAGACAAATGTTAAAAAAATTGTTCTCCACGCAAAACAGGCAGAAAAATACATTATAGAAAAGAGGGAAAAAAATTTCATGTCAAGTTACAGAAGTCCAAGACAGACTAGAACTATTTTATTAAATCAGGAACAACATCAGGCCACGGGCTGTAGTCTGGTATTAAAGCTCAGCAAAGTGCATCCTCACAAGCTGCGTCCTTAAGCTGAAGTGTGACTGATGGAGCACATGTTGGAAAGAAGGAGAACTAGGACTGCTAAATCACTTACAGAACCAATACACCGAGAAAAGATGGCCAGAAATGTTTTTATTTTGCACACGTGTAGAACAACACAAATGTCTTTTGACACCTTTGAGCAAAGTTCCTTAGGCCCCAAGGTACATCTAAGCGTGCTAATCAAGGGTAACTGAACAAGCAATAAGACAGGTAAACAGACCTCCTAACAATGTTGCTTAAATAAATTAAAGCCAAATATTTCTGAACTATCAATAGCATTAGCAGATGCTCTTTTTTAGTCTACTTTTGAAGCTATATTATCACCGACTAATGTAAAAAGATCACTTTTTTTCCTACAACTAGGTACCTTCTTTTAGACTTTCAACCAGAAAACAGGCAAACCGAAAGGCTGTTTTTTGAAGGGGAGCCATAGATGTGTCTGCTCATGCAGTACCGAATAAAGATTGAGACAGCAATTTCTGCACAGACAGAACAGATAAGAGACCTGTCTGACAGGCTACTGGAATTTCATTTGCTTTGCAGACAAAATAACAAGGTTGCTTGGAGGTAATCCAATAAACTGTTCCAACAATTATTAACAAAAAGGATTCAAGAAATGTGGAAAAACTGTTAGATTAAAAAAAAAAAAGGAAGGCTCAAGGTTTCAAAATTTGTTCATTTTCCACACTCTCATTAAATGCCTGAATCTCCAGAACCTTGCCGACATTACTCAACCTTTAAAAAGAAGGCTTAAAAAAAACTCTCATAAAACACGAATAAGATCCAACGTTATCCTCAGTCGAGGAATATCGACATTAAGCACTTTAACTTCCACTCTTTCTCCAGGACCTAACCCCAGGCTTCTTCTCTTCTTCACTTTCGAGAGTTTTGCCTCTGTTATGTTTCGCACCGGAATCAAACCTGCTTTTCCCACACCAATATCAACAAAAACTCCAAATGGCGTTGCATTTTCAACTTTTCCGGTCAGAACAGTACCAACACTTAAGTCTTCAAAGCAGACTATGCTTCTCTTGAAGTCAGGTTTATCAAAATCTGTTATAAGAAACAAGAAACAAAAATAAGACACTGCAGAAAAACCTTGCATTATTTTCTAAAGGTTGTTCCCAGTTGATTGTTTCTAATTAAGAAGTCATCCCAAGGTAGCTCTAAGTTCCCAAATACTGCTTCATCGTTTTTTTTAACTAAAGACCCATCTGTGACAAACAACCGCTTTCTTCTATTTTATGAATTAGTTTAAAAGACTATGATTCATGGAGTAACAAGCATCGTGAACTCTGTGGTATGAAACTATCACAAGGAGATCAGAAGCGTGTAGTGTATTAGCTAGTGACTGAGGGATTCTTTAAACTTTCTTGGAGCTAGGGAGCAAACATTTGAGGAGACTCTTACCTGAGCTACATAAATTACTACATAAAATTCTATTTCTATACAACTTTGTATACAGGAAGGGGAATACTCGGTCTCATCACATAAAGAGAAAAAACTCAACAATACGCTGTTCTTAGGCTTGTTCATCTGCACCATGACATCACATGATCAACTGCTTCTTTGCACCGACAGCGTAAAAATCACACATGCATGATTATAAGCAGGTAATATCCCAATATATTAAAGTTCACATTCTGCATTTAAGGACACAGACAGATCTTCTAAACTCTCTTGTTACTTGCTTACCACTTCCTGCTCCTGCAGAAAACCCGAGCCATCTCAACAACTTCCCTTTCAACCTTTCCTACTGCTGTTTTACCTCTTCCAAGATATAATAGGACTGAGATTTTCCACAGAGTGTATGACCAAACCAGAATTTGCAACCATTTTCCTATATTTGCCTTGGAGAAATAAAATATAGCTTCAACAAGTTTATAGCTAAAATGCACTGGAAATCAATCAGTCTGTAACTTCACCAGGCTGTGGATCTGTACAGGGTTTGTGTGACAAGGTTTTTGTAGCAGGGTGCTACAGGGTTGACTTCTGTGAGAGCTTCCCCATGTCCAATACAGCCAATGCCAGCCGGCTCCAAAACAGACCCACTGCTGGCCAAGGCCAAGCCCATCAGCAATGGTGGTAGCACCTCTGCAATAACGTATTTAAGAAGGAGGGGTAGAGGGGTGGGGGAACCTGCGGAACTGTAGCCAGAGAGAGGAGAGAGAATATGTGAGAGAAACAGCCCTGCAGAC
>Ga0181612_136815_pt1 | contig 13111 bp, 4 predicted proteins | sample HoacroProtozoa21_FD_119630 | JGI IMG/M metagenome (GOLD analysis project Ga0181612, IMG submission 119630) | Hoatzin crop microbial communities from Cojedes, Venezuel. Combined Assembly of Gp0051906, Gp0051904, Gp0051908
AAGCTGATACCATCGTAGCAACTCCATCATATTGTATGTATCTGGCTGAAGCAGCTCATGCAAAAGAAGAAGAATTCCCAATGAGTTCATACAATTTGAAACTCGGACTTCTTGGTAGTGAAGGTTGTACTCCTGAAATGAGATTAGAGATTGAAAAGAATTGGGGAAATGGATTCTTTTGTACAGATAATATTCATAAATTTTCAATGTAGTTCAAAAGAGCATAAGTCTTCCATGTCTACAGCACGAACTTCTCTTCTTAAAAGCCTTCCTCAGCTTTATTGCCCAGTTCCTCTTAACGGAAATTTATTGCAGAAACTCTCCATTCTGTCTGATAGAAATCGTCCAATTCCTAGATAAGCTGTATTAATGTCCTTTTGTTCTTATATCTATTTTATCCATGATCTTCAAAAGCTCTTTTTTCTCCCTGGTGTTTAAAGCTCATATGTACTAGAGAGTAATCATATCTGGCCCCAGTCCAACCTTCATAATGTTAGGTTAAGCATGACAAGCTCTTTTAGTGTCCTGTGGTATGACGGGCTCTCTGTTCTTTTGATTATCCTAATGATTACATTAAAATGACCAATGAATCCCTGGTTGATAAGTTTAATTTGCTGTTGTATTTCTTTTTGAAGTGCTGAGAAGACAACTGTAAATAAATGAAATCCATTCAATGCGCGTTCCTTCCAATGGTTCTTTCTGCCTGTCCTTATTTTCTTAGAAATCCAGATTACCTAACTAGCAAATAACCCCTAAATGCAATTATGACATTCATAAGCTTGGGTTATAGTCAGATGAACATCAGGAGGCAGCTATGATTCACCAGCTTGTTGCTGCCCACTGGGACTCTTTGCTCTTTATCAGCCATCAAATCAGCAATTACTAGAGCGGTTCACACCAATGTAACTCCAATACACGAAGTTCCTTCTTATTTTATGCCAGGCCCAGCACAGCACAACACTGGCTTGACAGTTTTTTCCTCAAATTGCTATCATCCGCTATGCTTTCCCAGCTGCAGGTTGACAAGGTCTGTTCCATGGACATTCCCAAACCTAATAGTTACCCTGAAGTTAGAAGTAATGTTTCTGTTCCATGGAATTCCTGTCATGGAAGAAGACTTGCCGGTCAGTCAAACCAATTAGCTCATACCTACTTGCCTTTCTCATCACCCAGGATTTGCAATGTGTTCAGTCATCTTTAGACATATTTACCACAAATGTGATTGTCATCTTTAGAAATATTTACCAGAAATGGAATTATCAGAATCAAACTCCAATGGTAATGGCTTAAAAACAACCTGCAGAACTGCCAGGACTACCATTTTGGTTTGGGTTTGGTTTGTTTTTCTTTCTTTATAGAAATGCCTCAGAGGTTCCCATAGTTGAAAACAACTTATAAAGTGCTTTAAGACCTCTGGATGAAGAACACTAAATAAATGCAAAATATTAGGTGCTTTTCTTCAGGCTAGCATAGTCCGTGATAGTATTATGCTTACTTAGGAGGTAGAAGAATTTCAGTACAATATGCAGACTAAATATATAAATACTATGGAACTGATCTAGATAATAAAAAATTACAATATGCAAAGAAAAATAGTGTTTTATTAGCCTAATATTTCTTTTCTGTTCTAATTTATATAAATGGCATAAAGCTCCACAACCCTCTTGGAGGGGAAAATTTAGGAACACTTGGCCCCTTAACGTCAGCCCAAGTTTTATCTGAGCAATCCAGAATGATCAAGTGATTAACAAGGCTAAACAATCTAACTGGCAGATAATCACAAGCTTAGCTTTTCAAACTGGGAGAGCTGAGTGTGATTCACGTGGCCGTGTACCTTGTAGACATCTTCATCTGTATTAGTCACTCTTGTTATTTTTATCATCAATGAAGAGAAATAAGCACTTCAGGGTGCAGTTTATATGTCCTTAACGTGCACGCAACATTAGGTCAAACCAACTGTATTCTAAGAAGCACTAATCCTATTCCATAACTAAAAAGGGACCCTACTGTGACCAGTTTGGATACAGTTATCAGCACTGACAGCATCCAAAGTTAGGTGACATGAATCCAAACTTTTAAATCATTATGTCACAAATCAAACTGGTTGGAGGCTGCCTCCTATCAAAGTCTGTTTCCAAACTCACCCTTTACCTTGCAGTATGAACACAGACTTGTGAAAGTGAATACTGTATTACCTGTGCTTCCGTGTCGTGGATTGTGACAAGATAGTGAAAACAGTGTTTCCAGACCAGAGACCAACCATGTCTTTAACGAACTGTACAGAATTAGCGTAGGCATCACCCACCTTTGTACCTTGCCAGTGAAGGGGTGCACACATGCTCATCCATGAAGATTTCTCTCCCATGCAGCGCAGTTTACGCCAGCTGAACATGTTTGACCCTGGGTGAATTCTACTGTGAAAGAGAAAAAAAAGAAAGGAAAATTTGTGGGGTTTTTACTAGTTTTATTAGTTAAAAAATAAGGTTTTTACCCCACTGGCTTTATCAGGGTTTATTTCTTGTTCACAAGCTAGTCATTGTAACCTGGATGGTTTGTAACTGATAGATAGCAGCTTAGGGAAGTGCTCCTGCCTATCACACTCATTAGGTATTTCTCTGGAGACAGTGTAGAAGTGCTGTATTAGGGAAATAAACATTTAGAACAAAAAAGGAAGAGAGAGTCATAAGAGGTTAAGAACTCAATAAAAATGTAATGCTCAGTCACTGACTATAAATATTTAAAATACCATCAATGGTGATGAATGAAAAAAACGGCTATCAAGAACTAATGGATCAGTCAGAAATTCTGATTATGTATATGTAGAAATAAATATTTTCTTGCCAACTAGGCACTTTTCTGGAAAGGAATGCATTTTTTTATTTTTAGTCCATACAGTTAGAAGAGGCCTACAATGCATGTTATTCCAGTGCAATGAGTTTAAGTCAAGATTTTTACCATTATTTTTACTATGGCACAAATAGATTTGCACTCAATGTTTACAAGTGTGGATCTAAGTAATGCTAGTCTTAAGAGATGGCAATGAATCAGTAATCCTGTCTATTTTCAACAGTCATAGATTTATACTTTCTGAGGTTTTGTGAGAAAGATCGAGAAATGTTCTGTCTGATGCACAGTTCTGTATTTCGTGTGCACTTATTAAAGGTTGCTGTGGCTAAGTACGTTAGTGTGTATAAAAAAAGTATAATACTGGCTTTAAAAGTTATGTCTCTAGCACATGTGTAAACATGCATATATGAGAGACAGCATGATACTGAAGGTATACAATAATGTCAGGGTCATCAGTAGCGTATTATCTGTTTTCTCCAAAGTTTTGGAGCCATAGAATCTTACACTACTAGATCCTTTGATGGCGTAAGTGATATGTCAGAAGTCATTCCGAGAGAGAAATGAGAAAGGATCAACTCCTTCTGTGACTTTCTCTGCACTATTCAGGTAGATTTGGACCTCTTCCTCAGCTCCTGTTTTTTGTTTGTTTGTACTTTGAGGTCTGTTTGCAGAGTTGGGTTTTTTTGTGTGGAAGGGGTCAGTCCCACACTTATGTGAAAAACCAAACAAGATTCTTCTTACTTCGTGATGATCTTCACTATTTTGGGCAGTAATGGGTGTAACCTTTCTGTCAAGGTTCCAGACCTACAGCTTCTAAAGGACTCTGTGAATTAGCTGCTTTCTACAATTTGGTGTAAACATTGGCATTTTATTTTCTTTATGATTTCTTTTTCATTCTGTCTCTGAACATTTTGCATTTTGAATATTTTTAGCAAACTTTAGTGGGAAAGAAAGCTTTGTGCTCTACTCAGAATTAAGAGAATCTGATTTTTATATCACATTTGAAAAAGATCATGCTAGCAATACAAACAGATAAGCACATTTGACAAGAAATGTCTGCTAAAGTATGTGTTGCTTCTCACCATTCAGGTACTCACAAACAGACACAGGCTTTAGAGCTTGCTGGAGCAAATTTATAATAAATAGAACAAGGAAGAGATTTGTATTAGTTATCCAATGTGTATATCATTATATATATTTCATTAATGGCCAAATGTGAAAAACTGCTAAAACTGCTAAGAAAACTTTAAGTTGTGGATGCATGTATTGAAGTGTGATTTACTGGTGTATTTTTTAATCTCTTTGATACATGACAGTTGTTTTTTAACCATGGGCACAATAAGTTCACCTTTTGGGATAGTTCATTCTCCCCACACTTTTATTGACCTGCATCTTCAATGCAGAGTTTAATTAGACAGCAAGAGGGCCAGCCTTTGATATCAGCAGCTATATCCCCAACCTTTATCTGATCAACCATGCTTGTATTGTTATAATATATGCGTATGTGAGTTGCTATGCTGGTTGTAGCCCTCACTCTGAAAAAGCCATATAATCATTCTGTCATTTCTGGGGAAGAAACATGGGGAACTGAAACTCTGTCTTGGTAGGTATATGGAGACTAAATCTTGGCACAGGTCTGTAATGGTTGCTTTGTGTACACATGGCAAAGTGAAGAGACCACGGAGGTTTTAGATTGTATTGCTGACCTTGTAGCACACATGTTAAAGATAACCAGACTTAGGCCACAGGACTTCATGTGCAAATGAGAAGCAGAATTGGACAAGTGAGTAAAAGACCTGATAATTTTGAAAGGTAGGAAACATTTCTGGCACTTCAGAGGACCAGCAGCTTCCTCATTTCCTTCTCTGGTCCTTCAGAGCCTCCCCATCCTCCCCAAGCTAATCTTCAAGGTGCATAAGAGACAGTCTCCCACATCACATCGTTAAGACTCATCTCAGGAATTTAAAAGCCTCTCATTAGCAGTTTCCTGAAATAGGGGTTGGAAAAAAAAAAATCAATTAAAGTGCCAAGGTCAATGCCTTCTTGGACAAGGTAGGAAAGAAAAGGAAATATTTTTCTTGCTGCTTTTTGTTTTTATTCAGGGAATGATATGACAGTTTACAATAGTGAAAGTACTTACACAGTTGATTTTCTGAGTTTTTTAAACCTGTGTTTAAAATGCTCTTTAATAACAACTGCTACAGTTAATTGCTGTCATTTTGTAGTTCCATTTAGGATAGACATATCATTTAAGGGGCAGCAATTTGTCATCAAATCCATGTTTGTTCATTTGTTTGTTTATTTTTTAAAATTATGAATTTATTAGTTTAACAAATCTGTATACGTTTTTGGTGATGTTATTTGAGCAGCCAAAATTTTATCAGAAGTGAGCCTAAGGTGATATGTTCCTTAAGCACAAGTTTACTGGTAATGTGCTTTTTCGTTCAGCAGAACTTTTTCTAGCATTTGCTCAAATGCCTGTGGCCAAACAAAAAAATGTTGTCAGAATATTGTGCTAACAAGAAGCATTGCCAAATGATAAAATATTAATTTTTTTACTTTATAGGCAGATATGAGAGAAGAAGCAATTACCCCTACTTTAATCGTTTCATAGATGAGTACAATTATGATGTTATTCATTCCTTTTGCAGACTGAATGTGAAAAATAATATCCACATCATGTAGTTAGAGACTTCATTTTAAAGTAAACCTTACCAATGCTAGATATATTAAAGCAATAAACCAAGAGATTAAACTTTCATAAACAGTAAGAGCTCATTGTTTTGTAAATGGATGTATAATAACGTCTTTGTAGCTCAAATGAAACCATAAAACTGACTGGGCGTTTTAGTCTTTCTGCAAACTTTTGATTTATCTTTTTAATCACTTTTTAGCTTTTTTTATAGCAATTAAACATTGAAAATGGGCTCCAGTGTTCTTGCTGCATTACTCTTTTCTTATTGAACTGCTGTCATTTCTTTATCATGACAAGCAATTTAAAGGTGCAAAAAAAACAATTATAGTGTATGTGGATCCTGTTGCTACAGGTGTTTGTTACTAAGAAATGAAGGGATAGCTGTTGTTGGAATGCGAGATTATCTTTCTTTGTGGCTTGTGCAGTAGAGAGTGGATGGGATGCCTTTAAAAAGCAGGTATAAACAGTCCACTATCACAGTAAGGCTGTAGCTAGTGTTTATATCCGTAACATCAAAATTAATCTTCGGGAAAAGTTAGCTAGACTGGTTAACTAGATTGCGATTTTGAAGCTTGCTGTAGCTACAAACAAAAAAATTTCTTACAACAGGTGTTAGGGTCCACCCATTGCAAGTAGCTGCTAATGTTCCAACTATTTTTTTAAAAAAACCTTGCCTAACACTTAGCTATACATCATTAAGAAAATGCAACATAATGAATGATAAATACCATAACTGCTCTGAAAGAATTAAACACTATAAAACTGCTCACACGTGTACTGTAACAGCCATTAATGGCGGTAGCTGTACCTAAGATTGGGAAGCTGTTTCTGGAAATCGCCACGTGTTTCCATGTTCTCCAGCTATGTCTTATGATCAACCATCTTTTTTTTTTTTTTTTTAGAGAGAGAGAGACTGTTTATGCCTAACAAAAGTTACTAGGACCCTCTCTGCCCCACTCTGTCGTGTTATTGCTTCAGGGCTAACACGACTAAAGAGTGCTAAGAACATATTTTTTCATTGAACAAATCTGTTGACTCAAACTGCCATTTTTTATGTGGTGACTTCTGAGAGTCGAACAGCACCCTAGAGAAAACTGCTCTCTGGAAGAAGAAAAGTAATAACAGCAGCAGAATTTGACTTCTCATTTCCCATTGCGGTCCAGCTACCTGGAAATCTTATCCATCTTTGTACTGAGACCACAACGAGGAGAGAATTGTAAGCTGGGAATGTTTCAGTGCTGATAGAATGGAGTATTTAATATTTTTAAACGCTAAATGACCTCAGTGTCTTTTTGTGTCTGCCTTTGCTTTTAATTGCCAACATCCCGTCTTCATATTTTTTATTAAAGCATTTATTGAATTTCATATTCATGTATTTAAAATGTATTATTTTAGTCTATCACATCAATTACTATCTGCATCCATTAATGATTTTTTCTTCCAAATATAATCAGCATGGCTCTGCAAACAAGCCTGGCCTAAAAATAAACCAGAGAATTAACATCTAGATATCATAGAAGAAGGCAGTTAACCCTGAAATAGCATCAGCTTTGAATTCTGCCTTTTTAGATGACTTTTCATCCACAACTCGCATCAGTCTGTGTGTTGCTAGGGTATCCCTACTGCATGGTATTCATTTAAATACTTTTATTTGTGTGTTGTCTATGTAAAATGGAATGAACAAAGGAGAATTTCAGGGCTGAGTGCGAGATTTTTGTTTTCATTTGTCTAAGCTACAGACACTATCTGCATGTAGCTTTTGTGGTATAGTTGTTTGTTTTTAGTTCTGCTGACATTGTGGTGGGTTAGCAGTGCAGATAATAACAGATGACAGTTCCTTTTGTGGAAGTTAAGAACTAGCTGATTAATTATTTTTATGTTACACTCTAGAGGAAACCTTGTAATTAAACCACAAAAAGCTACATTAACATAATGTTAAGGGTCTGACTAATCCCACGAAAGCAAGAAAATTCAAAGTTAACGATGAAGAACGTAATGTTACGTGTTTTAGGCCAAGTGCTGTTCTTTGGAAAAGAGCTTAGTCTGACTATTGTGGTTGTTTTTGTGTGTGATTAGGGCAGCTGCACTTAAATCAAATTAAGTCCTTTGACTTTGTGTTTGCTTGCAGATCAGGCTTTATAAAAAAAGATTATTAAGTGCTCAGCTTAGCAGTTATTTTTGGAGCTAGGTCTAATGCTAGATTTCATGGTTTCAGGTACCCAGCTCTGGATTTATACCAGAGGATGAACTCCTCAGTAATTCTTTTATTTGCGAGTGTATTTCTTGAAAGCCTACCAGACTTGTATTGGCACACTTATGTGGCATATTTTTATTTGCCCTAAAATGCTGTTTCTTTACTTGTGTAATTTGGAAGAAGAGGCATCTGGTTTATTTGAAGGAGTGCTTTTCCAGAAACTAAAATCTTCCAAGTTTTAATACTCACTCTGTTCCAGAGGTAATTGTAAATTACTTCTAAGCTCACACATCCTTGTCTTGCTTCATGTGGTCTTCAGCTTTTTTATCTCACCCATATATACTGACTGAAGATTACAAACCCTGTAGAGAAGTCTGTGCAGACATACTACTGGCATGAAACACGCCACTAAAGCTTGTGTGGTTAAATGTTTGAGGAGAGTCGGTGATTAGTCTGACAGGCCGATCACAGCGACTGCTTCCCCGTCTCTTCTGCCTCCATCCCAGCCCTTGGCTCTTGGAGAGTTACAGCATCTGCCTGCAGCCAGGGTTGTTAGCTGTCATACCCTTCTCCAGGGCAGTTGATTAGGAGCTTTCATATTCCCGAAAGGTCTTGATTTGATGTAGTCCCCTTTTGTGCAAACAATTTAGGTTACACAGACCTTAATTTGCTATTCTCTAGCCTGTATGATCCAGTGGCAATTTCGTAGCCCATTTTACATCTATTATGGGCAGAAAATTACACACAAGTTGATAGAGTTGACAGTGAAGTGGCAAAGACAGATGATTATCTGAAAAATTCACATCCTCTAACAAAAAAGACTTAACGCCTCAGGTATGGGCGACCTTCCGCCATGTATGCCTAAAGATAACTTTCACATATATTTACAGACAATTAAAGTCCGATGCTTAGTACTGAAAACAGAGAAAGAAACACATAAGTGCACAAGTTCCTGAATCGATGGCAAGATGTATGTGAAGTGAGTTATTTCTTGGCATTTTTTAAAACATGTACTATAAAATTAGTTTCAAGGGCTTCTTACTATAAAGAACAATAATGACAAGTGAACCATATATATTAAAACTTTATGGAAACAGAAACAGTTTCTGAAATATTAAGAACTCACTCAATTATGAAATTCAAACAATATAAATGGACTCCAGTGATAGGATTGCAATTCTAGGAATAGACTAGTTTGTGAGCTGTCACAGCGAAAACATTCAAAATGAGAATACATTTTTCATGTAGTTCTAAGTCTCTAACAACAGTGAAAAAAATCTTTGTTTTCCAGATTTCAGACTTGGTCCAGTACACATTTTAGATGCATATTCCAGCAAATCTGTCCTACTTAGTTATCACGCGAACTCATCAACCACTGAATTTTAAATATGATGTAGTCAACCTTGTTTTGGGATGCTAAAAGAATGCAATTTTACCTCTGAAGCATTTGTTATACTAAACTGTCACACCTATAAATATGCAAGAAATAAGCTCTGCAGAAGAAAGACAGGGTTTAATACTTTTGAGTAATTTTTGTTTTTTTCATTTCTAGAGAATACTTTCTTTCAGTGCTGTCCTGGATCTGAGCATGCAACATGCCTCTGACTTTCTCTGAGCTTTCCTGGTTCCATTTATGTGCACTTCTGAAGTGCTTTATTTGCTTGTCGTCCCTTCTCTCCTGGAGAGGAGGCCAGCTGCTAGCATCCACGCACACAAGACAGCCCCCAGCCTCCAGCCACCTGCCTAAATCATGGAAGTGCTGTAGTTTGCGTGCAAGTGATACACCTGCAGCTCTAGCTGCCTGGTTTATATAGGCTTTCTAATCATTTTTATCCTTCTCCTAAATGAAGGCCAGACACAACTTACTAGCTTCAATAATATATGTTCTTTAAGCAGACTAGTTATAATAATTTAATTTGGCTTTATTAAACCACAGAGCTAGGTCAGTTGGTATTTTTGAATAGGTGCAAAGCTACAACCTTAGAGGCTGCAGGACATTTTACCTATTTTATCCGCATAGGATCCTAATTGATGCATGTAACACCAAACACCAAAATTGCCATCTAGAGGAATCTGCTTTCAGCACCTTAAGAGCTTTATTTCCATGTTTGTAGATAGCTGGCTAATATTTGATTTGCAAACACTTTTGCATAGTTGTGCTTGACATGCACAGTTAAAATGGTCACTCATGAGCTACAAATCTCCTAACTTACAGCTATTGCATATATTGCACAGCTGGACATCAGGATGCAAGCAAGACTTTTGCTCCATGATCATGCAGTAGTTTAAAATTCAAAGCATTCAAGAAGCTTATCATTATTGTAATTTCTATGCCTTCCTGAAAATGTGAAGAAAAACTTTTCCACCATCCAAGCACCACCTACCTAAGAGGCACTTTTAGGAAAGTTGCCAGCTCCATGCTGAATGAGTATCTTGCTATTTTCACTGAAGCTAGACCCTTGCCGAACTCTGCCTGTTGGGGCCCACTTAATTCGAACTAGTTGGAGCACTGCACAGAAGCCAGACGCAGAAGGACACAAAAACTACATTGGCAAATGATCTGTCAAGTGACCCATGAACAAAATCGAGATTGAGTTGCCCTTTGAAATAAACCTATTTGAATTTTATTATCTCTAGAGCACCTTGTGTCTCTAATCTTGTGAAAGGTTAGTATTCCATCCATCAGAGCAAGATTAGAGCTCTAGCTGATGCCTGTGCTTGATGATAACCGAATGCAGCAGTAGTGACTGGAGGAAGGAGATTCATTACCATGAGCAGTTCAAAGAAAGATTGGGTAAACAGACGCTCAGGGAAGCAGGTTCGCAATATGGACCACATATATTCCAGGTCAGGATAGCAGAAATCAAAAGAGCAGAATGTCAGCTAAGATTTAAACCTTTTAACAATAATCCAAGCAAAGCAATGTTACCTTATTCCCATCCTTTTATTTCATGTCGCAGAGTTGCCGACCCAAATGACTGCTGCCTTCTAGACTGAAATCACTTCCTTGGTGTATCTATCAAGAAAAAGCTAAGACTGAAGGAATAAATGAGAAAGTAATAAAAGAAAAAAATTCAGGACTCATGACAAGGTTAATGTCCACCTGATATGCATAGACAGAAGCAAAGAATGCAGATTCTGTGGTGTTAAAAAATAATGCTCTGTTTTTATTAATTCAGAAGTTCTCCCTCTCCTACCTCAGGTAAAAATAATTTCTCAAGTATTATGTCTTTTTAAAGCTTACCTGACATTCTGAAAAAAGCTTTAGTGAACAGGCATCGTTTTTCCATGTCCTTGTTTGCATGAACTTTCTAAATTTTATATTATGCTCTGAATTATATATATGATTAAGTTAATAACGGCAGTGACCTTACTTCTTGTTTTAAAAACAGAAATATGATGAAGTTCTTCATTATTCTGTGGCAATGTCAGCTCCAGCCCTATTCATTGCTTCAGGAATATAGGAGTAATCCAAAGGATTAAAATGTGTATATTTTTCTGATCCTTTAGTTCCTCCTGGTCGGTCTGGATTTGTGCCTCTGGCTTTTCTATCCGTCCAGAGCAGACCATGTATTTATGATCTCACATTTGGCTTTGAAGCATAACAAGAGGCCTTTCGGACCTGATGCCAATGTATCAGTCAGCAGCAAAATAACATGAGACTGAATTTTTTATTTGCTGTCAAACTTCATAACATCACAAAGGAAAAAGAAATAGAGGATAAGGCTGAGATTTTCCAGAGGCACAGGTGTGTTAAAGAGGTAGAAATAGTTGTATGCAAAGTAGGAACCCATTTAGTTCTTAGGTAGTACCCACAATGTAGTCACAAAACTAAAAAAAAAAATAAAATAAAAAAAAAAAAATAAAACAATGCCAAAATAAATTTAAATTTGTAATAGATTATACTGATTCTTAGAGTATAAGAAATTATGACTTTCAGCTAAATCAGATTAAATCAGAGCCTGTGACAGAATGTACAAATTTTGATGGCTCCTCAGAATAAGTAAAAAAGTTTAGAAGAAGGCAATTTTAAAGCAAAACAGTGTAGTAACAACAACAAAATCCAGGGTGTTTATGGTGTTATGTCTTACGAAATATTTCTGTACAATTCAATCCCAGAAATAAAAACTGCCGTTTCTGTGTAATCAACAAAAAAGATTTTTCAGTACCCTTTACAGATACATTTTCAGCTACATAACTTATTTTTACAGTATCAAGGGACTAACACCATAAATTATACATGGGTGTGTAACACTACTTTAAGTGCTTAATGACTAAACGCATATTAGGTAGGCTGTATGGCACCTATTGCAATTATTGTGACATTAAACATAAAAATTTCAAATGACATGTATTATACATACACGTATTAGGGGCAAGCCTGAATGAACATGTGGTCTTTACAAGAGAGGAACGTGTGACTATTAAAATAATGCTTCTTCAGTGAAAGTGGAGAATATTTTCTAGATAATGGGTTGAATGAGCAATATAATTTAATGCTGAACCCTAATATAAAAGTCACCTATTGGAAACACATTTCTAATTATATGGTTTGTAAATGTGGAAGCACTTAAAGTAAAAGGCCATCTAGGCTACATAAAATTATAATGTACTTCTGAAGTTTTTTATTATGGAAAAGGAGCAGTGTAATTAGTGTCACCTGATATGTAACAGACCTAATGTTTCCATTTTTCAGAAGTTATCACTGTTTTAAAGTTAGTTTGAAAATCTTCTCATGAGTATTTAGGTCCTTATGCAAGGAAGTATATTGTCTCAATTAAAAACCAGAAGGTATGTTCTTTCTTGTGTCCCTTTCAAAGAAATGCGTATTTTTTCTAGCTGTACTGAAATATCTGCCCTTATTGTGTCATTGTTTCTCTCAAATGACTAAGTATATATACATTTGGAAAACATAAATAAAGAAGTTATTGGATAAAAAAATTATAATAATCTCTTACAATAGTTATTCGTTTTACTTCCGTATCTCACCAGACTGCTAAAAACTTTAGCCTTTCAGATAATGCAGTAGTGGAAACCCTAAAATCACCTCATCAATCAATAATGCCTATAGTCATAAATGTATTATGTGAAAATACTAGCCCTGACCCAGTGGGGCCGATATGAAGAGACAGGCTCCTGCAGCCTGTGAAGGGGAGTCCCCAGTTTAGAACCCAAGCCACACTTCTGATCTAAAGCCTTCTTTCTCTCCCTGTGGAGAAATAAAGCCAGAGCTGGAGCAAGGTGTCAGGAGTGAAGCAGGGTGTAGCCTGGACTGCAGGTCCTCCTGCGCTTGACAAGATATACAGTTTTCAGGACACTTGTTCTTCCCGTGTGTACACAGGAGATGGTTTTAGCAGTATTGAGAGACTGTATCA